>OGOK01001496.1_pt1 | contig 15963 bp, 14 predicted proteins | sample 1552661 | NCBI WGS metagenome assembly OGOK01 (sample SAMEA2580172, study PRJEB22360) | human gut metagenome | biome: human gut; feature: human-associated habitat; material: faeces | place: Denmark | collected 2008/2010
CTGCCATTGTCATAATCTTTTTTGTAAATTTCATAAGTTTTCCTCACTTTCTCGTGAGAAGAAACCCATTGAGCATTTATTGTTTTGTTTTTATTTTCTGTTTAAATCTGCGTTAAAAATAATGTTTCTTATTTTATGTAGATTTCTCCAAATATTTTTCATTTTACTTCTTATGCAATCCATACATAAGATGATGTATTTTCTACACTTTGAGTGTCAGGAAAAAACCAGCCACTTTCCTTTGCATAATGTGTACAAATCACTCTATAATAATAACCGCCTTGTACACTTAATGCATAATTACTTAAAGAATAAGTTGTGGTTGATTCTTTTAATTTATCACCTAATGTTTTTTCGGTACTCCACGATTTACCGTCAGAACTCCGTTGAATTTTGATGTCTTTAAAGCCCACTTCCGCCATTACATCTGTTGCTGACGTCCTTCCTGATATGTATATAGTATCAGTTCCCGAAGAGCAAGACAAATAATAACTCTTTATCAATCCTGCTGCATACGGCTGGATTTCGCTTTCAACCTCATTCTGAATATCTGTTTCTACATTTTGAGCAGAAACATTTAATGGAGCACAGAGATAACACAACCCCAACACACTTAAAATCGCAATCTGTCCTTTCATAAATGTCTCTCCGTTCAATCCAGCGATTTTATAATTTTTTCGCACTCAGAATAATCAACATCCTGCGTAAAAAAAGTGGTAACAATGTTATCATTACAGTAAACTGCTGTATATTGATTATCTTCTTGTGAGATTATAGCTTTTTCTCCATTTATTTCAATTTCTGCTATATTATAATTATCGCTTGGAACACCTATATTTGGAATACTGCTACTGAATTTTTCAAAAGAAATACTTATTTTCTGATTTCCATTTTGAAAAACAAAATCAACATATGTCGAATTATCACTTTCTTCATTTGTCACCTCAGTCAGTTCAAATCCATCTGGTAGGTATTGTGGAATTACTGGTTCAATTCCATATTCACTACATTTTTCCTTAATCCCATATGGATCATCTTCGGACGTTGGCAATTTTATCACCTCCGATTTATCAAAATCAATTGATATACCGCTTTTTGTAATCTCCACTATTGCTGAAAAGATGTTTATTCCCCATGCAGCTACCGAAATAGTATTTGCACAAACTATCATAAGACAAGCCACACTAATCGCAACTGCCAATTTTGGATATCTAAACCTTTTTTCCTTAATAATGGCTTTTTGCTTAACTTTTGATATTTCAAATTGTATATCAATTTCTTTAACAGCTTGTTCACGAGACTCAAGTATTTGTAACGAAAGCTCCTCAATTAAATCATAATCTGGAGATTTCTTTTTTAGTTCCATGTCAAGCCGTTGTTCCAACTCCTGTACCATCAACTCAGGTATAGAGTTGTCCGAACGAATCTTTTGTAGAATTTCACTTTGAATTTTATTCATAAAAAAATCCTTTCATAATAGTAATGTCGTTAAATTTCTATTTTTTTACGTCCTCTCTCAAAATTCGTATATATCAACAAATAATCTTATCACATCTTATTAAGTTTGCACATATACTTTTTGAGTTTCATTTTTATCCTATGTATCCTTTGAAAAATAGCCGCTTCAGATTTTTTAGTTCTTCGGGAAATCCTTAATGCACTTTCACCATCAATATAATATGCTTTAAGTAATTCGACATCCTCCGCACTTATAAATCCATCAAACGGGTTATCAACCTCATATACATCTTCACTTGAAAGCTGCTCAACCTCTTTATCATCTAAAGAAATTATTTTTCTATTTTTTCTGCGATAGTTCTTGATAACATTATCAGCAGTTCTGTAAAGCCAAGCACGAATATTTTCAGAAAGTCTCAACTTGTCCATTTTCTTATATAATGTTAAGAAAACTTCCTGCGTACAATCTTCAGTTGCACTTTCATCTCCAAGTCTAACTTGACAGTAATTATATATTGCACGATAATACTGTTCCACTATTTCATCAAAAGTATGTTCGAAATTCATTTTTGCACCTTCTAAAATACGCTTTTGATTATATTTTACCACAACATTGAAATAAAATAAAGTATTAAAAGCAAAAAACACCGTTAATACAGCATTTCATAAATTATTCGCATAGCTCAATATAACAAACTGTAATAATAGAACAAAAATAGTTCTTCAAAGCAGAATTATTTGAAAGCAAGAATTTTTTCTTTATTTAACAATAATCATACATATAACGTCAAACCGCATTTTCCATAGTCATTTTCAACAAGCAATTGTGATCAGTACTAACACAAATGTAGAAATTTGGCAAAAGAGGGTTGACAATTGAATCTGATTATTATATAATACATTCGTAACAATATGTAAGTGTGAAGATATCATCTTCAACCCCAAGCACATTTCTTCTAGAAAAGTGCTTTTTTGTTTTAAAGGAGGCTTTGATTATGAGTTCTAATGTATGGAGAACATTATTCACTTCAAATTTCGATTGTGGACAGTACCTATATCATTATACTAGTATTGAAAAAGCTATTAAAATAATTTACTCAAAACAACTATGGTTTTCAAGCATAAACAATACTAACGACACGACAGAAGCAAAATTACGCATTAAATTTAAAAAAGTAAATTCTAATAAAAATATAACACCAGACGAACGTACACTTGCTGTAACCAATTACTTATCTCAAAGAAGTGACTCAATACGTATTTTATGTTTTAGCCAAGATGCTGATTTAACAGAAAAAGAACTAAATCAAGCTATAAAATTGCATTATAATCATGAAAAAGATAAATATTTTGATATCTCTGGCAGAGGATTCGCCCTTCCTAGAATGTGGGCACAATATGCTTCAAATCATGAAGGCGTATGCTTCATAATTAACAAAAAAATATTTGACCAAAAACTTTCTTCCCTAGTTTTTTTAAAAGAATCCATCGTACATTATAAAAATTTTTTTACTTGCCACGAAATTGATGAAACCCAATTAAATTGTCTATATAACAGAATTACTCAACATTCAAATGGATTGCTTTCTTTTTTGGATTTATTATACAACGACAAACACTTTATAGAGTATAATTACTTTGAAAAACAAAAGGACTGGGAAAATGAACGAGAGTATCGCTATATTGCTTTAGTTGATAGATCTATTCTGAATCCCAATATTCAAATAAATGGATTATTTGATTTTGTACAAGGAATAGTCATTGGCGAAAAAATTGACCCTGCTTATGAAAATGTCATTAGAAAAAGCGTTGAGTCCAGATGTGAAGTTAAAAAAATCCATTTTGACACGAATATGTGTTATGTAAGTTGAAAGTAGAAAGCGAGGATGTCATATGTCAACAAATGCAAAAAACACTTTTAGACCTGAATATTTTAAAAATTACACAAAAAAAATTAAACATAGAGAAATATTAATCGAAAGTGGAAAGGTGTTAAATGGAAAAATACAAGAACTTGTTAAAGAAGTCAATAGCGAAACAAATCAAATCATTCAGAAACTCAATCTTATGATTTCTGAACGTCAGTTACCCTATATCACTTTAGAAATACAATATCGTCCCGAAATCGGTCAGCGTTCTCGTATGGTCTTAATTGAACAAGATACACAGGAACATTTTGAAGAAAACATAAAGAGAAGTACTTGTTCTATAGGGCGGGATGTATCACATTTCATAGAAATTCTTGCTGCCGATAGTTATAGAGAAATTGTGATAAGCCCTTTAGGTTGTAATTCAGAAATTGTTATTTCAAAACAATATATTAAATGTGCAATTATTGATATATTACTTGATATTGTTATGTTTAATTCATATTCTTTTTTAAAGAATATGAACATAAGCAAGAAGCATGATTTTTGTAAAGAAAAATATGATTTTTTCTTTCAGAATAATTATCCTTGCTTTTATGAATATAAAGGAGATAAAGAACTTTATTATGCATTTTCTTTTTCCGCAAGAAAGGATAAGGATTCTTTCGATATCTCTATGTATATCAATTTATGGAACACTTTTATAAGCCAAAAGTATGCTAATTGCATACATGTAGAAAAAACAATTTTACAACAATTAAAACAACATGTCGATTTTGAAGAACTACCTAAAAGCATGACCTCTAGCATCAATAAAAAAAGCCAAGGTGCATACTTGCTTCTTCGCACCAATAAAGACGTGACTGAAGAACTTCATCCTTCAATATGCAGTGTTTTTGGATTAAAAAAGTATAAAAAGGGAGTAAACAAGATTATTCCTATGGAAGAATTTCATTCTTATGAATTTTTATGCAAAAACCTTGATGTATCCGTTTTCAAAATAGTAAAACAATAAACCACCATCAAGCAAATCTAAAATCCCATATCCCTTACGGAACACGAACTTTTAGTATATCAAATCATTACTGTTATTAAGAAAAAAATCAATATACTATTCATTTAAATATTCAAATCATCTGTATTATCATTTCTTCGTTTATAAAATTTACAGTATCATTAAAACTATTCATAAATTTCATCATCCAGTCCCACCGCCGTCATCTCATAAGCATAATCAACCGTATCTGTTTTTATCTTCTCCGCAAGGCTGATACAATAAATAAACATATCAGACCGCACAGGAACCGTCATTTTTATCTCGTCCAATAATGCTATTGCCTGTTCCTTATCCTTACAGCCGAGAGCCTGCAAAAGCATTCTCTCCTCGGCTGTAAGTGCGCTGTTCATCATAATCATATTATCAATCCTCCAATCATAATTTCGGCTTCTTCTGCGGCTTTGGTTTCTCAATTTCGGGAGTTTCTTCCGCAGGAGCATTTTTATCTGTGAATTTTTCTTCGTAAGCATTTGACATATTATCAAGGCTTTCGCTGCCCTTTACCATATCACAGGCTTCTCGGATAATTTCAGGAGATATATTCAATTTCAGAGCCTTATCCGAAACAGCTTCAATCTCCGTAGGATTATCGGCTATACTCTGCAAAGTCTGGGGGAGGGTATCAAGGAAACGGCTCTGCTGCATTTCAAGCGGCATAAACTCACTAAGCTGTCTGAACCCTACGCTGTCAACATAGTATGCTGTATCGTTCATCACAACAACGTCGGAAACAGACAAGCTGTGCCCCTTAAAATCATCGGGACGCTCCTGATTGAAAATGTAAAAGGCTGATTCAAGCTTTTCATTTACGCTCTTTCCCGTAAGCATAGCTTCATTCGCTTCATAAACCTTTTCATAATTTGCAAACTCAAGCTTCTTGCCTACAGCGGTTAATCTTTCAAAAGGTTCAAAACGATAATCACGGGTTTCCTCGCCACCCTTAATCTGATAGATTTCAAAGGTCTGTTTGGGAGGTTCAGGCTTTATTCCGTGCAGCTTCTCGTTAAGAACACTATTGCACTTTTCGTAATCGCCCATTGCAACAACCTTTCCGATAGCATAGGTATTATCTGCATTCTTAATGTACTGCTGTACGAAATGCGTATTATCGGGAGCAGCGTTTCTATCAGTATTAAGCTGAATGCGATATGCAATTTCGGGCTGTTCTTTGGACTGACTTCTGTAAATCTCAGCCGATTTCTCATCAAGCGTCTGTGGATGCACAAACTCACATTTAACCACACCCTGCTTGCTGCGGAAAATATCAAGCATTGCCTTCTTAGCTTCGGCAATACTTGTAATATTAGGTTTTACGACTGTAACCAAACCGTCCGCACTTATGGAGCATACCGCAAATCTACGCTCTGAAGTCTGACGGACGGCATAGTATTCTGTAGGCTTTTCTGAAATTCCAGCCTCGCTCCTGTAATCGTTAAGCCTTGCCTTTGCCATTTCAAACGCCGCCTTATTTTCGGGAGCATAGGTTTTCTCAGTCATAAGGTCATAATCATTCTTGGAAATATCAATATTTCCAGTTCTGCCCTCGGTATCAACATAGGCAACATTAAGGGATGTTACCTTTGCATAGAAATCTCTTGCATTAAGCACTGAAAATTTCTGTTCACGGTCATAAGCGGCATTATCAAGCCAGCCGATATTATCAACAAAATACTCATTTACCGATGAATTGAAGTATTTCGTTTCGGGAATACCACGATAATCGTCACGAAGCTCTACACGCTCCGTTGAAAGAAGAAACTTATCGTTATAAATATCAGGGAGCTTCGGCTTTGATAACTCAGCCTGTGCCAACTCCAACGCCTTAATCTGTGAACGAGCCTCGCTTATAAAGCCATCCAACACCGTAGGATGTGCCCGAAACACAGGAGGATACCTATTTTCAGGAATGTCAAAGTTCTTTGCCCATTCCTTATTCTTTTCGGAAATTCTTCCGTCATAATCGTGACGGACAACATATTCAGCAAGGATTCTGCTTACCTTTTCTGTGCCGTGTTCCTCAATAACCGAAGCTGCCGCCTTTTTCAAATCATAGCGATATAATTCATAATTGTTATCTGAAATAGCTTTATCAATATCAGACGCTATATTTTCAGGTTTTTTAAGCGCAGGTTTCGGGACAGGCGCTTTATCCGTAAGCGACTCAGCAGACCGCTCCTTGCTCTTTGAATAGCTTGCCTTAACTTTTTCAACCGCAGCTTCATATTTCGCCTTATCAGCCTTGTTAATGGTTATTGTAGTAACAGTACCTTTTTTAAGTCCGCTGAACTTTACACCGTCCTCATCAAGCTGTTTGGCAATATTCAGAGCGTGACGGGTTTTGAGATTTGTAATATATTCAAGCTGGCTCTTTTCGCCTAATTCATTGTATGGCGTATTACCGATGACATTAGAATTTTTGCTGACAGACTCGGTCTTTGGATTTTCGTCAGCACCATTTGGCACTTTTGGTTCGGCGGTCTGCTCCTTACTCTTTGAGTAGCTTGCCTTGACCTTTGCAACTGCCGCTTCGTATTTCTGAATATCAGCCTTGTTAATGGTTATTGTAGTAACATTGCCCTTTTTAACTCCGCTGAACCTTACACCGTCCTCGTCAAGCTGTTTTGCAATGTTAAGAGCGTGATGGGTTTTAAGATCCTTGAAATATTCAAGCTGACCTTTACCACCCAGCTCCTTGTACGGAGTGTTTCCGATAACATTCGGATTTGTGCTTATGTTTTCGTTTCTCATAACATTTCCTCTCTGTGTTTTTTCAAAATCAAGCTGTGCTGTGTACTGAAATTCAGACAGATACAGCTTTGCAGTTTCAGGAGCGTTTTCAATATCTTCCCGCCTTTCAGCACGAACACCGTCAATATACACATCCAAATCCTTATCCCACATTTCAAGAGCAATTTCCTTTGAAACAGGAATCAGCTCGCTGTTCTGCTCACGAGAAACATCACGGCTCGGCTCTTTCTCAATACCGAAATATCCGTCGAAATTTTCAATCTCGGAGCGTGACTCAGCCATACCCTCGGTATTATCGGGATAAAGAAGATATACCGCTTCGCCTCTGTCATAGGCTTCAAAGGCAGCTTCCTTTGTATCAATGGGCGTCATAAAGGCAAAATCGTAGCCGTAGCTGCCACGCTGTTTTTGTATCTGCTCCATATCTGATACAAACTGAACCGTTCTGCCAATATCCTCGTTATCTCCTGCAAAATCAAGGATTTTATCGGTATCCTCCTTAGAAAATACGATACCTCTATCCTTGCAATCTTCAATGAGAAATTCAGCCTTTTGAATATTATTAAGCTCAGTATCGGCAAGTTTTTCCTCCATCGAAAGATTACGCTTCTGCATTTTAAGCAGCTCGCTTTCTATCTCGTGGGAAATCTTTTTTGCCGCCTGATGAATTTCCTCCAAAGCATTTTTAAGCTGTTCAAGCTGCTTTCCGTCACTCCACGAAGCTATGTAGGGGAATGAGTATTCCGAGGTATCAAGGCCGAATTTTTCGGCAACCATAAACGCAACAGATTCAGCTTGAACCTCTTTTTCATTTCGGGGAGATTTATTTGTTACAATCTCCTTTGAAGGGTCGTGCAAAAGACTGTGAGCCGCCTCGTGAAAGGCTGTTTTCAAGGTCTGTGCGTCACTCATTCCGCTTTTGATTACAATTTCATTTTTTGCGGAACTGTAATATCCCTTTGCACCGCCCTGTATATCCTTAAACTGAATATCAATGCCAGTAATTTTTTTGAGAGCTGCGAAAACAACTTCTTTTCGTGCTGAATCAATATCTCCTGTCAGCTCTGTAACAGGGTCGGGAAGCTCCTTTCCGCTTGTCTGCGAAACATCAAAAACATAGACCTTCTTGAACGCAAGTCCTGTCATCGGTTTTTCAACCGTTTCCATTTTCTCTGTTCCGTCGGGGTTATATAACTGATTGCCGAACTCATCAACAGCGGGACGTTCCGTTTCAAGCACCTGATTTGTCTTGTATGCCACAGGCGCAAGAATTTCAATGCCCGTCTGACCACGTTCAACCTGTCTGCCAAGCTGTTTCCACTTGCCGTATGCCGCAACCAAAGTTGCTTCAGGCTTCTGCATATTTATAAGCATAGTATTTCTTGCGGAATAATCCGTGAATTTTGAAGCAAACTTCAAATATTCCTTGTACTTTTCCGACTGAAACACAGCTTTTACGCCTTCGTCGATTTTCTTAATCATTTCGTCCATCTCAGCCTGCTTTCGCTGATTATATTCGGCTCTTTCTTCTGGGGTATATTCTTTTCTTGTGTATGCCAAATTCCATACCTCCTATCTTGATTTTCTTTTAGGCAATACTGCCTGTTCCTTTTTCTGTTCAGGGACAGCTTCTGTTACTTTGTCAACTGCCGCTTGTTTTATTTCTCTGTCACGGTCAAGAGTGATTTTTATCCTGTCGACAGCTTCTTCAAGTGCAACGCCAATATCCTCCAGACCGTGAAGCTCTCCATTATTACACCATTGCTCATAAACCTCGTGAAGCGTATTTGGGCTTGACAATAACGCTTCATACTGCTGTTCGGTAAGCCTCGGCGTATACTCCTGACAGTAATTTGTGATTTCGTCCTTTGTAACGATTTCGTATGCGGACTCCACAATTACATCGGCAGGCTCTTTCTTTATGCCAGTTATAAAGCTGTCATATTCCGCCCTTACCTTATCATATAAAGCAACGCTGTAATTTTCGGCAATATAGTCAGAACGAAGCTCTGACAGCTTATCGCCTGTCAGCTCTCCTATGTTCTGCCCCATAATATATCTGACCTCATCACGAAACTGTTCCCAATCAGGCAGGTTCATCATTTCACTTACCTTAACCGCAATGTCTTTATCAGAAACAAAAATTGCCGCACTGTTTCTGAGTGCTTCTCTGAAATCAGAAATATCATAACAGTGACAATGGAAAAGCGTGGGTATGTTCCCGAACCTGTGACAGCAGAAGAGCCCGTTATCGTACATAACGAGGTTGTGGAAACAGCGAAACTGCCGCCGCTTCTTGATGAAAACATCATAAACGACATTATGAAGCTTGACCGGTTTTTCAAGGTTAAGCGTGACGAGATTGCGGATTTCTTTAAGGAAAATGAGGATTACGATAAACGCTGTGAGTTTATGAAATTTGTTTTTCGTATGGAAAAATATACGCAGTTCAATCTAAATGAAACAAACGAAAGTTATGGCAGAGTAGGCTACAAGACATAAACCAACAGACTTACTGTTTGGGAGGGTAGTTATCTTTCCCGTACAGGAGTCGAAGCTAAACTGGGACTTGGTGCAGAGCTTTACCGCCGACCTTATCGACAAGGGCAAATACCTTGACGAAAAGCCAAAGCTTACTGTTGACGAGCCTATATTTGTGAATAACAGGGAGAACAGTTCACATTTTTCGGCGAGCCAGTTCCCGTAAAGCAGGCAGAAAAGAAAACGAGAGCAAAGCCTAAAAACAAAGCCTTTTCTCATACTGCTCCCACAACAGATATGGTAAATTATGTTTTGCGTTGAGGAATGCTTATGAAGAAAAATTCGCTGGCAAAAATGCTCCTGCGGCAGAAGCTCCAGAAACTGAAAAAAGAGCCTAAATTATAATTGGAGGATTGATAATATGCTCATGATGAACAGCGTACTTACAGCTGAGGAGAGAATGCTTTTGCAGGCTCTTGGCTGTAAGGATAAGGCACAGACAATAGCTGTGCTGGGTGAAATGAAGATGATACTCTCCCTGTCCGTTCAGACCTGTTCACACAGATTATCTGCCTTTCTGATAAGCTGGAGAAAGAGAAGATGGATTATGCTTATGGAATGTCGGTGGTTGAGTTGGAAAATGATGATACAAATTGATGAAAAGACAACGGTATCAAAACGATACCGCCGTTATTTATCTGTAAAAGTGTTATTCAGCGCTCATTTGCTCATAGAAGTTTATGAGTATATCCGCTTTGTCTTTAGGCAATCGTCTATAGAAATCTAAAATTTTTCGTTCACCTTTCGATAGATATATTATATCGTCATTTTCAGTATTAAAAAATTCTGAGAGCGTTATATTAAGACCATCGGTAAGAGCTTGAAGAGTTTTAATTGTAGGTTGTTTCTTTCAATTTTCAAGATTTCGGATATGGTTTTCGGAAACTCCGCTCAGTTTTGAAAGTTTGTACACGCTTATTCGTTTAAGATTTCTCCAGTAATATAAACGTTCGCTAATTTCCATTTCAGACACCTCGTTTCATATTGACTGATTAGTCAATTACTACTTATAGTATAACCTAAAATTTTTCTTTTGATAACTTATCTAAAGAGTTGATTTTATAATCCTAAAGGAGTATAATATGAAATGGAGAAAAGATATGCTTTGTATTTACATTTAACGATTTTTGTGTTATAATCTACTCTGTAAACCTTGTTAATGACAGTATAGGAGGAGTAGAAGTATGCTGCATATTGCTGTATGTGATGATGACATTAAGACATTGGACGAAGTAAAACAGATATTGACTGATTATTGTAGGGCGAAAAAATTAGCAGCTAAAGTATCAGCATACTGTGATGGAACTGATTTATTAGCTTCAGAAGAAAGTTTCGACATCATATTCTTGGATATTGAAATGCAGCAATCTAACGGAATTGAGGTTGCACAGAAGATAAGACGGATGGACATGAATGTTCCGATAGTGTATATAACAAGCTACATAGATTATTGGCGCAGAGCGTATAAGGTGCACGCTTTTGATTTTATTACTAAACCATTCAAGCCTGAAGAATTATGTGAGGTAATGAGGGATTATTTGGCTGCATTGGATGACGCAAGTGAGGAGACTATTACGTTTCCTACTGATGATGGAGTAGCTTGTTTTAAAATTAATGATATATATTATTTTATGTTTGAAGCTAAGAAAAAGGTATATGTGTATACTGCTGATGGACGAGTGTTGGTTAGAGAGAATTTAACCGACATCTATAATATGCTTAATAAAGAAAGGTTTTATCAGACGCGGCGTGATTGCGTGTTGAATCTCAAGTATGTGCAGAAAATTCAGAATGAGTTTGTAATTATAATGAAGAATGGAGATATGCTGCCTTTGGCGCAGAAGAAAAAAGACGAGTTCGTAAGAAAATTATCAAATGTTTTTGTGGAAACGCTGAAAGGAAAAATATATGAATGAAAATATGATGGCAATAATAAGTCAAAGTGTAAGCACTACGGTGATGAACTTATTTAAGAGTGTCGGTGGTTTCGCTACGCTGAAATATGGCCGATTATCGCTTTCCGGAAATTATACGTTTAGCCTACAATCGTCCGAGAGCGAGTCGGATTATCTCCGTACTCAGTCGGGAGACGGTGCGAAGCTCCGGATGCTCTCGGACGTAGACGTGAAATATCCGGCCCATTATGGAAGTCTGGAAGGCAGTTTCGAGATCGATACATTGAATTTGATCTCCTTGTCCGGAAACTTGAATATCGGAAACAGCAACTCTATTTGGAATAGCCATTATAGCAGGTTTGATAAAGAGGGGGAAGAAATCTATGCTTATAACGAGGATATGAGTAAGAAGAACGAATGGGGTAGTGCCTCCTTAAAAGCGGATTATCAGCGTTTATTCAAACGAAATAAGGAAGAGATGCTAACGCTTTCCTATCAGTACGATTATATCCCGAACGATATTTATAGCGTGTTTCATGATAAGGACAAGATGGGTAATGTCTCGTTACCCCAACTGGAGGCCGATTATACCCGGCAAATCAGTCATGCCCGTACCCATGAGCATACGGCCCAGCTTGATTACGTGAATCCTTTTACAAGTACGCATTCCATCGAGGGCGGTTTGAAGCTGATTCGGCGTAACAGTACGAGCCACGCTACTTCGGAGGTAAAGGAGTTGGGTGAGGGTGTCTGGTTACCCGCTGATTTACAACCTTTGGTGGAATATCGGCATGTGCAGAATATAGGCTCCGCCTATGCGGGATATGGATTTAAGTATGGTAAATGGAGCTTGAACCCGGGCATTCGTATGGAACATACTTGGCAGGACGTGACTTATAAACAAGGCGAAGGCAAGGATTTTAATTATCGTGTAACGGATTGGGTTCCTTCTTGGACCTCCGCTTTCCGCTTGGACGACCGGAATTTGTTTCGCTTGGCTTACAACTTACGTTTACGTCGCCCGAATATCAGCTATTTGAATCCTACGGTGTTCGTGTCTGGGACCTCTATCTCGTATGGAAATCCGGGATTGGTATCGGAGAAACATCATCGTCTTTCGGCGTCATACAGTTATTACGGAACGAAATTGAATGTGCAGGCTTCCGTGCTCTGCACCTTGGGAAAAGGGGTGATTGATGAGTATCTGTTCATTGATTCGGCGAATGTGGTGAATAGTACGTATGATAATCTCGTGGACGTGAAAGCAGCGGGAGGAAACCTTTATCTAAGCTATAATCCTTCGCCCCGGACAAGCGTGTCGCTGAACAGCATGTTGCATTATCTGGATTTACGGGCGCAGGAGGGGAATGAGGTTTACGATACGGATGTGCGTAATTCCGGCTTTTGTGGCTCTGCTTTTGTCGATTTCTCGCAGAAGTTTAAGTACGGGTGGCGTTTTGTCCTGTCGGGTGGATACGTGCGTTCCGAGCCGAATGTGGGGATGGACTCGTACGGCTTTTATTTTTACGGCTTGAGTGTGGTAAAGAGCTTCTTGAAGGATAAATTGACTTGTACGCTGCGGGCGCAAGATTTTCTGGGAGATCATAAGACGATACAGATTAACGAGCGATATCCGGACTTTCATATCCGGCAGACCGAGCGTATGTTTAGCCGTGGTTTCGGCATCGCCATTAGCTACCGGATCGGTGATTTAAAAGCGAGCGTGAAGAAAGCGGGGAGGAGCATAAGGAATGATGATCTGTTGGACGCTAAATAAAGAAGATGGTGTGCCATGATCCACAATATGGCACACCACCTACGGTATCATAACTCATCCAACCATTTCTTGCCGGGCTTTGTGTAAAGCCAAGCTAAGAAGATAGCGGCTAAAATGGTAACAACGAGCATCAACACTGTCAATCCATTTAAATCTTTTATCATGATCATATTATTTTAATATTCTATTTCCAACTCGGGCTAATAGGTAAGTACCTAAAATCCCTATATTTAACATACCCCAATTATTAATGTCGCCGATGTCTTTTGCTAATAGGAGCATTTCTCCTAATACCATCGTCGTAAACATTAATTTAGCCAAGTCAAAAAAGAACTTCCCTAAAGTCTCCCTTCGGACCTTGTCCCGTTCTTTCCTCATTGTCTGTTGTCTCTCCCAATTTCCCATAGTCCCTTGTTTTGGTTAATACTACTGATTATATGCAGGCAAATGTATATATTATCGGCGACCTGCCCAACTTTTTTATGTGGAATCGCTTATTTTCCCTAATTTTGTATCCCTAAAACGGATGAATGTGGAAGAGTATTTGAATCAACTGAATGAGAGCCAGCGGGAAGCGGTGGTTTACAATGAGGGGCCATCCTTGGTCGTGGCCGGGGCTGGCTCCGGTAAGACAAGGGTACTGACCTATAAGATCGCTTATTTATTGCAATTGGGATTGCCTCCCTATAGTATCTTGGCGCTGACCTTTACCAATAAGGCGGCCCGGGAGATGAAAGAGCGTATAGCGGCCATCACCGGTGAGCAAACGGCCCGTCGGTTATGGATGGGAACGTTCCATTCCATCTTCTCCCGTATTTTACGGAACGAGGCGGAGCATATCGGTTATCCTTCCAATTTCACGATTTATGACGCCACTGATTCCAAAAGCTTACTGAAATCCATCATCAAGGAAATGCAATTGGACGATAAGGTGTACCGCCTAGGAATGGTGCAGAGCCGGATTTCCAATGCGAAGAACTCCTTGATAACTTATACGGCCTACGAGCAAAATAAAGAGCTCGTGGAAAGCGATATGAATGCCAAGGTCCCCTTGCTCCGGGAAATCTACAAACGTTACCAGAGCCGTTGCCTGCAAGCGGGAGCCATGGATTTCGACGACTTGTTGCTGCAAACCAATATCCTGTTCCGGGATCATCCGGCCGTCTTGGAGAAATACCGGAACTTCTTCCGGTATGTATTGGTGGATGAGTATCAAGATACGAACTTTGCCCAACACTTGATCGTGCAACGGCTTTGCGAGAGACACGGCCATATCTGCGTGGTAGGGGATGACGCCCAGAGCATCTATTCCTTCCGAGGCGCGAATATAGATAATATCCTGCAATTCAAGAATCTTTATACCGGTTGCCGTATCTTCAAGCTGGAACGGAATTACCGTTCCACCCAGAATATCGTGAACGCCGCCAATAGCTTGATCGACAAGAATACACGTCAGATACCCAAAACGGTCTATTCCGAGAAGGAGGCGGGCAACAAGGTGAGTGTTTTCACCTCGTACTCCGATTATGAGGAGGGCTACACCGTAGCCGCCCGAATCAACGAGATGCACGGGATATTAGGGAAATTCTCGTATGCTGATTTCGCTATCTTGTATCGTACCAACGCCCAGTCCCGTATCTTGGAAGAGGCGTTGCGAAAGCGGGGCATCCCTTACAAGATTTATGGCGGTTTGTCTTTTTATCAGCGGAAAGAGATCAAGGACGTGATCTCTTATTTCCGCCTGATCGTGAACCCGCACGACGAGGAGGCCTTGAAGCGAATCATCAATTATCCCACCCGGGGAATCGGGGATACGACGGTAGGTAAGCTTGTTGGCGCTGCTACCGAATACGGGGTAAGCCTGTGGACCGTGCTTCAGGCCCCCTTGGAATATTCGCTACCGATAAATAATGGTACAGCTAAGAAACTGAGTGATTTCCGTAGTTTGATTGAAGTTTTCATTGAAGAGAATAAAAAACTCTCCGCAGAGGAATTGGCTACCTTGGTGGTGAAGCGTAGCGGCATCGTTTCCGACCTGTTTCAAGACCGTTCCGTAGAGGGCGTGAGCAAGCAAGAGAACTTGCAGGAGTTGCTGAAAGGTATCGCTGAGTTTTGCGAGATCCGGCGTGAGGAGGGGATGGAGCAAGTCGCCATGTCCGACTTTTTGGCGGAGGTATCCTTGCTCACCGATCAAGATAACGATAAAGAGGAAAACTCCGATAAGGTCACGATGATGACCGTACATGCCGCCAAGGGATTGGAATTCACGAATGTTTTCGTGGTAGGCTTGGAGGAAGACCTATTCCCCTCGTCCCTATCGAAAGATAACCCGAGAGCGGTAGAGGAGGAGCGTCGTTTGTTCTACGTGGCGATTACCCGTGCGGAGCAAAATTGCGTATTGAGCTATGCGAAGAGCCGCTATCGTAACGGGAAGACGGATATGTGTACGCCCAGCCGTTTCTTGAAGGATATAGACGCTAAGTATCTGGATATGCCTTCGGATGCCGGCGCTTCAGATGCATTCGCCTCGGCCCGTGAACGCTATAGGTGGGCGGTTGAGGATGATTTCGTGTCGCCGGTGAAGCAAGCGGCACAGCGTCAAGGGCATCTTACGAAGCT
>OGOK01001504.1_pt1 | contig 15895 bp, 6 predicted proteins | sample 1552661 | NCBI WGS metagenome assembly OGOK01 (sample SAMEA2580172, study PRJEB22360) | human gut metagenome | biome: human gut; feature: human-associated habitat; material: faeces | place: Denmark | collected 2008/2010
GGTCCGAAGAGCCCCAACTGTCCATGCGGCCCGAAACGGTCTCGATGAAGTCGTTGGCATCGTAAATCGCCGAGTAGAGCTGCTGCCACGTGCGGGAGATCTGCGACGTCGAGGCGTTGTGGGAGTTGGTCGGGATCTCGCGGAACGAAGTCGTCGAACTGCCCTCGCACTGAGCGATGTCGGTCGAAATCGTGAACAGCAGCGACAGGTGGTACGAATAGGTGTACTCATTCGCCAGGTTCTTGTAAACACCTTGGAGGACCGTCTCGGCCTCCTTGGCGTTGTTCAGGAAGTTGCCCTTGCCGGTCTCCGAGTAGGATTCCTCGTCGAGCAGGTCGGAGCACGAGGCGAACAGCAGGCAGAACGGCAGGCAGTATAAAAATATCTTTTTCATGGTTTTATCGTATTAGAAGGTCAGATCGATACCGAACGTATAGACTTTGCTCTTCGGATAGGCGCCCCAGTCGAGCGAAGGGGTCATGGGATTCGACGCACGCATGTTCACCTCGGGGTCGTAGCCCTTATAGCCCGTCACCACGAAGAGGTTCTGAGCCGTGAAATAGAGGCGCAGCTTCGAAACATAGAACTTGCGCGTCCATCGCTGCGGGAAGGTGTAGCCCACGGTCAGGTTCTTCAACCGCAGGAACGAACCGTCCTCGATCACGCGCGACGAGTACTCCTCGCGGCCGACGGCGTTCACGCGCGGAATGTTCGACGCGGGATTCTCCGGCGACCAGCGGTCGGCGTAGGAGGCCAGCTGGTTGGTCTGGCTCCTCCATCCCGACTCGAAGACCAGCCGGTTGGCGTTCAGCACGTCGTTGCCGTAGCTCCACGCGAAGAAGATGTTCAGGTCGAAATTCTTCCAGTTGAAGTTGTTGCCGAAGCCGCCCGTGTTGAGGGGCTGTCCGCAGCCGATGATCGTGCGGTCGTAGTCGTCGATGACGCCGTCGCCGTTCATGTCGCGGTATTTCATGTCGCCCGGCTGCATCGCGTTGCCCTTGAACGAGGGAACGCCGCTGACGAGGTTGCCCTTGTCGTCGAAATCCTCGGCCTTGTAGGTCCCGTCGTAGATGAAGCCGTACATCATGCCCGTGGGCTTGCCCACCTGCGAGATGTAGGGGAACTGCGAGTTGAAGCGCGTCTCCCACGATACGGAACTCTGGAGCGTGTTCTGTCCGTCGACCAGCCCGAGAATCCGGTTGCGGTTGAAGGCGATGTTGAACGACGTGGACCACTGGAACTGACGGGTCTTGACGTTCACCGTTTCGAGCGTCAGCTCGAAGCCGCGGTTGCGGATCTTGCCGATGTTGAGCATCCCCTGTTCGAAGCCCGACGAGGCGGGCAGCAGGGCGTAGAGCAGCAGGTCGCGCGTCACCTTGTCGTACCAGTCGGCCGTCACCTTGATGCGGTCCTCGAAGAACCCGAGGTCGAGACCCGCGTTCCACTGCTCGGTGGTCTCCCACTTGAGCCGCTCGTTGGCCATGTTCGAGACGTAGTAGCCCGGCACGCGCTCGCCGCCGAACACATAGTCGAGCGAGTTGCCCGAACCCGGGTTGACGGTGATCTGCGAATAGAAGTCGTAGGGGGTCTGCGTGCGGTTGTTGCCCGTCAGGCCCCACGAGAGGCGCAGCTTGCCGTTGCTCATCCACTCGCTCTTCTTCAGCAGGTTCTCGCGGTTGAAGTTCCACGAAAGGCCGGCCGAGGGGAAGTAGCCCCAGCGGTTGTCGGAGGGGAATTTCGACGAGCCGTCGGCGCGGAATGAGAAGGTCAGGTAGTATTTGTAGCGGAAATTGTAGTTGGCGCGCAGGAAGGCCGACATCATCCGCCAGTCGTAGTAGTTGCTCTGGACCTTCTGGTAGTTGCCTGTGTGGATGCCCGCGATGCCCAGCTCCTCGGAGGTGATCTGCGTCGACGCAACGCCGTCGTAGGTGTTCTTCTGCCCCTGGAGCGAGAGTCCCGCCATCAGGTCGAGGTTGTGGCTGCGCCCCAGGCGCTTCTTGTAGTTGAGCGTGTTTTCGTTCGACCAGCTCGTCTGGTCGGTCCAGTAGATGGCGCCGTTGACGCCCTTGCCGCTGGGCGAGCCGGCGTAGCCCGTGTAGGTCTCGCTGCCGTTGAACTCTTCGCGGCGGCGTTTGTTCAGGACGTAGCCGCCCGTGGTCTTGAACGTCAGGTCGGGGGTGATCTTCCACGTCAGCGCCAGGTTGGCGTTGAGGTAGTCCACCAGCGTCTTGCGGTATTCGTTCTTGGCGGTCTTCACCGGGTTGAAGCGGTAGTCGTTCGATCCGTCTACGGCTTCGTCGAGCATCGAGTCGAGGATGTCCTGCCCGGGAGGCGTTACGGGGCGGTAGCCCCAGACCGAGTACATCAGCCAGCCCGACGACGACGAGGTGGTCTGCGCCGTGGTGGGGGTCACGCCGTTGGTCGCCGTGCGCGAATAGTTGGCGTTGGCGTTCAGCGTGAGTTTTTTCGAGATGGGCAGCGTGAAGTTGGCCTTGCCCTGGTAGCGCTGGAAGTTCGAACGGATGATGATGCCGTCCTGGTCGAGCGCCGAGAAGCCCACGTTGTAGCGCAGCCCCTCCTTGTTGCCGCCCGAGAGCGAGACGTTGTAGTTCTGCTGGAAAGCCGTGCGGTAGAGCTGGTCCTGCCAGTCGATGCCCGGGATGTGGCGGTAGTCGTCGAGCGTCAGTCCCTCGCTGAAATAGCTCTTGTTCATCGTCTCCTCGCTGATCAGTTCGCTCTGAAGCCGGACGAATTCGTAGGAGTCCATCAGGTCGGCCTTGTTGGCGATCTTGTTCAGGGAGAACGAGGCGCTGAAGTTCACCGTGGGCTTGCCCTCGTTGCCGCGTTTGGTGTTGATCACGATGACGCCGTTGGCTCCGCGCGCTCCGTAGATGGCGGTCGCCGAAGCGTCTTTCGATGTCGGCGGGGTTGATCGACGCGGCGAACGACCCTTCGGACGGGAATCCGTCGATGATGTAGAGCGGGGCGTTGCTCTGCGTGAGCGAGTTGTTTCCGCGGATGGTGATATTGGCTTCGGCGCCCAGCGAGCCGTCGCCCGTGGTGACGACCACGCCGGCGATGCGTCCGCCCAGCGCCTGGTCGAAGTTGGTGACGTTGGCCTTCATCATCGTTCCCAGGTCGGCCTTGGCCACCGAGCCGGTGAGGTCGCGCCGCGTGGTGGTTCCGTAGCCGATGTTGACGATCTCGACGGCGCCGATCTGCGACGCCTCTTCGGTCATCTTGACGTTGATCGCCGTGCGTTTGCCGACATACTCCTCGACGGTCGTGTAGCCCAGATAGGAGAAGACCAGCGTCTGGTCCTCCCGGGCCTTGATCGAGTAGCTGCCGTTGGCGCCCGTGGCCGTTCCCGACTGCGTCCCCTTGATCAGGACGGTTACGCCCACCAGCGGTGCACCGTTGGCGTCAACCACGCGTCCGTCCACGGCGTTCTGCGCAAAGGCGTCCCCCCCCCGGAGTACCGATAGGGTCACCAGCGCTGCCGCGGCCATGCGTTTAAGTGCTTTTTTCATAAATAAATCAGGTTGTGGGTGAAAATGGTTATTTCTTCTTGAGCCGGAACTCCACGGGCTGTCCGTGGCGGCAGGTTATCTTCAGCAGCGTTCCGGTGTCGTGGGAAACGGCCTCCACGCCGGGATATTGTGCGGCAAGCTCCCATGCGCCGTCCAAAAGCACCTCTTTTTCGATGGAGCGGCTCTCCTGACGCGTGGTGTAGGTCTTCTCCGTGAGGCCGAGGTCGGGCGTGCAGACGCTCATCACGACCTGTCCGTCCGTGTCGGTGCGCTCCATGACGATCGACTCTCCGGTCGCTTTGCGCACAAGCCCCTGGCCCGTGTATTCCCCGAAGCAGACGTAGCCCGTGATGCCCGTGGCGAGGTCCTTCACGACGTGGGCCGTGTTGTCCCGGCGCAGCACTTCGTAGCCGTCTTTCTTGATCAGGCGCGTGATCTCCTTGTTCGTGGGTTGGATGTAGACCGCATATTCATATCCGGCCTGCTTGGGGGCGCGGCCGTGGTCGATCCAGGCCGTGGCGAAGTTGCCCGTCTGGGGTGCGCGGGTCTTGTCGTTGGGCGAGGTCTGCTCCTTTTTGGTGATGTTCACCGCTGCGGCGTTCTTCACCACGTAGAAATTGCCCTTCGTGTCGGAGAGCGCCAGCCGCTCGCCGCCTCTGGAGAGGTTGAGCGGGAAAGCGTCGTAAAGCTCGCCGTCGACTTCTATCTGTTCGGCCGGGCTGTCCATCCGCAGCTGGAAAAGCGTCGTTTCGGTGGGGTATGCCTGGTTGTCGTTGTCGATGCCGCTGCCGAGGAAGACCATCCGGTTGTCGAAGCAGAAGACGGATTTGTACGCCGTGGCCCCGGGGGTGAAGTTCTTGCGGTCCTTTTCGACGAAGTGCAGGGCCAGTATGCCGTTGCGGCCTTCGAGCGACGAGGCGCCCGAGAAGCGCTCGGGGTTGCGCTCCATGAGCGTCCCCGGCAGCGGGCTTTCCAGTTCGGGGTAGGGCAGATGGATGGTCGTGGCGCCCGGCACGCGGTTCCAGTCCCAGCCCTCCTGCACGAATCCGCTCGCCGCGGCCGAGACGGGATTGCCCGAACCGATGATCGGCGCCGAACCGTAGCTCTGGTAGCGTCCGTAGCGGTTGTCCTTGGTATAAATCTCCGATCCCCAGACATCGGTGTTGAATGCTTTGAGCGTCACCATCCAGTCGCCGCGGCGGTGGATGCCCGCGGCCCCGTAGTTATAGACGAAGAATCCCGAGGGCGTGGGACCCGCCGAAATCCCCTCTTTCCTGAAGAGGCTGTTCAACTCCTTGTCCGTGCCTTTCAGGCGCAGGTAGGCGCCCGCCAGTTCGGGGTCCGCGCCCTTGCCGCTGCCCGTCAGGTCGCCCAGCGCGGCCAGATAACCGAATGCGTTGACGTCGGCGTCGGGGATGCGGCCGTTCTTGCCGAAGGGATGGCGGCCGGCCAGGCCGAGTCCCCAGTCGCGCAGATCGGTGTAGCTGGCCATGGTCATCAGCGCCAGCTTGAAGTTGCGGCGCGCCTGCTCCGAGAGGGTGAAATCCGTTCCCCGGGTTGCTTTGCAGAAGTAGCCGATCATGGCGAACGCGCCGGTCGAGTAGGCGGGGTAGAAGCCGCCGTGGTGGAAGGTCGTGCCGTCGGGCTTGATGCCGCCGATGGTGCCCGGCGTGAAGCCGAGGCTCCCCGAAAGCCATACGCCGAGGCTCTTCATGGCGCGGTACTGTTCGGCCTCGTCGGGCAGCATCAGCGCGCTGACGATCTTGGGGATGAGCAGCGTGTGCCACGAGTCGAGCAGCTCGTCGCGGCCGTAGACGTAGGGTTTGCGGGTCTCCGCCAGGCCGCTCCAGTAGGCCAGCACCTTGACGTATTCGTCGGTCTTGCCGCGTGCGGCGATCTTGTCGCGCATGAGCCACATGGCGTCGTAGATCTTGCGTATGTTGTAGCCGTAGTGGTGGTTGGTTCCGTTGCCGTGGCCGAAGGCGAAGCCCTGGTCGATGGCGTGGTCCATCACCAGAAAGAAATCGTCGTCGTATTTCGGATCGTTGTTGATATGGCTGTTCAGCGCGAAGGCGTTGAGCATGTTCTCGATGTCGTCCAGGCGCAGTTCGCCTTTCGGGCGGTTGCACTCGTCGTTCGAGAGCAGCGGGGCGCCGATGATCCCGCCGTCGTCGGTGCGGCGGATCGCGGCCTTTTCGAAGGTCGCCCGGGCGCGCGGGATGATCGTGCCGTTGATGTAGTTGGCGCTCGACATGTTGGCCGCGACGATGCTTTCGATGCGCGATTTCACGGCGTCGAGCTGGGCCTTTTCCGCGGGCGTGACGTCGCGCAGCGGCTCTTCGTATTCGTACTGCTCCCACTCCCAGAGGCGCGCCCAGTGCCACAATTCGCGAGAGAGATTGCAGTTGTTGCCGGGAATCTGCTTGTCGGGGGTGATCTGGTCGTGGAGCTTGACCTCGGAGAAGGTCAGGCGGTCGAGGAACAGCTCGCCGCTTTCGACCCCGGCGGGCGTCGAGATCGTCAGCCGGGATACCTGCTGCGAGGCGTGGTCGCCCGGCATGTCGTTGTACTTGATCCAGCAGGCGCGCCAGCCCGTGAAATCCATGTGGAAATCGAACCGGTAGGGGACTTCGCCGGTGGGCGTCTCGAACGAGAACCGCATGTCGGCGTCGACGGCCCTGGGGTTGTAGATCCAGAGCATGACGCCCGCGCCCTTGACCCGCAGCGAGCGCATCAGCTGTCCGAAGTCGTTGAAGCGGAGCGTCGACGGCGCGCTCCACGACCAGCGCAGCGAACGGCTCCCGTCCTTGTAGTGGAGGCCGCTCAATTCGGCCGTGCTGTTTTCGCCGCATACGAAAGCCTTGGGAATTTCCGTTTCGAAACTGATTTTGGCGTCGATTGCCGCAGCGGCATGCTGGCCCCAAAGCGTGCCGAATAGTATCCAAATCGCTGGTACAGCGTGTTTTAATATATTTTTCATAGATTCATATTTGGTCAAAAATAAATAAAGAAATTGGTTCGCCAAAATTTTTCAAAGAGAAAATAATAAAAATTTTACATTCATCGGAAAATGTTATTAAAATATGTTGCATGTCCGAAAAAAACTTTACCTTTGTCCGAAAAGCTGGTTTGGTTTACCAAAATAATCATGTTAATCACCTAATTTATGAAGACCTTATTTAAATATGCGACCGTCGTGCTCCTCCTGGCAGGGACTTCCGCCTGCTCGCAGCCTTCGAAGCGCGCTTCGATCATTGACGAAAACATCGCCGTCGCCGAAAAGCAGATCGGCATGCTGGCCGATTCGAGCGAGACGGGCGGTGTGATCCGCATCCCCTCGACCTGGAAGAACGGGCGGATCGACTACGTGCCCGTCGACGACTGGGTGAGCGGTTTCTTCGCCGGGACGCTGTGGTACATGTACGAACTGACGGGCGACGAGACATGGGCCGCGCGCGCACGGAAGCATACCGAGATCCTCGATTCGGTGCAGTACCTGCAATGGCATCACGACGTGGGCTTCATGGTCTACGACAGCTACGGCAACGGACTGCGGCTGAAAAACATACCCGGCTACGAGGATGTGATCGTCCAGACGGCCAAGTCGCTTGCGACGCGTTTCCGGCCGGTGCCGGGCGTCATCCAGTCGTGGGACGCCGACCGCGGCTGGCAGGGCGAGCGCGGCTGGCAGTGCCCGGTGATCATCGACAACATGATGAATCTCGAACTGATGTTCAAGGCCACGGAGTTTTCGGGCGACAGCACCTATTATAATATCGCGGTGAAGCATGCCGACCGAACGATGAAGGAGCACTTCCGCGACGATTACAGCTGCTATCACGTCGTGGACTACGACCTGACGACGGGCGACGTGCGCGGACGCTGCACGGCGCAGGGCTATGCCGACGATTCGGCGTGGGCGCGCGGACAGGCATGGGCCGTCTACGGCTATACGGCCTGCTACCGTTACACGGGCGACAAACGCTACCTCGACCATGCGCGGAAGGTGGCCGGTTTCATGCTGGGCGACAAGAACATGCCCGCCGATCTGGTTCCCTACTGGGATTACGATGCGCCGAACATTCCCAATGAACCGCGCGACGTCTCGACGGCGGCCATCATCGCTTCGGCGTTCTACGAAATGTACACCTATACGGGGGACGGGCTGTATAAGCAGAAGGCCGACCGGATCGTCGAGTCGCTCTCGTCGCCGGCCTACCGCGCTCCGGTGGGCGGCAACGGCGGGTTCCTGCTGATGCACTCCGTGGGCAGCATCCCGCACGGCAGCAATATCGACGTGCCGCTGAACTACGCAGATTACTATTTCCTTGAGGCGCTGATCCGCAAGGGCCGCTTGGAGGCGGGCGAACCTTTGTTTTAAACCGGACGCCCATGTATAAACTGTTGTTTCTCGCCGCTGCGTCGGTGTGGTCGTGGGCCGCACCGGCGCAGTCGGTGCGGGAGGTCGCCGATGCGCGGATTCTTTCGTTTGAGGAGTCTGCGGCGCCTTTCACGGCGTCGGAAGGCTCGTCGCTGTCCGTCTCGGGCGACCATTACAAGCACGGCGCGCACGCGCTCCGCTGGCAATGGTCGCGGGCGGGCGCCCGGGTGCGCATCGAATCCCCGGTGGGTTATCTGTCGGAAAATCCCAATCCCAGGGAGACCTCCGTTTCGACCTTCGTGTTCTGGGTCTACGCCCCGAAGGCGCTCGACGGGAAACTGCGTTTCGAGTTCCGCAAGGAGGGGCGCACCTGCGCGTGGTTCGACTACGGACTGGAGTTCACCGGCTGGCGCGGGGCATGGGTGGCTTTCGACCGCGACATGCAGGGCTGGCCCGAGGAGGGGATGGACGAGCTGGTCGTCACGGCGGAGGGCGTCGAACGGGGCGAGTTGTATTTCGACCACCTGATTCTCTCCTCGTTTCAGGACGTGCGGCACCATACGGCCGATTTCCAGGCGCCGTTCATCAACGCCGCGACCACGAGCCACTGGCTCACGCTGCTGCAATCGTGGCGCAATCCGATGCCCGCACTCCCCGCCGCGGTCGGTGAGGGGGAGCGGCGCGATATGGCGACCGTCGAACGGCGTCTGCGCGAATTGCTGCTCGAAGGCCGGAAGCCGATGGCGATGAAGACCCTGCGCAAACGCTTCGACGCATACGGCATTGCGGAAAATCCCGACGGGACGCTTCGGGGCAAGCCGATCTGGTTCGTGCGCTATGCCGAGACCTATATCAATCTGGGCCATCCCGATGTCGGCAAACTGTTCAACGACAACGGCCAGACGCTGCGCAAATACAACGACTTCCTGTTCCAGGTCGCCGTGGCCCACGATGCCGCTGCGGACGCCGCCGAGCGGGCGGAGCTGGAACGGATGTATGTGCTGCTGACGCGGCATCTTCTGGATCAGGGCTTCGCCGCGGGAAGTGCGCAGGGAACCCTGCACCACCTGGGGTACAGCATGCGCAATTTTTACACGGCTCCCGTCATCATGCGCGACGTGCTGCGTCGCGCCGGGCTGGAACACGACGTGCAGCAGGCTATGGAGTGGTTTTCGGGCGTGGGCGAGGTGAAACTTCCGCCGGCGGAGCCGGGGATGGACATCGACGCGTTCAACACCTCGCTCGTCGGCCGTCTGGCGAGCATCGTGATGCTCCCGGACACCCCGGTGAAAGCGGCCTGGCTGGAGGCGTTCTCCCGCTGGGTCGACAACGGATATAAGGTCACCGAGGGGACCGGGCCCTGCTTCAAGAGCGACGGCACGGTCTTCCACCACCGGCGTCACTACCCGGCCTATGCCGTGGACGGGTTCAGCGGCGGGGCCGTGAATGCCGTGTGGCTGTTGTCGAAGACGCAGTTCGCGGTGAGCGCCGAAAGCCATGCCGTTCTGAAACGCGCGCTGCTCGAAATGCGCTTCTACTGCAATCTGCGGTCGTTTCCGCTGGCCCTTTCGGGCCGTCATCCCGACGGCCGCGGAGAACTGGTCCCGTGGCATTATGCCCGGCTGGCCGTCGCGGGTACGCCCGACGGCCGCGGGGAGATCGACCCGGAGCTGGCCGCCGCCTACCTGCGTGTGGCCCAAGGAAAAGACGCTTATACGCGGCTGTTCGCCGAAAAGGGCTTCGCTCCCGAACCTTCGCCTGCGGGGAACCGCGTCTACGGCTACAATGCCTCGGTGTCGCACCGGCGCGCCGACTGGCTGGTGACCGTCGCGGGCCACAGCCGCTATCTCTGGTCGGCGGAGATTTACCAGGGAGCCAACCACTACGGCCGCTACCTGACGCACGGCAGCATGCAGCTGCTTGCAGACGGCGATCCCGTGAGCGCCTTCGGCAGCGGGTTCCGGCAGGAGGGCTGGGACTGGCGGCACATTCCCGGGACGACGGCGCTCGAAATCCCGATGGAGCGGATGAAGGCCGACATCCGGAACGTCGACACCGCGTCGGGCTACGAGGAGATGCTCCTCTCCGACGAGGCCTTCGCCGGAGGCGTCAGCCACAGGGGCCGCGACGGGGTGTTCGCGATGGAACTCCACGAGCACGACAAATACAACGGTTCGCTGCGGGCGCGCAAGTCGTGGTTTTTCTTCGACAACCGCATCGTCTGTATGGGTTCCGACATCGAAAACAAGGCCGAGGGCGGTGTGCATACGACGCTGTTCCAGAATTTTCTGGCGGACGCGGCCGATCCGCTCGTCGTGAACGGCGAGGCGGTGACGCAGTTCCCCTACCGGGCCGAACTTGCGGGCGGCGCCGTCCTGCGCGACAACCTGCGCAACGCTTACTTCGTGCCGAAAGGTAGGGTAGTCGTTTCGAAATCACTTCAGCGTTCGCTCGACGAGGAGACCGACGCCCCGACGCAGAACAATTTCGCAACGGCGTGGATAGATCACGGCAGCGGGTCCGTCAGCGGCGGCGGGTACGAATACATGCTGGCCGTGCACGCTTCGGACGAAGAGGCGGCCCGCTACGCGCGGGAACTTCCCTACGAGGTGCTGCGCCGCGACGCCTCGGCGCATATCCTGCGCGACAGGCCGTCGGGCATTACGGGCTATGCCCTTTTTGCCGCCGGTAAGGTGGGCGAGGGGTTGCTGGAAAGCGTTTCGCTGCCTTCGCTGGTGATGATCGGCGGGGATGGCGAAGGGCTGACGGTGAGCGCTGCGGACCCCGACCTGCGTTTCTACGAGGGGCCGAGCGACGAGGTGTTCGATGCCGACGGCAGGCGCGCCGAGCGGAGCGTCTACTCCCGCAAGTGGATCGACAATCCCTCGGGAGAGTCGCAGCTGGAGGTCGTGATCCGCGGCCGCTGGCAGTCCGCAGACGATAGGCCAGAGTGCCGGATCGAACCCGCGGGCGAAAACACCGCTTTGATCTTCACGTGCCGCGAAGGTGCGACGCGCGAAGTGAACCTGATTGAAATGAAATAAGACACGATGTTGAAAATTAGAATTGCAATTCCGTTTGCGGGCCTCGCCCTGACGGCCTGCGGGCAGTCGGAGGCCGGGCGCCCCAACGTGATCTACGTATTTCCGGACCAGTATCGCAACTCCTCGCTGGGGTTCTGGAGCGATCCGGAGTTCGCCGCCGAGGTGGGGTGGAAGGGCGATCCGGTCGCAACGCCCAACCTCGACCGCTTCGCCCGCGAAGCCACGGTGCTGACCGAGGCGGTGAGCAATTTCCCCGTGAGCAGCCCCCACCGGGGCATGTTGCTTTCGGGCATGTATCCCGAGCGGAACGGCGTGGTGCTGAACTGCATGTCGGAGCGTCCCGAAAGTTCGCTGCGCGAGGACGCCGAGTGTATCGGCGACGTCTTCTCGGCGGCGGGCTACGACTGCGCCTACATCGGCAAGCTGCACGCCGACTTCCCGACGAAGAACAACCCCCAGCGTCCGGGAACCTACGTCAGCGACGCCGTTCCCGAGTGGGACGCCTACACGCCGCCCGAACGCCGCCACGGGTTCAACTACTGGTACTCCTACGGCACCTACGACGTGCACAAGCATCCCCATTACTGGGATACCGACGGCAACCGTCACGATGTCGACGAGTGGTCGCCGCGGCACGAAGTTTCGAAAGCCATCGAATATATCGAAAACAAGGGCGGCGTGCGCGATCCCGAAAAACCGTTCCTGATGATGATCGGCATGAATCCGCCGCATTCGCCCTACGCTTCGACCGACGACTGCGACCTGGAGGGATATGAACGTTACAAGGACAAGTCGCTGACCGAACTGCTCGTGCGCGACAACGCCGACACGACGATGGCCAAGGCCGCCGCAGTGCGTTACTATTTCGCCAACGTGAGCGGTATCGACCGTGAGTTCGGCCGCCTGCTCGCTGCGCTGGACAGGGCGGGGCTTACGGAGAACACGATCGTGGTCTTCGCTTCGGACCACGGCGAGACGATGACCAGCCATTCGACCGACGACCCCAAGAACTCGATCTGGCGCGAATCGCTGAACATTCCCTTTCTGGTGCGCTATCCGGGGCGGGTGCCGCACCGTGTGGACGATCTGCTGCTCTCGACGCCCGACATCATGCCGACGCTGCTGGGGCTGGCGGGCCTCGGGGAGCGGATTCCCGCGGGTGTAGAGGGGCGCGACTACTCGGCCGTGCTGCGGCAGGACGCCGTGCAGCCCGAACGCCCGCGCGCAGCCCTTTACATGCGCAACCTCGACGGCGGGCGCGATGCCGACGGCCTGGTCCGCGGCTTCTTCGCCCAGGCGCGCGGCGTGAAGACCGCAACGCATACGATGGAGCTGCGTATCGGCCGCGACGGGACGCTCGAACGCGTGCTGATGTTCGACGATGCGGCCGATCCCTACCAGCTGCACAACCTCGCGCCGGAGGAGCATCCCGCGCTGTTCGCCGCGCTGTGCCGCGAACTGGCCGTGTTGCTGCGCGACAACGACGACGTGTGGTTCCGCGAGGGCGTCTTGTCCGACGTGGTTCCCTATGATACGAATAACTAACAATCAATCGGATATGAATAAATTGTTTTTGTGGATTGCAGCGGCCTCGGCCTTTGTGTTGCAATCGTGTGAGAACACCGACGGCATCCGCGACGAGATCGGGAGCCTGCGCGACCGGGTGATTGCGCTGGAGGCGAAGATCGGCAGCGTGAACACCTCCATCGTGGCGCTCCACAAGTTGATGGACGAGTCGACGATCATCGTCGGGATCGAACCCAACGCAAAGGGGTACGAGATCGAGTTGAGCGACGGAACCCGGCTGCCCGTCATCCTCGGTGAGAAGATCGAGGCGCTGGTTCCCGTCATGGGCATCGACGCCGAGGGCTACTGGACCGTGAGCCTCGACGGCGGAGCCACTTCCGAGCGGCTGAAGGTCGGCGGAGAGTACGTTTCGGCATGGCCCGTTTCGGGCGGCGACCATAGGCCCGGCGCCGAGGGCGTCACCCCGCAGCTGAAGGTTTCGGCCGACGGGGAGTGGCTCGTGAGCCTCGACGGCGGGGCGACCTACGCGCCGCTTTTGCAAAACGGACAGCCGGTCAATGCCTTGGGGGATAAAGTCGTCGTCAGTTACAGTTCGGCTTTCAAGTCGGTGACTTACGACGCGACGACCGGACTTTTGGCGGTCGAACTGCTCGACGGCGAAAAACTCACGCTTCCCGTCTTCGACGATTTCGGACTGACGGTGACGGCTTCCGACAACGAGACTTTCCGCCTCGGGGAGGCCCGGGCCTTCGAGGTCGTGCAGAACAACGTCGCCGAGGCGGTGATCGACGCGCCTGCGGGCTGGACGGCCGTGCTTGGCGAGACGACGCTGACGGTCAAGGCTCCCGCGACGTTCGACGCCGCTTCGCAGCAGGCGGCGGTCTCGGTGACGGTCTATTCGGACAGGAAATACCGGAAACTCGTCACGCTGAACGTGACGCTGCTCGACGAGCAGGTGGATGCCAACGCCGCTCTGGCATGGCGGAATTTTAAGGCCGGAACTGCGGATAACGTCCTGCTCGATTATTCGTATGCCGGTTACAAGCACGGCGAGGAGGCTCCGGCCGATGTCTGGGGACTGGGCTACAAGGTTTACAACGTCGTCGACTACGGCGCCGATCCCACGGGCGTCAGGTCCTCGCGCGGGGCGTTGGCAGCGCTGCTCAAGGAGCTGAAACTCTCCGGGCGGAGCGATGCGGGGGCGAACCTCGCGAATGCCAATGCCCGGGCGGTGATCTATTTCCCCGAGGGGCGTTTCGTCCTCCACAACGACGACGACAACGTGGTGGACCCAACATCCGCCAACCAGAAATACACCGACTCGAAGGGGAACAACCGCAGCGAGGAGATTTTCATCCGCGGGGGTTATTTCGTGCTCAAGGGCGCGGGCCGCGGCAAGACGACGCTCGTCATGGACACGCCCAACCTGCCGAACAACTCGGAGCAGATGTGGTCGTCGCCCATGATGATCAATATCAAGCACAATTCGGGACTTTCGGACCTCACGACGGTGACGGGCGACGCCGCACGCGGCACGTTCTCGGTGGAGGTGGCTTCGGCGGCCGGCATCGGGAAGGGCGACTGGGTGTGCCTTTCGCTTTCGAACAACGACCCGACGCTGGTGGCGCAGGAGCTGGCGCCGCACCGGGTCGAGGGAAACATGACCGATATTCAGACCATTACGGTCGAGGACTATCACCAGGTGGCTTCCGTAAGCGGCAACCGTGTGACCTTCGCCGAACCGATCATGTACGCCGTGGAGGCCAAATGGGGCTGGAAAATCCGTAAATACCCCCATTATGAACATGTCGGCGTCGAGGACCTCACGTTCGAGGGTCGCTCGAAGGAGAACTTCGGCCACCACGCTTCGTGGGAGGACGACGGGGCTTACAAGCCGCTCAACATGATGCGTCTGACCGATTCGTGGATTCGCCGCGTCGATTTCAGGGGCGTCAGCGAGGCGTTGTCGATCGTGTCGAGCGCCAACTGCTCGGCCTACGACATCGAGATCAGCGGCAACCGCGGCCACTCGGGCGTGCGCTCGCAGTCCTCGTCGCGCATCTTCATCGGCAAGGTCTGCGACCGCAGCCGCGGGCAGGCTGTCTCGCCGCCCTATACGAGCACGGGGTATTTCGAAAACGCCGGACAGTACCACGCCTCGGGTGTGTCGAACACCTCGCTGGGGGCCGTGCTGTGGAACAACACGTGGGGTGACGACGCCTTCTTCGAGTCGCACTCCAGGCAGCCGCGCGCCACGCTCGTCGACCGCTGCACGGGCGGATTCGTGCAATGGCGTTTCGGCGGCGACGAAACCAACGTGCCCAACCACCTGGGCGACCTGACGATCTGGAATCTGAACGCCACGCGTGCGGCGCACGATTTCGGGGCCGAACCGTTCAAGTGGTGGCTCTCCTCGGACAAGTGGTGGAAGACCATGCCGCCGATCATCGTCGGATTCCACGGCGCGGCGGTCACCTTCGACGAGAGCGCCGAACAGGTGAAATACCTCGAAAGCAACGGCGCGGCCGTCGAGCCGCTGTCGCTCTACGAAGCGCAGCTGCGCCAGCGGTTAGGGTATGTCCCCGCATGGCTCAATTCATTGAAATAGAATAAAACCAAACATATTATGAAAAAGTATCTGATCCTGATCTTCGTCGCGCTGGCTGCGGTTTTCCAGTCGTGCGACAACAACGACGACCTGTGGGATGCGATCGATGACCTGAAGAGCCGCGTGCAGGCGCTCGAAACGCAGGTCGACGCGCTGAACGGCAACATCGAGGCGTTGCAGAAACTCTACGGCGGCGCCACGATCTCCAAGGTCGAGACCTCCGATGGCAAATATCTCATCACGCTGACCAACGGCGAGACCATCGAACTGGTGCAGGGCAGCGAGGCCGAGGCCGTGATTCCGATCGTCTCGATCAACGACAAGGGCGAGTGGCAGGTGTCGACCGACAACGGAGCCACGTTCACCTCGCTCGGCGTGAAGGCCGTGGCCGAGGACGGCACGACGCCCCGGTTCCGCATCGACGAGGCCACCGGCTACTGGCAGGTGAGCTACGACGGCGGCACCTCCTTCGAAAATGTGAAGGACACCAAGGGCCAGCCCGTCAAGGCCATCGGCTCGGGTACGGTGACCGACAAGTTCTTCGAGGAGGTGAAGGTCGACGGCGGCGACCTCTATATCAGGCTGCTCGGCGGCGAGGAACTGCGCATTCCGATCGTGAGCGATTTCTTCTGCCGGATCGTCACGCCGACCGAGGGCGTGCAGACGTTCGACGCCGGGGCCACCAAACGTTTCGTGGTGGAGATCCGAGGGGTCGAGCAGGTGAAACTGTCGGCTCCCGAGGGCTGGTCGGTACGCCTGACCGATGCCGTGGATGAGAGGGCCGAACTGATCGTGACGGCCCCAG
>OGOK01001518.1_pt1 | contig 15809 bp, 10 predicted proteins | sample 1552661 | NCBI WGS metagenome assembly OGOK01 (sample SAMEA2580172, study PRJEB22360) | human gut metagenome | biome: human gut; feature: human-associated habitat; material: faeces | place: Denmark | collected 2008/2010
TGTCCCCGCCGCCGAACGCGAACTGCAGCACCTTCATGCCCGGGAAGGTGCTGTCTGCCAGCAGCTCCCGCACACTGGGGAACAGCTCACCCAGATCCTCGGCGATGATGGGCAGCTTGCCCAGCGCACCTTCCAGCGCGTTGAACAGCTCCATCCGGGGGCCGGTCTCCCACTTGCCGGTCTTGGCGGTAGTGCTGTCTGCCGGGATGGCCCAGTAGGTGTCAAAACCACGGAAGTGGTCGATGCGGAGCAGGTCATAGATGCCCAGCGCATGGCGGACACGCTGGATCCACCAGGCATAGCCGGTCTGCTTATGGTAGGGCCAGTTGTACAGCGGGTTGCCCCAGAGCTGGCCCTCTGCCGAGAAGTAATCCGGCGGGCAGCCTGCCACCCGGGCAAAGCCGCCGTCTGCATCCAGCTCAAACAGCGGGCCGCCCACCCAGGCATCCACGGAATCTGCCGAGACATAGATGGGGATATCGCCCAGGATCTGCACGTTGTTGGCGTTGGCGTAGGCTTTCAGCTTCTTCCACTGGATGCTGAACTCGTACTGCAGAAACTTCCAGAAGCCGATCTCTTCCTCGTTCTCTGCCTTAAAAGCTTCCAGCGCCTGCGGCTCCCGCTTGCGGTACTCCCGGGGCCACTCGGTCCAGCTCTTCATGCCGTTGGCGGTCTTGAGGGCCATGTAGAGGGCATAATCCTCCAGCCAGCCCTCGTTTTCCAGCGTGAAGGCATAGTACGCATCCGGATAGTAATAGGCACAGCCGTGCTGGCCCGCGCACTGCCTGCGCCAGGCGGCATAGGCGGCACGCAGGACCTTGTAGCGGCTGGTGTACAGGGTGCCGTAATCCACGTTCAGCGGGTCCTTGCCCCAAGGCTCGGCCTTGAGCTGGGCGGCTGTCAGCAGCCCCTCGGCTTTCAGAGCATCCAGATCAATGAAATAGGGGTTGCCCGCAAAGGCAGAGCAGCTCTGGTAGGGGCTGTCCCCATAGCCCGTGGGGCTCAGGGGCAGGATCTGCCAGATCTTCTGGCCTGCCGCCGCAAGGAAATCCACAAATTTTTCTGCCTTTTTGCCAAAGCAGCCGATCCCGTAGGGGCCGGGCAGGCTGGACACCGGCATTAGAATACCACTTTCACGCATTGTAAATCCTTCCTCGTCTCAAACTTTTTGCTGGGGCTTGTCTGTTTTCTATCATAACATAACCGCAGACTATTTTCCACAGGCAAAAAACGTGGTATACTTGGTTTTAGACCATGAGCGAGCGTGTATCCGGGTAGGCTGGCCTTCGCACAACCTCTCCGTCATTGCTCCGCAATGCCACCTCTCCTAGTAGGAGAGGCCTTGGCAGTAATTGCAAAGTTTCCGTTTTTGCCAAGGGCTCCCCTACTAGGGGAGCTGCCGAGCGTCAGCGAAGGCTGAGGGGTTGGACAAAGACGGAACCTTTCCTTTGGAGGTTCTATGCAACGCACTGAGAAATATTTTGAGCAAAATGCCTACCGCCGGGAGGCGGTGGGGCATATTTTAGCCGCAGAGCCGGACAGCCGGACCGGCGGCGGGCGCATCGCGCTGGACGGCACGGTGTTTTACCCCGAGGGCGGCGGCCAGCCTGCCGACCGGGGCACCCTGACCCTTGCCGACGGCACGGTGCTGGCCGTCACCGATGTTCACGAGCAGGCGGGTGTCATCTGGCACATGGTCACTTCCCTGCCCGCCGGGGCGGTGCCCGGGGCCGAAGCGGCACAGGCCATCGACTGGGCGTGGCGCTTTGACAAGATGCAGCAGCACACCGGCGAGCACATCCTCTCCGGCATCCTGCACAGCATGTTCGGGGCCGAGAACGTGGGCTTCCACATCGGCTCCGATGCCGTGCGGATGGACACGAACATCCCCATCTCCGCCGAGGGGCTGAAAGCGGCCGAGACTGCCGCCAACCGCATCATCTGGGAAAATGTGCCGGTGAGCATCACCTACCCCACCCGGGAAGAGCTGGCCGCCCTGACCTACCGCTCCAAAAAGGAGATCGAGGGGCAGGTGCGGATCGTGACCATCCCCGGGGCGGATGTCTGTGCCTGCTGCGGCACCCACACCGCCTTTACCGGCGCGGTGGGCCAGATCAAGATCCTGGCCGCTGAAAACTATAAGGGCGGCGTGCGCCTGAGCATCGTCTGCGGCGGGCGCGCGCTGGAAGCCGCGCAGGCCATGCGGGCGCGGCAGGCAGAGATCGGTGCCCTGCTCAGCGCCAAGGCCAGCGAGACGGCCAACGCCGTGCACCGGGTGTATGACGAGTACACCGCCCTGAAATTCACCCACTTCGGGCTGTGCAGCCAGCTCTTTGACGCGCTGGCCGCGCAGGTAACGCCCGGTGCGGATGCCATCCGCATCGTGCCGGGGCTGGACCCGGACGGCCTGCACCGGCTGGCTGTCCGCCTGACCGAAGCCACCACCGGCCTGTGCGCGGCCCTGACCTCCAACGAAAAGGGCACCGGCTACTGCCTTGCGCAGGCGGGCGGCGATGTCCGCGCCCTGACCAAAGCCCTGAACGCCGCCCTCAATGGCCGCGGCGGCGGCAAACCCGGCATCTGTCAGGGAAGCTGCGCCGCAGAGCCGGAGGAAGTAAAAGAATTTTTGAGAAAGACGAAATAACTCCTTCCGTCATCGCTGCGCGATGCCATCTCCCTCAATGAGGGAGGCTTTGGCTGTACGGAAAACTTTCCCTCTTCGCCAGTGGCTCCCTCGCTGAGGGAGCTGCCGCCGAAGGCGGCTGAAGGAGTCACACAACATCAAGGAGAATTACAAACTATGAGAATGCGTTTCAAACCCTACGCCCACGATGAGCTGATGGCCGCCGATTTCCACGTCCACGAGCCCCTGATCTGGGGCGGCAAGTGGCACGCACAGTATGCCCGCCCGGAGCAGCCCTTTGTGCTGGAGCTGGGCTGCGGCAAGGGCGGCTTTATCTCCCAGCTGGCCTGCGCCCACCCGGAGAACAACTATCTGGGCATCGACATCACCGACAAGGTGCTGATCCTTGCCAAGCGCAAGATCGAGGCCGCTTACACCGAGGCAGGCCGCCCCATTGACAACGTGAAGATCATGAGCACCGACATCGAGCGCATCAAGGGCGTGCTCACCGCCCAGGATACCGTCAGCCGCATCTATATCAACTTCTGCAACCCGTGGAGCAAGAACGCTTCCTCCAACAAGCACCGGCTCACCTATCCCCGCCAGCTCATCCAGTACCGCGAATTCCTGAAGGACGGCGGCGAGATCTACTTCAAGACCGATGACGACGACCTGTTCCGCGACAGCCTGGAGTACTTCCCCGCTTCCGGCTACGAGATCACCTGGAAGACCTTTGACCTGCACGAGAACGAGCCGGAGTGGAACATCCGCACCGAGCACGAGGGGATGTTCACCGAGATGGGCATCAAGATCAAGGCCCTGATCGCCAGAAAGCTGCCCGGCGATGCCGCCGTGACCTGGATCGAGCCCAAGGTCCTGAAAAAGAGGAAGGCTGCGGAGGAAGCCGCTGCCGCCGCAAAGGAGGAGTAAGATGTCCTTTTTTGTCAACACCATGGTCTGCGGCTTTTCGCTGTATCAGATCCTGGCGTTTTTCCTGATCTACTCCTGCCTGGGCTGGTGTCTGGAGGTCATCTATGCCGCCGTTTCCACCGGCCAGCTGGTGAACCGCGGTTTTCTGAACGGCCCGGTCTGCCCCATCTACGGCTTTGGCATGATCATCGTGCTGTTCACCCTTTCGCCGCTGGCAGACAACCTGCTGCTGCTCTATATCGGCGGCGTGATCCTGCCCAGCGTGCTGGAGCTGGTGGGCGGCTGGGCGCTCTACAAGCTCTACCACACCCGGTGGTGGGATTACAGCGACTTCCCCTTCAACATCGGCGGATATATCTGCCTGGAATTCTCCCTTTTGTGGGGCGTGGGCACCGTTGTGGTGATGAAGGCCGTTCACCCCGTGATCGCGGGCTTTGTGGAGATGGTCCCCCAGATGGTGGGCTTTGTCCTCATGTGCATCCTGTACGCCTGCTACGCCGCCGACGTGGTGGTGACCGCCTTTGCGGCCTCTGACCTGGCCCGTGAGCTGGATGCTCTGGAAAAGGTGGCCGACAGTATGCACGCCGTGTCCGATGCCATGACCGAGCTGCTGGGCACCACCGCCATGGATGTGGACCAGAAGATGGACGAGAGCCGCCTGCAGCTCAAGCTGGCGGCTGCCGAGGCCCGGGACAATGCCGCCAAACTGAGCCCCCGGGATGCCGCTGCCGCCCTGCGCGCCAAGGCCGACGAGGCCATGGAGGCTGCCCGCAAGTCCTCCCAGGAGGCCCGGCTCAATGCCTCTGAGGCCGCCACTGCCGTCAAGCTGGCTGCCAGGGGCACCGCAGAGCGCACGGCAGAGCTGCTCCGTCTGGAACAGCTGGCCGAAGAGCTGCAGGCCCGCAGCGAGGAGATGCGCGCCCGCACCCGTAGCTCCAAGTACTTTGGCAAGGGCCGTATGCTCCGCGCTTACCCCAAGCTGCGCCACGGCGAAAAGCACCGCTCTCTGGACGAGCTGCGGGAGCGCCTGAAATACGAGCGCAGGCACTGACCCTGACCCGCTGCAGCAACCCCAAATGCCCCTGACCGGCTTCTTTCGGTCAGGGGCATTTTTCTTGCACTGCATTCTCCATAAAATCAGGCAGATCTTGTGCTGCCGCGCGATTTTGTTTTCATTCTGTTTTCCACATTGTACGTTCTTTTTTTGTATACTTTTCCAAATCTATTTTCGTCATATTGACAAAAAAAAAAAAGAGTATCTTATCCTGTGCAATATGCTATTCCCGCTAAAAACTGAAGAATCGACAATCTAGTCGAAAGACTGCGACGCAAAGCGAAAGGGCCTGTAATATGGCAGCCAGCCGCACGTTATCCTCTCCGGGTAAGGTAATATGAAACCTTGCACCTCCTTGTGAAGATGCGTCGGCTTCCCTTCAGGAGAGCGAGCGCGCAGCGGGTCTACAAGGGTTCAGAGTGTCGTACCAGCCGTTTGGCCGGTGCGGCGCTCTTTTGTTTTGGTTGAAATAGAGAGAGTTTTTGGAAAAATCATTGAAAAGGAGTAAAGTTTTATGCGATACAAACCACTTGCACTGCGTGTTCTTTCCACCGCAGCTATGCTTTCCATCGTGGCATCCTGCGCCGCCCCGGCTTTTGCGGCCACCTATGATCTGAACAAGGGTGATGTTTCTGTCAGCGCGGAATCCGATGGCAAACAGTACGTCAGCCAGTGGACGAATGATGAACATACCCACTATGCCCAGAATGACAAAGGTGAAGACATCCATCACCTGAAAGACGATACCGTCACCCTGACGAGCAAAGGCAAGGAGACTAAAAACACCATTACGGTCAGCGCCGAAAATGATCAGGAGGCCAAGGTCACACTGGATAATGTAAACATCGACACACGGGAAGATAAAAGTGATCCCTATACAGGCGGCGATGCCGCTATGGTTGTAAAAGGTGCAGGCGATGTAACCTTGGAACTGGACGGCAACAATGTTCTGACCAGCGGTCTTCGGAATGCCGGTCTGCAGAAAAATGATTCCGATTCTACCGGCACGCTGACCATTCAGGATGGAAATGATAAAGCCGGGTCGCTGACCGCAACCGGCGGCATGGGTGGCGCTGGCATTGGCGGCTCCGCAGTTTCGTCCGATCATTACAATAACGGAACTGAAAATATTACAATCACTGGTGGCAAGATCACCGCAACCGGAGGTCAAGGGGCTGCTGGTATTGGCGGCAGTTATACACTTCCATCCAATGATCCCAAAAAAGATGTTAAGAATATAACCATTACTGGTGGAGAGTTAACAGTGACGGGCGGTATAAACGCAGCCGGCATCGGTGGTGGTTACAACTCCGAAGGCGATGTAACTGGCATTCATATTTCCGGCACAAAGAATACGACCATTACCGGAGGCACGATTGCGGCTGCCATCGGCGGCGGTTCGTTTACGGATGTTCATGCCGGTAACAGCTATCTCGCAGGAACTGTCAGCGATATTAAAATTTCGGATGCAGATCTGACGGCCATTGCAGGGCCTTCCGGTGTAGCAATCGGAACAGGGCATGGCCATTATGTCGGAGATGATTTTGTTTCGATCACAGGCAATTCGCATGTTACGGTACAAAAGAACGAATCGATTCGCGATGGATCAAGCGGAATTATTACATATGTGTATGGAGACAGTGCATGGATCGGCATCGGCGGTGGTTGCAAGCTTCAGTCGAACACACCGATTCAATCCGAAGAGAAAGTGATTGATTTCCCTTGCCTTGTACCCGGCAGTTTGACCTATAAGGACAAAGATGGAACCGTCGACCATGTGTTCACCGGCAAGGGACACCCGTGGGACGATGGCGTTGTCACCACCCCCGCTTCCTGCTTTACCGACGGCGTAATGACTTACACCTGCACAAAGTGCGGTGTTGTTAAAACAGAAGTGATTCCCGCAAAGGGCGCACACACCTGGGGTGAGTGGGAAACCGTGAAGGAAGCCACCACCACCGAGACCGGCCTGCGCCAGCGGGTGTGCAGTGTCTGCGGCGCGGTAGAGCAGGAAGAGATTCCCATGCTGACACCGGCAGTTCCGACTGCTCCGGCCGCTCCGACTGCTCCGACTGCTCCGACTGCTCCGACTGCTCCGGCCGCTCCCACTGCTCCGGCCGCTCCCACGGTTCCCGCAGCAGAGAACACCTCTGCCCCGGAGCTGCGTGTGCTTGCACCGGATAGCATCCCCCAGACCTTCACCGTAAAACAGAGCGGCACTGTGCGCACCTATGAAAGCCCCTATAACAGCGGCACTCTGACCGGCACCATGGAAACGCTGGAATACCTGCAGGAACAGGGCGCACAAACCATCGTGTTTACCACCAACCAGCGCACCAGCTCGTTCCAGATTTCGGAGCTACTGGCACTGGTGAACGAGGGCGATGTGTTCTATCTGAACCACATGGATGCCAACGAACCCACCCTGCTGGTGGTTGCTAACGACCACAGCGAGCTGCTGGGGTAACCCTTATTCCTTAACCATCCCCGAATATTCCCAAATATACGTAGAAGCGCCTCATCCTTCACCGGATGGGGCGCTTCTGCGTTGTAATGAGTTAATGAGTCGCAGCGGGTGTGGTCAGCTTATCACGCCCACAGATCCTCAGGGTACAGGCCCTCCTGGGTTTTCTGGGCGATGGCGGCCACCACGGTGGGCTTATCCTCGCGGTAGGTCACGCCGTACCACTTATCGGTGCTCTTGAGCACGGTGACTGCTGCCTTGCCCTCATCGATGAGCTCGCTGGCCACAGTGGGCAGGAAATACTCGCATTTGAGGGGGTTCTTGGGCAGATTCTCACGCAGCCAGCCTGCAAAGCGGCGGTCGGCCTCGTCCAGGAAGCTCTTGCCAAAGCCCCACAGGTTCATGCTGACAGGTGCTTCCACCGGCAGGTCATCCGTGCCCTCACCGGTGAGGGAGGTGCAGCGGATGCCGCCCTCATAGGTCTCGATGCCGGTGCGCTCGGTCACGCTGTGCAGGGTGCCGTCCGGGTTCACCACGCAGACACCGCGGGAGACGGTGCCGTTCTCAGAGACGGTATTTTTGAGCAGGTAGCTCACCATGCAGTAATCGTAAACTGCGCCGTCCTGATGGGTGGACAGATACTCATAGATGACCTTGAAGGCCTCGGGGCCGTAGTAATCGTCCGCGTTGATGACGGCGAAGGGACCATCAATGAGGTCTTTTGCGGCCAGCACGGCGTGGCAGGTGCCCCAGGGCTTGACACGGCCCTCGGGGATGGTGAAGCCTGCGGGCAGCTCATCCAGCTGCTGGAAAGCGTATTTCACGTTCATGCCCTGAGAGACGCGGTCACCGATGGCGGCTTTGAAAGCCTCCTCGATCTCGTGCTTGATGACAAAGATCACGGTCTCAAAGCCTGCGCGGTGGGCATCGTACAGGGAGTACTCCACAATGGGCTGGCCCTTGGAGCCCACCGGGTCGATCTGCTTCATGCCGCCGTAACGGCTGCCCATGCCGGCAGCCATGACCACCAATACCGGTTTGTTCATTTTTCTTTCCTCCTGCGTCAGTGCGCTGTTCTTTGAATCTATTATACTCCAAATTTTCCCGGGCAACAAGGGATAGCTTTTCCTTGAATTTTTGCATGGATTCTCACCCGCTGCCGTGATAGAATAGAGGCAATGGAGTTTCCGCAGAAAAGGAGAATGCTTATGTCAACCAAAACTGTCTGGATCACCGGCGCGTCCTCCGGCATCGGGCGGGAGTTTGCCCGCCGCTATGCCCGGCTGGGCTTCCGGCTCATTCTGACCGCCCGCCGCCGCGACCGGCTGGAGACCCTTGCCGCCGAGCTCCGGGCGAAACACGGCACCCTCTGCCGCATCGTACCCGCCGACCTTGAGCAGGATGCGCAGGTCACCGCCCTGTGCGAAGCACTGGCAGACGAGCGCATCGACCTGTTCATCAATAACGCGGGCTTTGGTGCCTGCGGTGCCTTTTCCGAGACGGACGCGGGCAAGGAGCTTTCCATGCTGCGGGTAAACGTGCTGGCCATGCACCGGCTGTTCAAGTTCACCCTGCGCAAGATGGAAGCCCAGGGCTTTGGCACCATCCTGAACGTGGCATCCTCGGCGGGCCTGCTGCCGGGCGGGCCCTATATGGCGGGCTACTACGCCTCCAAAGCATACGTTGTCAGCCTGACCCGCGGCGTGGCTGAGGAGCTGCGGGAGCAGCACAGCCTGGTCTATGTCTGTGCCCTCTGTCCCGGCCCCGTGGACACCGAGTTCAACGACCGCGCCGACGTGGTGTTCGCCCTCAAGGGCATCACCCCGGAGCTCTGCGTGGAAGAAGCCATGCGCGGGATGCTCCGCCGCAAGACCATCATCGTGCCCAGCACCCTGATGCGCCTTGCCACCACAGCCCAGAAGCTCGTTCCCACGCCCCTGCTCATGCCCATCCTGGCCCACCAGCAGAAGAAAAAGCTGGGCTGATGGCCGCTTGACAGCGCACCGCCGCTCATGTATCTTAGAGGTATCCGAAAAAGCAGGAGGAAGTCTAATATGGCATGGTTATACCATTTCAATCAGATCGTCACCCACGGCATGGAGGGGTTTCTGGAGACGGCAGTGCCGCTGATCTCCGGGCTGGCTGAGATCATCGGCCTGTTCATCATCGTCACCAGCCTTGTCAAGGCCACCTACCACTATGTGCGGGTCACCTTTTTCCATGGCCAGCACGATTTCCTCCACGAGATGTCCAGCGGCCTGACCACGGCGCTGGAGTTTCTGATGTCGGCGGAGATCGCCAAGACCTTCCTGCTGCAGAATCTGGAATCGGTGGTGCCGTTGGCGGCCACCTTTGCCCTGCGGGCCATGATGAGCCTGATGCTCCACTGGGAGATGGAGGGCGGGCACCGCTCCGGCCGCAAAAAGGAAGAAACGCCCGCCGGTGAGACCGAGAAAAAAGAATGACTTATAAAGTTTCCCTCTTTTTTCTCGGTTCTGGGTTGTGTAAAACGTAAAAATCGCGCCCCGGCTCTTGACAGTTTTGCACAAAGGGGCTATACTCGTGCCATCGAAAGCAAAGGCGCTGACGGAAGTGATTCCGCCAGCGCCTTTTGTGTTTTCGCTGGATATTGCTCGGGAGGAAGTGTGACGATATTTGTTCTCCTTGTTCTCCTTTTCCTTTTTCTGAAATCCATTCGGCAGAACCCCTGCTTCCTCCGCACAAGGAAGCAGGGGTTTGTCGTTGTCACCACAATGTGAGCCCCCCTGCAATGGTTCCGGGTTGACATCCCCGTGCGGGCGTGTTATTTTGGAGTGTAAAATTTTCAGTTTTTTGTATCAGGAGTTTCTATGAGCAACTTGAACGATTTTAACCGCGAGGCCAAAGCCGCCCTGTGGGTGGCCCTGCAATGGCTGCTGCTGGCCGTGCCCACGGGTCTGGTCTGCGGCGCAGTCGGCACAGCGTTCCACCTGAGCGTGGAGTACGTCACCGAGCTGCGGGCCGCGCAGAGCTGGCTGCTGCTCTGCCTGCCGCTGGCGGGCCTTGCCATCGTGGCACTCTACAAGGTCACAAAGTGCGAAGGCGTGGGCACCAACAACGTCATCCGCGCCGTGCAGAGCGGTGAGCCGGTCAGCCTGCTGCTGGTGCCCGCCATCTTTCTGGGCACGGTGCTCACCCACCTGTGCGGCGGTTCTGCCGGCCGCGAGGGTGCCGCTTTGCAGATGGGCGGCAGCATCGGCTGGAACGTGGGAAAACTGCTCCATCTGAGCGATTACGTCCGCCGCACCGCCACCATCAGCGGCATGGCAGCGTTCTTCTCCGCCCTGTTCGGCACCCCGCTGACCGCCGCCCTGTTTGCCATGATGGTGGAGGACGTGGGGCTGACGTTCACTTCGGCCTTTATGCCCGCGTTCACTTCGGCCCTCATTGCTTACGGCGTATCCCTGTTCTTCGGGATCGCCCCGACCAATTTTGTGCTCAATTCCATCCCGCACCTGACGCTGGAAACCGCGCTTCAGACCGCCCTGCTGGGCATTGCCTGTGCCGCCGTGACCCGGCTGTTCTGCTGGACGCTTCACACCCTAGAACACGGGATCCCCAAACGGATCCCGAATCCCTGGCTCCGGGCTTTTGCGGGCGGTGCAGCCGTGGTAGCGTTCTCGTATCTGTTCGGTGTCGGGCGGTACAACGGGGCCGGAATGGCCGTCATTGCCGATGCCGTGGAGCAGGGCACTGCCCTGCCCTGGGATTTTGCCTGCAAGATCTTCCTGACCGCCCTGACCCTGGCAGTAGGCTTCAAAGGCGGCGAGGTGGTGCCCAGCTTCTTCATCGGTGCCACCTTTGGCTGTGTGGCTGGCCCCCTGCTGGGCCTGCCCGCCGGGTTTGCCGGTGCCATCGGTCTGGTCTGCGTGTTCTGCGGAGCCACAAACGCCCTGATTCCCTCCATCCTGCTGGGATTCGAGCTGTTTGGCGGGCAGGGGCTGGAGCTTATTGCGCTGGGCTGCGGCGTATGCTACATGCTCTCGGGCCACCACGGCCTCTACAGCAGCCAGACCTTTGTCACCAACAAGCTGCGGCCGGAGTACGCCTCCCACAAGTGGCGGGGCAAGCTGAAGAAAAAAGAAGAATGATTTTTCGCAGATTTTCGCCGCGGAGAGCTTGATTTTTTGCCGCCATCGTGCTACAATCAGCGTAGTTTCATCCTGACCAAAGCGATGATGCGGACAAACCGAAGCTCGTTCCCCATGACGCAGAGAGGGCTGCCCCGGATACCGGGTGCTGCAAGCAGCCTGCCGTGCATCGGGCTTCTACCACCGCAGAGCGCAGAGGAGAACCTCTGCCGGGTGCGCCCGTTACAGCACAGCGAGTGGCGTGTTCTCAAGGGCACGCAATTCGGGTGGAACCGTGGAACGCGTGAAATCTTCAGGCGCTTCATCCCGTAAATTTGAGCGGGATGGAGCGCTTTTTTGTTTTAACTTTCATCAAAAGGAGAACCACTATGAAGATCATCTACAAAGACGGCCATGTGGACGAGTGCCCGCAGGACCAGGAACTGCATGTTATCCGCCACACCGCTGCTCACATCATGGCGCAGGCTATCAAGCGCCTGTACCCCGAGGCTGACTTTGCCTTTGGCCCCGCCACTGAGAACGGCTTCTACTACGATGTCGATCTGGGCGACACCAAGCTCACCGATGACGATCTGGCCAACATCGAAAAAGAGATGCGCAAGATCTGCAAGGAAAATCTGGCCATCAAGCCCTTCATCCTGCCCCGTGACGAGGCTGTGAAGCTGATGGAGGAGCGCCAGGAGCACTACAAGATCGAGCACATGGCTGATCTGGCCGACGAGACCGAGTTCAGCTTCTTCCAGCAGGGCGAGTACGTTGACATGTGCATCGGACCCCACCTGACCTACACCAAGGCGCTGAAGGCCTTCAAGATCACCCAGCAGTCCGGCGCATACTGGAAGAACGACAAAGAAAACAAGATGCTGACCCGTATCAACGGTGTGGCATTCCACAACCAGGAAGAGCTGGAAGCCTGGGAGAAGGAGCAGCAGGAGGCCCGTGAGCGCGATCACCGCAAGATCGGCAAGGAGATGGGCCTGTTTATGACCGACGACCTGGTGGGCCGCGGCCTGCCCATGTTCCTGCCCGCAGGCTACACCGTCTGGCAGGAGCTGGAGAACTATATCAAGGAGAAGGAGCGTGCACGCGGCTACCTGCACGTGATGACCCCCTGCATCGGCACCGTGAACCTGTACAAGACCTCCGGCCACTGGGATCACTACCGCGAGAACATGTTCCCCGCCATGGAGATGGAGGGTGAAAGCTATGTCCTGCGCCCGATGAACTGCCCCCACCACATGATGATCTACGCAAATCGTCCCCACTCTTACCGTGACCTGCCCATGCGCATCGGTGAGATCGCACACGATTTCCGCTACGAGTCCTCCGGCACCCTGAAGGGCATTGAGCGCGGCCGCCACTTCTGCCAGAACGATGCCCACCTGTTCTGCACTCCGGAGCAGATCAAGAGCGAGGTTGCCGATGTCTGCAACCTGATCTTCGAGACCTACAAGGACTTCAAGATCACCGATTACCGCTGCGTTCTGTCCCTGCGTGACCCCGCCGACAAGAAGAAGTACCACGACGACGATGCCATGTGGAACCACGCCGAAAACGCTCTGCGCGAGGTGCTGACCGAGCTGGGCATCCACTTCACCGAGGAGATCGGCGAGGCCGCCTTCTACGGCCCCAAGCTGGACGTGAACGTCAAGCCCGCCGTGGGTGCTGAGTATACTCTATCCACCTGCCAGCTGGACTTCTGCCTGCCCGCAAAGTTCCACCTGACCTATGTGGACAAGGACGGCTCCGAAAAGACCCCCGTTGTCCTGCACCGTGCGATCCTGGGCTCCCTGGACCGCTTCATGGCCTACCTGATTGAGGAGACCAAGGGCAAGTTCCCCACCTGGCTGGCACCTGTTCAGGTCAAGGTCCTGCCCGTTTCCGAAAAGACCCTCGAGTATGCTGAGAGCATCACCGAGAAGCTGGTGGAGGCCGGTGTCCGCGTGGCTCTGGACGACGACAACCAGAAGATCGGCTACAAGATCCGTGCCGCACAGCAGGTGGACCGTGTGCCCTACATGCTGGTTCTGGGTGCAAAGGAAGCCGAGGCCGGCAACCTTTCTGTCCGTGACCGCAAGGGCGAGACCACCACGATGGAAGTGGATGAATTCATCGCAAAGGTCACCGAGGAGATCAAGACCCGCGCATATAACAACTGATTTCGCCTGAAATAAACAGCAAGCGCCGCGTTCCCAAACCGGGAGCGCGGCGCTTGTTTTATGCTTATTTTGTTTTACGAGCAGTTACTTCAGCAAGTTATTATCCGCGAAGTAGTCAATGCGCATGGCTTTGCGGACATTGGCCAGGGTGGCGGCAGCGGTCTTTTCAGCCACGGCGCTGCCTTCCTTCAGGATCTCCACGACCTCGGGCAGGCGCTGCTCCCACTCCTTGCGACGGTTGCGGATGGGCTCCAGCTCGGCCTGCATGACGGCGTTGAGGAACTTCTTGATCTTCACGTCGCCCAGACCGCCACGCTGATAGTGGGCCTTGAGCTCATCGAGGTTCTGGTACTCCGGCAGGAACTCGGCGAAGTGCTCAGGGCGGCTGAAAGCGTCCAGATAGATGAACACGGGGTTACCCTCCACCTTGCCGGGGTCCTGCACCCGCAGGTGGTTGGGGTCGGTGTACATGGACATGATCTTCTTCTTGATGTCCTCGGGCTCATCCGACAGGTAGATGCAGTTGCCCAGGCTCTTGCTCATTTTGGCCTTGCCATCGATGCCGGGCAGGCGCAGGCAGGCGGCATTCTGGGGCAGCATGATCTCAGGCATGGTCAGGGTCTCGCCGTAGACGGCATTGAACTTGTGCACGATCTCGCGGCACTGCTCCAGCATGGGCATCTGATCCTCACCGGCCGGCACAGTGGTGGCACCGAATGCCGTGATATCCGCTGCCTGGCTGATGGGGTAGGTGAAGAAGCCCACCGGGATGCTGGTCTCGAAGTTCCGCATCTGGATCTCGCTCTTCACGGTGGGGTTGCGCTGCAGGCGGCTCACTGTGACCAGATTCATATAATAGAAACTCAGCTCCGTCAGCTGAGGCACCATGGACTGGATGAAGATGTGGACCTTGTTGGGGTCCAGACCGCAGGCCAGATAGTCCAGTGCCACCTGCAGGATGTTCTGGCGGACCTTCTCCGGGTTATCGGCGTTGTCCGTCAGGGCCTGCGCGTCAGCGATCATAATATAGATCTCGTCGAACTTGCCGGTGTTCTGCAGGCGCACGCGCTCCTTCAAAGAGCCAACGTAGTGGCCAACATGCAGGCGGCCCGTGGGACGGTCGCCGGTCAGAATGATCTGTTTCATTGTAATTCTTCTCCTCAAAAGTCTCCTTGCTCCGCCTTGCCTTTTCCGAAAAACGTTCTGCTTCTGCCAAGGGCTCCCCTACCAGGGGAGCTGGCCGCCGCCAGGCGGACTGAGAGGTTTAGTCGTTATTTATAAGTATATCCCCCGCCGCATTCGCTGTCAACAAAAAGAAAAAAGCGATGGAACATTTCCATCGCTTTACTGGCGCCTCTTGCCTGACTCGAACAGGCGACACCCTGATTAACAGTCAGGTGCTCTAACCGACTGAGCTAAAGAGGCATCTATATAAAACGGCATACAGCCGTTTTACTACTATAAAATGGTGACCCGTACCGGAATCGAACCGATGTTAAAGGCGTGAGAGGCCTCTGTCTTAACCGCTTGACCAACGGGCCATACGTCCATTTTCGCATCGGGGTTTCGCTCCCGACTCGATTATTTTAGCATAGCAGTCGTACTTTGTCAACAGGAAATTTCAAGTTTTTCAGAAATTTGTGCTGCGGGCCTCCCGCCCCGGTTTTTCCGCTCTGGGATACCCGCTTGCATCCAGAATCGACAAAATATTATCAAAGTTGTGTTTTGGGTCTCTTTTCTTTATTTTGTTCGCCGCGGTTCCCCTTTCTTCTTATAAAATCACTTCAAACAGCTAAGATTCTGAATAAAATTTGTTACATTTATAAGAACCTTTTGTTCCCTCTGGTTGATTTTGGAACGTTTTTATGTATAATGGTAAACAGGAGAATACGCATCTGTATTTCTTCATCGCCCGCGCTGCCCATTGGCTAAGGGCATGTGCGTCGCGCGATCAGAATTGATCTGAACGAAAGAAGAGGTATAAGTATTATGGCAAAGGTAGATCTGAGCAAGTACGGCATTACCGGCACGACCGAGGTCGTGTATAACCCCTCTTACGAGCAGCTGTTCGAGGAAGAGACCAAGCCCGGCCTGGAAGGCTACGAAGTGGGCAAGGTCAGCGAGCTGGGCGCTGTGAACGTTATGACCGGCATCTACACCGGCCGTTCCCCCAAGGACAAGTTCATCGTGATGGACGAGAACTCCAAGAACACCGTTTGGTGGACCAGCGACGAGTACAAGAACGACAACCACCCCGCTTCTGAGGAAGCCTGGGCTGCCGTGAAGGAGATCGCAAAGAAGGAGCTGTCCAACAAGCGCCTGTACGTTGTGGATGCTTTCTGCGGCGCAAACAAGGACACCCGCATGGCTGTCCGTTTCATCATGGAAGTGGCCTGGCAGGCACACTTCGTCACCAACATGTTCATCAAGCCCACCGCTGAGGAGCTGG
>OGOK01001521.1_pt1 | contig 15802 bp, 15 predicted proteins | sample 1552661 | NCBI WGS metagenome assembly OGOK01 (sample SAMEA2580172, study PRJEB22360) | human gut metagenome | biome: human gut; feature: human-associated habitat; material: faeces | place: Denmark | collected 2008/2010
CACCAGCATAAAATCCGACGGAAAAGTTACCACTCCCGACGCCCTGGCAATCTGTACCCTGCGTTCTTCCAACGGTTGCCGCATACTGTCCAGCACCGTCCGCTGAAATTCAGGAAGCTCGTCCAAAAACAACACACCCCGATGTGCCAGAGATACCATTCCGGGTCTGGGATAGGCATTTCCGCCGCCGATCAGTGCCGCTGCAGTGACTGTATGGTGAGGTGCGTAAAAAGGTCTCTCCGTGATCAGCGCCTGTTCCGGAGTAAGTAACCCCGCCACACTGTAAATACTGGTTACCTCCAGACTCTCCTCCAGTGTAAGTGGCGGTAATATCCCCGGAATTCTCCCGGCAATCATGGATTTTCCCACCCCCGGCGGTCCCATCATCAGCAGGTTATGGAATCCCGCTGCCGCGATCATTGCACCTCTCCTGGCACTCTCCTGCCCCGACACCTCTTTAAAGTCTCCTCTTCTGTCTGCTTTCTTTTTCTGTAACAGTTCTTCTGCCCGGATCCTGGGTTTGTATATTTTTTCATTTTCCGCATCCGGATGCAGCAGAGCCATAATAAGCTCTCCCAGTTCCCCGACACCCCATACCGTAATCCCCGGGATCACTGCTGCCTCCAATGCGTTTTCCCGGGGAACGATCACTCTGCCGATTCCCTTGTCTGCTGCTTCCCGAACAATAGGTAGCACTCCTTTGACTCTTTTGATCTCACCGTTCAGTCCCAGTTCTCCCAAAAACAGCGTATCCCGTACCGCCTCCTCCGTGAGAAGCTCCATATCTTTTAACAAGCCTACAGCAATAGGCAGATCAAATGCCGTTCCGTCCTTGCGCCTGCCTGCCGGTGCAAGATTCACTGTTATATGGCAGGGCGGAATCTGAAACCCCGAATTTTTCATGGCGACACACACTCTCTCCCGGGATTCTCTCACCTCACTCCCCAAAGAACCCACCATCTGAAAAGAGGGCAATCCCCCAGCCAGATCCACCTCCACGCGGACCAGGTACGCTTGCAATCCGCAGACTGCACCGGAATCAATTGTCGAAAACATAAACTACCTCCTTGTATATAAATTTTGTGATAAAAATTGGGTAACCAACGAAATGCAGAAACTCTGCGAAATGCCCGATGGGCAATAAAAGAATTTTGTATTAGAAATTTTCCTTGGAAATTAGCTTTTCGAAATTTGATTTCCGCAACGATTCAGAGCCTGTTCTCATTCCTATGAAGCGGGACTCTGAATCGTTAACGGTGATTATCATTTTATGATCCTCAGGATCAGATCTTATTTTCCATGCTGTCCGGATCCTGTGCGAACTGGATGGCCTGCTCTCTATCGATCTTGCCTTCAAAATACAATTGGACAATTGCCTCGTCCATGGTGATCATCCCCAGCTTGCGGTTGGTCTGCATGACACTTGCCAGCTGATGGGACTTTCCCTCACGGATCAGATTGCGTACTGCATGGTTCGCATGCATGACCTCAAACGCCGCTACACGATGTTTTCCGTCTGCCGTAGGTATCAGCTGCTGGGAAATAACGGCTTCCAGTGTATTGGACAGCTGTACCCGGATCTGTTGCTGCTGGTGCGGCGGGAATACATCAATGACACGGTCTACCGTGCTGGCTGCACCGATGGTATGCAATGTGGACAATACCAGATGTCCCGTCTCCGCCGCGGTGATCGCTACACTGATCGTCTCAAAATCACGCATTTCTCCCACGAGGATAACATCCGGATCTTCACGGAGAGCTGCCCTTAAGGCATTGGCATAATTGTTGGAATCAATACCGATCTCACGCTGATTGACCATGGACATTTTATGCTGGTGCAGGTACTCTATGGGGTCCTCCAGGGTAATCACGTGAGCATCCCTGTTATTATTGATCTTATCTATAATGGCAGCAAGTGTGGTGGATTTACCGCTTCCGGTAGGGCCGGTGACCAACACCAGTCCACGTTTGCGCTGATACAGATCAATCACCGATTCCGGTACTCCCAGTTCTTCCGGTGAAGGTACCTTGGTTCCCACCAGACGGAATGCCAGGGCAACAGATCCCCTCTGTTTATACGCATTGACACGATAACGTCCACAGTTCGGAATAGAGAACGACATATCATATTCTCCCCGTTCCTCAAAACGCTCCCTCTGCACTTCTGTCATGATGTTGACCAGCACCTCCAGGGTATCCGCAGGCAGCATTTTGGGATAATCCATTGTGATCAGATTACCGTTCACCCGCATTTTGGGAGGAATACCTACCGTAAGATGCACATCACTTGCTCCGGCTTCTTTGGCAGCTCTGAGTATTTCTTCGATTGTCGGCATATTTTTTCCTCATTTCTTATTTCTTCAGTATATATCTGTTATCCATCGTCTTCATGACATCAACGATCTGTATATCCTCATTCTGTGGCAAAGCAAGATCCAAAATACTGTTGTCACGGAAGCTTACCACTGTGGGACACAGCACATTCTCTTTATTTTCTCTCAAAACAAGCGCCTTTTCTCCGGTACTGAGTTCTACGCTTGCCCCGGGCGGCAGAATATTAATGGATCTTAATAATGCCTGAACCGTCTCCGGGTCGTACACTTCCGGATGTTCCAGCAGTTCCTGGGCTGCCTTCACTTCTGACTGGGCCGTTCCCTGCAGTGTCATCGCGGTAATCTCATCATAGCGGTTCGCCACCAGCAATACATTGGATCCCTCCAGCATTTTATATCTGCTTTCTTTTCCTTCTTCCGGGAAGAGATCCAGCTGCTTTCCCGCCGCCTGCTGGCAGATCCGGCGTATAGCGGGTCCCTCCGTCGCAAATGCATCTTCGATCACGCTGTAAGCCTCTTCCTGGGTCTCACAATTTCTGATCGCGTCTTCTCTGGAATAAGGAGCTCCGAAATATACATCCTCATGTTTTTTCAGTTTTCCCATATCATGAAGAAGGGCCGCACATACGGTATGATACTGTTCCTCTCTTCGAATATTCATTACATGGGTAATCATGGCACAGAGTATTGCCACATTCAGGGAATGTCTGGAAACATAATCTTCCAGGCTTCTCAGATTCTGATAAAAATTAATCTTCTCATCCAAATGTCCGTAGTTGCGGATAACCATATCCGCAATCGTCTGGATCCTGCTCTGTTTTCTGGTCTTCAGAATGCGATCCAGCTCTTCTTCGATCGCACTGACCGCCTTGATCTGGAACCGCTCAAATTCCAGATCCTCCTGCGTCATGGGAGGTAGCGGTTCCGCAGGCTCTAAAACATAGACACCGATCAGGCCGAAATTGCGTATGCTCTCTATTGCCTGTACCGACAAAAGAGAATTCCTGTCAAACAAAAGAATACTTTTCTTATTATATATAGGTCTGGCAAGACGCATTCCCGTCTTTAATTCTTCCGTTTTCACAAAATGCATCCCCGATATTCCCCCTCTTATCCAAACGTACTTACAAAAATAAATATATCACAGTGTCTAATAATTGACAAGATTGTGTTTAGTCTTCCCGAAGCTTAGATGCAAGCTTATGCAGCGCTCTTTTTTCCATACGGGACACATAGCTTCTGGAGATTCCAAGAATATCCCCGACCTCCTGCTGCGTATGTTCTTTCTGCCCCCGCAGGCCGTAACGCATTACAAGAATCCGGTATTCTCTGTCTGACAGGCAGTGATCAAGGGCCGAAAACAGGCGTCTGATATTTCTTCCGAGCTCCATATCCTCCACGATATCCTTCTGTTTCTCTTCGATCACATCCAGGAGGTGAATAGCATTGCCTTCCTTATCCTGGCCGATCGGTTCATATAGAGATACTTCCCTGGACAGCTTTTTACGGCTTCGCAGCATCATCAGAAGTTCATTATCGATACACCTGGCTGCATAAGTTGCCAGCCTGCTCCCGTAATCTTCCTTGTAGGTTGCGATCGCTTTCATCAGTCCTATCGTTCCGATCGAGATCAGATCCTCCATATCTTCTTCTGAGTTCTGATATTTTTTCGCAACATGTGCAACCAGCCGCATATTGTGAAGTGTCAGTTCGTTTCTTGCTTCAAGGCTACCTTTTTTTAATTTTTTCAGGCATTCGTTTTCCTGCTCTGGCGTAAGTGGGGATAAGAATGTTTTCAAAACGCACCTTAAAAGCTTTATTAATACATTCTATGTTTTGACCAGGGTGTGCGTGCTTTTCCCCATTTATTTTTCCTAAGTTTTATTATATAATGTCCGTATGATTCGACAATTCACATACCGGATAGAACCGGAATACGACTCCTTTACTATTCGGGAATACCTTTCATTAAAAGGCTATCCCAATGCAGTATTTGTACAACTGAAAAAAACACCCGAAAGTGTTCTGTTAAACGGCATATGGGCTTATATGCGCACAAAGTTATCCGCCGGAGATGAACTTTTTATCCGCTTGGAAGAAAGCACTTCCTCCGCGCACATTTTACCGGTCTCCATGCCGCTTTCGATCTGTTATGAGGACGAGGATATCCTCGCCGTAAACAAGCCGGCTCAAATGCCCGTTCACCCTTCTCTGAATCATTACGATCATACGCTTGCAAATGCCGTATGCGGCTATTACAATGACCAGGAGATTCCATATACTTTCCGCTGCGTCAACCGCCTTGACCGTGACACGACCGGACTCACTCTGATCGCAAAGCACATGTTAAGTTCCGCTATTTTAAGTACCGCGGCAGCCAGACGTGAAATATCGAGAGAATACATTGCCATTGCCTCCGGAAAAACACCCGAATCCGGAACGATTGATGCTCCGATCGGACGTGTTGCCGGATCGACAATCGAACGGCAGATTGACTTTGAAAACGGAGAACGCGCCATCACGCATTACAGACGTCTTGCTTATCATGACGGATTGTCCCTGTTATCGCTGCATTTAGAGACCGGACGTACCCATCAGATCCGTGTTCACTTAAAATCAATTGGGCATCCGCTGATCGGGGATTTTCTTTACAATCCGACGGACACAACAATAAAGCGGCAGGCACTTCACTCCTACCGCTTAACGTTTTCGCATCCCATCACAGGATAATCTTTTGTTCTCACTGCTCCTCTTCCAGATGATATGCACTGCCTTTTTCCAGATTTTTCCTGAGATTTATGAGGTATTCTTTTTCATAGGGAACTTTTCCCTTTAATACCTCATATTTGAGGAAATGATTCACTTCATCTTCCCCTTTTACCGCCAGCATCACCAGTAATAATTCCAGCATGGCTTTTGTGTCTTCATTTAAAATATAATATTTTCTGCCCTTCAGATAATACTGGAGCGGACTGTCCAGTTTGAATTTATCACGCTGATAATTCTTTGATGCAGAAACGCGGTCCACATACATCTCCGCTACATACTTAATCGGCATCTTCATGCCACAGATCCCGCGATGTGTTTTTTGTCCATCTCTTCCATCACCGACTCCATAATCAATCCAGTACTCCATATGATGTTTATTTCGTCCTTTATGGTGAAGCCATGCCGCAGAATACCCTTTATCTTCACGTTCTGCGTTATTCGGACTCATTGTCCCCTGATAATATTTGCATCCCACCAGAAATTCTGTCGGTGTATACTTTGACATGTCATGCAGTAATCCCTGCTTATAAAGTCCGATCTTAAAACAGCCTGCCCGGACCAGATTTTTGTGATGCAGGATCGTGCATAAATGTTTCCATGCCTTTATCATGTTCTTTTACCCTCTTTACTACTTTTATATTCCAATTACAATATTGATCGACTGACCCTCGATTGCTAAAAGATGCTGATCCTCGAGGATTTCTTTTTCCGGCAGGAACGAATTTTCCGCTGCCGTAGTCATCAAAAGATACCATTTCTTGTTCTGCGGGAGTTTCGGCAGCGCAAGATGCGACAGACCGCTATGAAAATTATAGCCGATATAGATATAATCATCCGGTGTCTGATCTGTCTTCTTTTCATATTCGCCGCAATACAGAATCCCCGCCGCCTGTCTGTCAGCCGGTATCGAAGAGATCCATGCGCTCTCCCCATGATAGGAAAGATCCGGGAAACCTTTCCTGCCGTAATCATTTAATTCCATCGGATGTTCTGATGCGATGATCGGATGCTCCCTGCGGAAATCTGCCAGATTTTTTATAAATTCAGCCAGCCAGGTTTCCTTCTTTTGTTTCTTCCAGTTCAGCCAGCCGGTCTTATTGTCCTGACAGTAGGCATTGTTATTACCCTGCTGTGAGTTTAAGAACTCATCGCCCCCTAAAACCAATGGAACACCCTGTGCCAGAAACTCCATTGCCAACGCATTTCTAACCTGTTTTTTCCGCAGATTATCAATGTATCTTTTTCTGGTATTTCCCTCCACGCCACAGTTACTGCTGTAATTGAAACTGTTTCCATCACAGTTATCTTCCCCGTTCTCCAGATTGTGTTTTTCACAGTAGGAAAACAGATCCCACAATGTAAATCCATTATTATTAGTAATGTAATTGACAAACCCTTCCACGCTGTTTTGCTTTCTCTGCTGGCAGAAAAACTCGTTAAGGTTTCCTTCCATATGGTTCAGCATTTTTCTCGCCGGGTACAGGTATTCATCACTATATACATATAAATGATGATATTTTTTTACATTTTCCAAAAGGATCGGATCAAAATGTGTATAAAACAGCTTTGTCCGGCTGAGCAGAAGGTCCTGTGCCGCCGCCGTAACAGGCAGTGAATCCCCCTGAAGATGAAATCCATCCACATGATACTCACGAACCCAGAACCGAAGTGCATCTAAAATCACATTCTGGTTCATCCCCGGCACAAAATAAAATTCCATCACACATTCCATGCCGTTCTCATGCAGTGTATGTACCAGTTCCCGAAACTCAGACGCTGCATCTGCACTGCTGCTGTAGGATGCCTTCGGTGCAAAATAATTGCCGGGAACATACCCCCAGTAATTAATCTTTTCCACCGGCTGTACACTTTCCGGTTTGATCAGATCTTCTCCGTGACTTTCCCACTTAAGGTAATCCGGCAGTACCGTTTTCTTTGGGATCACCTGTTCCTCAAACTCGTAGGCAGGCATCAGCTCTATGGTCGTAATGCCAAGTTTTTTCAGATATGGGATTTTATCTGTAATCGCTCGGAATGTCCCCCGTTCTTTTCTCGGACAGGATGTATCCTCCATGGAAAATCCCCGCACATGCAGTTTATACATAACCATCTGCTGCCGTTTAATCTCCGGCTGTCTGTCGTTTTCCCAGTCAAATGCCTGCGGATATGCACCGCCACAGATAAAATAATCCTTCTCACTGCGGGTTTTGTCATTCCATTTTTCCCTGCCGATAATACGGGTTGCATAGGTATCCGTAATGATTTTTCCGTTTATCTCATAATTGTATCTTAAATTTTTCCATAACTTACCGGTTACGGCCACAGAACGCACGGATCCCCGGCAATATTCCTCCGGTACTAAAATTTTGCAGACAGGTTCTGCTTTTTTCCCATAAAAAAGAATGCTGCAGTTCTCTTCTTTTTCCCCTTCGAACGTAAAAATCACTGCATCATCCTTTTTCTGTACTCCTAACTTTTCGTAATTGCCTTCTCTGATCGTGTAATCCATGCTGTCTGCCACCTTTTCTATCGTACCCCAGTATCTTTTTCTAATAAAAATAGTATACCTTTTTTTTCATATTTTGTATAGAAAAATATGTTCAATCACATCCGATTATGTTATGATGTCATTGTCTTTATTAGGACCACTATAAAAAAGAGAGGTATCGGCATGAGCGATTTCAACCAGAACAATGACGATGAAGATATCGTTGTAACCCTTGATCTTGACGACGGAAGTCAGGTAGAATGTGAGATTCTTACCATTTTTACTGTTGGCGAACGCGATTACATTGCACTTCTCCCACTCGATGAAAATGGCGAGGAAAACGAGGAAGGCGAAGTATTTATTTATCGTTATTCTGAAGACAGCGAAGGCAATCCTTCCCTTGATAACATTGAGGACGATGAAGAATACGAAGCTGTATCCGACCGTTTTGACGAACTTTTAGACGAGGCAGCCTTCGAGGAGATGGATGATTAATCCTTCTTCTTTTCCGGTGGCTGCGCTTCTTTGATAAAACGGGAAATTTCTGCATCTTTATGGTTCAGTTGTCTGACTGAAAAAAGATGCAGATTTTTTTTTGCTCTCGTCATTCCTACATAAAACATCCTTCGCTCTTCTTCCACTTCCGGTTCCAGCACTGCTTTTTTGTATGGCATGACGCCCTCATTGACGTCAATGATATAGACATTTTCATATTCCAGACCTTTTGCACTATGTAATGTTGCTAACGCAACACTGTTCGGGTTCTGATTCTGCACGCGGTAAAATTCCTGCAGCTCTTTTGTGTAATTTTCAATGTGGTCAAACCACGCATCATAAGTCTTATATTCCCTCGCTGCATCCAGGAGCTCATCCAAAACATCAAACAGATCATCCGCTTTAATACGTCTGTAATCCGCATATTCTGTACAAAACTCATCATATCCGATTGCCTTCCGGATGTAATTGATCGCCGCATACGGACTTAATCTCTCTAACATACGGATATCGCCCTCTAATTTTTCGATGCGCTTTGCCACCCACGGCTGTTCCTCATAGTACCACTCCCACACATCAAATGCCACGGTCTCCTCGTCTAGCGATTCCCGGCTGATATAGCGTTTCGGACGGTTCATGATCTGCAGGAAATCCCTGCGTTCCCTGCTTCCCAGCGCAATCCTTATGTATGCAAAAATATCTTTTGCGATCCAGTGCTCGTATAAGTTCGGCACGGTATCTCTCGTTCGGAATGGAATATTATACTCCATCAGCTGTTCCATCAGAAGTCGCGGCTGTGTATTGGTGCGGAAAAGCACTGCAAATTCTTCATATTTTGCGCCTTTCTCCACCGCCTCCTGAATATCCCAGATGATTCTTGCATTTTCTTTGCGCTGGCTTTCAAACAACTGCCATTCAACCGGGATACCCCCCTGATCCGCCGCCTCTATTTTTTTCTGAAAGCGTTCCTTATTGTGGCCGATGAGATATCCGGCACTTGTCACAATGTTTTTTACGGAACGGTAATTCACATCTAAAAGAACCGTCTCCGCCTCCGGGTAATCATCTTTAAAGTGTAACATGATCTCCGGCTTCGCGCCCCGGAAACGGTAGATCGACTGGTCATCATCCCCCACGATAAACAGATTTTTCCTCTCACCCGCTAACATTTTTATAATGTCATACTGGATCCGGTTGATGTCCTGAAACTCATCGATCAAAATATAGCGGTATTTATTCTGCCATGCGGCAAGAATATCGGCACGCTGTTCAAAAAGTTCCTTCGTGTATACTAACATGTCATCAAAATCAATCAGTCTGTTTTTGTACAAAAATTCATGATATTGGCGATAAACCTTTCGGAACACGGTCTCCGCACAGTTTTTCGAATAATAGTTGGCGATTTCTATCCCGGAATTTTTGACCAGACTGATCTCCCCTAACAGAGATGTGATAAACTCCGTCTCATCCTCATAGGTCAGATGTTCTTTCGCTATGATCTCACGCATACACTGGTAGCGCTGTTCCTCCCTGGCAATATTGTCTGCGCTGTAATTATATGCATGTTTTAAAACAGCAAAATATACTGCATGAAACGTGCCAAATGTCACCGGACATGACCGGTTCATTTTCCGCTGAAATCTTCGCTTCATCTCCGTTGCCGCAGCTTTTGTAAACGTAATGACAAGGATCTGTGCCGGATCTATCCCACACACTTCGATCAGATATTTTGTACGTTCTGTGATTACAAGGGTTTTTCCGGAACCCGGTCCGGCAAGAACGAGCATCGGTCCGTTTTTGTGATGGATTGCCCGTGTCTGTGATGCGTTAAAGCTCATAGATTACCTCAATTCATAGATTTGAAACGGCAGGGAAATTGAAAATCTCCCTGCCTGATAAAAAACTCTTACTGCTCTAATAATTCAATACCTTTTTTGATGCGGGCAATGGACTCCTCTTTTCCAAGTACCTCCATCAGCTCTGTCGCTCCGCCCGGTGTCATCTGTTTGCCGGAAACAGCCGTACGGATCGGCCACATAACATAACCGTTCTTCACGCCGGTCTCTTCCACATATTTTAACAATGTGGCATATAATGCATCATTGCTGTAATCTTCCTGTGCCTCTAACAGAGGAAGTACATCTTTTAATACTTTTAAGGAAGTTTCCGCATTTGTCTTCATCTTCTTGTGTGTGTACATTGCCACATCATATTCCGGAAGTGCCTCAAAGAAATCAATATGCTCTTTGATATCCGGGAATACTTCGATTCTGGTTTTTACCATTGCTGCAATCTTCTTTAAATCAAGGTCCTTTGTGATCACCTCGCGGATATATGGCTCTGCTTTTTCATAGAAACTGTCAAAATCCATAGCTTTGATGTATTCGCCATTCATCCATTTTAACTTTGTGTAATCAAAAACTGCCGGTGATTTGCTGATTCTGTGGTAATCAAATTCTTTGATCAGCTCATCTAAGGTAAAAATTTCTCTGTTATCTTCCGGGCTCCAGCCAAGCAGTGAGATATAGTTTACAACTGCTTCACTTAAAAATCCCTGCTCTAATAGATCTTCAAAAGAAGAATGTCCGCTTCTCTTAGAAAGTTTCTTGTGGTTTTCATCCGTGATCAGCGGCAGATGGATGTAAACCGGTGATTCCCAGCCAAATGCATCATACAGACGCTGGTATTTCGGCGAAGAGGAAAGATACTCATTTCCACGTACCACATGTGTGATGTTCATGGTATGATCGTCAACCACGTTTGCAAAATTATAGGTCGGATATCCATCGGATTTGATCAGGATCATATCATCAAGTTCTGCATTATCCACCGTGATATCTCCGTATAACTCATCATGGAAGGTCGTTGTTCCCTCGTTCGGGATGTTCTGACGGATGACAAACGGTTTGCCAGCAGCAAGATTTGCCTCCACTTCTTCTTTACTTAAATGCAGACAGTGTTTGTCATACATCATGATCTCTTTACCGTCCACTTCTGTTTTTAAGGACTCTAAACGCTCCTTGTCGCAGAAGCAGTAGTATGCTTCGCCTTTTTCTACTAATTCTTTGGCATATTTCATGTAGATGCCGGTCTTCATACGCTCACTCTGCACATAAGGACCATAACCGCCATCCTTATCCGGTCCCTCATCATGAACCAGACCTGTTTCCTCTAATGTATGATATATGATATCAACTGCACCTTCAACAAAACGTTCCTGATCCGTATCTTCGATACGAAGCATAAAATCTCCGCCCGCATGTTTGGCAATTAAAAACTCATATAATGCAGAACGCAGATTTCCCACATGCATTCTTCCTGTAGGACTTGGTGCAAATCTTGTTCTTACTTTGCTCATTGTTTGTTTTCCTCCTGTATTCTCATTTTCCGTTTTATAAATCCGGAAAAGATTTTCAAACGCCGTACACGTCATTATATAACAATTTTTTCTGCCTGACAAGCTTACAAATTGAAAACAGAGACAGGATTTTTCTCCTGTCCCTGCGCTGCCTAGCTATTATTTTATTATTAGATACCTTGCCGACATTATATTTTGGTAAATATTGCAGTTTCTTTCTTCAAATCGGTTGCAATCTCAAAGTTCTCATCCATACGGTTCGAGATATTTTCCATATCCGTAACCAGCACCTGCGTGCTGTCTGCTGCATTGCTGACTCCCTTTGCGCCCTCCTCGATGGCATGTGCGATCGTATTGATGGACTTTTGTATTTCAACCATTGTATTCTTCAACGAATCTGTCTTTGATTCAAACTCGTTCATGACATTCTCTATGTAGGTCGCCTTATTTTTATATTCACTTCCGGCCGTTACGAATTCTTCAAACTCTGGAAGAATCGACTCGTTCATATATTGTACCAGTCCATTTGCATTGTCTGCTAAATTATGCACTGCCTGAGTCACAACACTGTTGATCTGCTGGATACGGTTTGCAGCCTCCTGACTGGCAGCTGCAAGCTGACTGATCTCTGTTGCAACAACTGCAAAACCGCGTCCTGCATCCCCTGCTCTGGCTGCTTCAATAGACGCATTTAATGCAAGCAGGTTTGTCTGGCTTGCAATATTCAAAATATCATCCGTCAGGCTATTTACCTGATTTACACTGTTACTGTCCTCAATCGCCCTGTTTAATACCTCAAGAATCTCATTGACTTTCGTGCCGGTAGATTCCATATTAGAACGCGCAGCAGATTCCATGGAATCCGCATGACCTTTCATTTCTTTCGTATAATTATTAATCTCAGTTGTACGCTCCGCAATCTGATTTACCTCTCCCGCAACAGATTCCGTATTGGAATTGATCAAAGCAGCATTATCTGACATCTCCTGCATGGTAGCTGAAAGTTCCTCCGTTAATGCAGACAGATCAGACACACTGCTGTTTGATGTCATAACACTTTCACGGACTTCATTGACTACCGTTTCCATACGTTTTGAATTATGAATGATCGTTTTAAAAATATCCTGTAATTTTCCCATGAAAAGGTTGATGCCACTGCCGACTGCTGCCACTTCCTGATTCTCCATAATGGTTACTCGTCTGGTCAGGTCTCCTTCTCTTCTGTCTATATCATCAATAATCTCATTGATCTCATTCTTCGTTTTAGAAAGTGGTACGATTACCATCTTCAGTACAGAAAATACCGCAAACAGCAAAGATGCCATGCTGACAGCAATCGTAACAAAGCTGACCGTCAAAGAATACTTATATACCTTGGTCAATTGCTGCTTTGCTGTATCTGCGTTATTGTTTTCCACTTCCTGGATTGCTATGATATTCTGATCTATCTTGTCTGCATACTCTGAAATTGCACCGTTTGCCAAAGCATACGCAGCCTCTTTATTTCCACTTGCGCTGTATGCCATAAGATTTGCATTTTCATATTTCAAACCTTCATAATTTGACAATATTGCCTCGTAATTTTCACGGTCTGAATCATCTATGAACCGTTCAAAATCTGACAGATAACCATCAAGTACCGTCTGTTCTGCACGTATGACATCTACAAGAGAGATCATTGAGTCAAGATCTGTTGCTACAATATGTGACAATCCAAGCCGATGAATCTTTTCTGTTTCTGTCTGAATTGATCCCAAATCTGCGATACAGACCATATAACCATTTGCAATCTGTGTTGCATTCTCATTAACCTTACGAATATTTTTTACTGCCAGAACACTTGAAATAATAGATATAATTCCAATAACAAACACCGGAATCAATATGATCATTTTCGTGCTGAAACGTCCCTGTTTTTTCATAATGTGATCTGTCTCCTATCCTTTATTTTGCTGCGGATGCTGTTATTCCTTCAACAAGTGTATCCATAATTTCCTGCAGATCCTGACCGGATGGGTTACCAGCTGCCATCGTATCACTAAATGCAGAACATGCATCCCAGTAACTGTTTCCAACCCGCTGCAGTTTACCAAATTCTGATTGTGCAATAACTGCCTGGATTGCCGGCACCTGTTTTACTGCATCCGAAGCTGCTGCATTCGTATTCGAAGGTCCCTGATTTCTCTCTTCAAAACGGATTGTCTGGTTTTCTTCATTTGTAAGCCAGTCTGCAAGTTTTGCTGCCCATTCCGGATATTTGGAATATGCATTCACGCCCATCATTTTATAGCCGGTAAAAGAAGACATCTGTACCTGCTGTCCTGCCACCGTGTAAGTTGGAAGTTTTACGGCTCCGTAATTATCGCCCCATGCTTCCCTGACTGAAACTGCATTCCATACGCCACTGATTCCCGCACTAACCGTACCATTCTGTACTCCTGTAATGAAATCTCCATCCGGCTGGCTGATAAATGCCGGATTGGTTGTGATATTTAAAATGGCCTGTGCCACATCAACGCCTTTAATTGCTCCATCTGTGGCGTTCCAGTTACAGTAATTTGTCACGCCATCATCATTAATACCAAACTCCAGACCCGTATTACCAAAAAATGTATACAGATACCAGCCCGAATTAAGCTCCATGGAAAATGATCTGCCTGCAGCATTCAGTGCCTCTAACATGCCATCCATCGTCTGGACATCTTCATCGGAAAGAACATTTTTATCATAATAGAGGAAGTATCCGTTATCTGCCGTCATTGGATAAGCATATAAGATATCATTAATAGATGCAGCAGAAACCGACTCTTCTAAATTCGCACTCTTTACTTCTTCTGCATTTGGCACCGGATATAATGCACCAGCGGCAACCATTGCAGAAAGCTGATCATCCGCAAACGGGAAAACATCCGCCCCGTTATGAATATCTCCCAAAAGAATATCCTTTGTATCAGAATCAGCATTTTGTTCCAATGTAATCTCAAACTTTGCCTGTCCTGCATATTTCTGTTCAAAACTGTCTATCATCTGGTTTAACATGTCGAAGTTGTCTTCTTCCGACCATACTTTAAGCTGTACCACACCATTATCCGCCTCAGCATCTCTTTCTGTCATCTCCGTAGATACTTCTGCTCCCGGCATTACCGATTCCACAGCACCACTATTCTTTACATTTTCTTTATCAGCTGTGAAGCCGCAGCCTCCTAACGTCATACACACAACCGTCGTAAACAGCATACCTGCAACAATTCTTTTATTCATTCTTATTCCCCTTCTCTGTCTTCTGCTGTTTTAATACCAATATCTTTTATTTTATACTCATTTTGATATTTTTCAACATTTTTTGCGCTCTTTTTCGATTTGATAATACGCATTTTTTACCTTTTTATATGATGTCTGCTAAATGAACCAAAATCATCATTTTTACATATCTTATTGTAAACCTGATATTGAAAGGAATAACTTATTATGAGACCTTATCCTATGTCCGGGAACAGCAATCGTTCCTGCGACCGTTTATCTGTTTCACATCCTGCACACCGTGCAGGTCTGGACTTTTGCACAGAATCTGCATCCTGTGCAGATTCTGTTTCCTGTTCAGAAAATATAAGAACCATTTCTGATTATGTACTCGCCATGGCATACGTCCCCTGGCAGCATTTTTCTACTGTTTATGAACCGGATCGTTCACTCAGTGCCGGGACTATTTTTCCAGAACTGGATAAACCATTTTTAGCCGCAAACGGAGGTAGATGCCGATGATGATCAGTCAGATGAATCAGTCCCAACTCCTCCACTGGATCGATATGGTCAGCTTTGCTGTCGTAGAAATCACAGAATATCTCGACACGCATCCTGACGATGAAGAAGCTTTAAAATATTTCAATCACTATGCTGACTTAAGACGCACTGCACTGCGTGCATATGCGCAAAATTATACTCCGCTTACCATCGACACCGCAAATCCTGATAATTACTGGCGTTGGGCATCGGATCCATGGCCATGGGAAGGAGGTGACTGTTAATGTGGAATTATGAAAAACGTTTACAATTCCCAGTCAACATTACAAGACCCAATGCCAAAATCGCACAGATCATCATCAGTCAGTATGGAGGACCAGATGGAGAGGCGGCCGCATCGTTCCGTTATCTGTCACAGAGGTATAGTATGCCATATAATAAAGTAGCGGGACTGTTGACAGATATTGGGACGGAGGAATTGGCGCAGATATGTTGGATATAAAAAAATCCAGCCCTGTGGGCTGGGTTACAGTTATTTACCAACTATGATAAAACATACCTAGAAATGTTTTTATAATTCCAATTTATGCACCAAGTATTTTATCTATCTTCCTTTCA
>OGOK01001541.1_pt1 | contig 15514 bp, 10 predicted proteins | sample 1552661 | NCBI WGS metagenome assembly OGOK01 (sample SAMEA2580172, study PRJEB22360) | human gut metagenome | biome: human gut; feature: human-associated habitat; material: faeces | place: Denmark | collected 2008/2010
GTCGGCTGGCTTGGTTCGGTTGGCCCAGTCGGTCCAACTGGCTCGGTCGGCTCAGTTTCTTTCTCCTTTTCATCAAAAGAAGCATACACTACGGTACTATCATTTAAATCTGCAACATTTACTTTACTGCCATCTTCTAAAGTCCAGCCGGTAAATTCATAGGTTGTTGTCTCTGTCTCTGCCTTTACAGGATCTGTTACAGAAACTTCCGTTCCCTTTACTTCGCGTACTTCCTGATATACATTTCCGTCTACCATAAAAGTAACGGTATAACTGTTATCAACAATTTCTCCATCAATATGCCAGGAATTCGGATTAATCATCCGGTACCATTCGATGCGGTAGAATCTTGCATCATCCCCTGCAATGCCACTGTTTGCTGCATATGCATCTAAAACAGATGCAAGGGTTACCGGCATCTTTCCATCATAATTCTTTTCTGCATCAAAAGACGCTGGTGCAGTAAAACCGGACATATCAGTTGTCACTTTCAGCTGATTTAAAGAAACTGCTGCTCTTCCCACATAATCATAATTTGCTGTTGCATCACCAACTGTTCCTTCCGGACGGACAGTTCCTGCTTTCCGGATGTAGAACTCTGCCTTCTGTGTAAATGTATCTGCTACCTTTACATATACGTTATAACCCTCTGTATTGCGGAAAAGTTTTGTATATGTTGTCACTACACCTGCATTTTCATCCTCTAAGATGAATCCATGGATTACGCTTTCCTCTGTGGTTGCATAATCTGCTGCTTCTTCTAATACAGCCGGGTCTAAAATACAGTTTCCACTTAACAGCAGCAGTTTTCCATTTCCATATTTGGCATATACTTTTGCACGAATCTTACTGATTCCAAAGCTTACATTTACAGTTCCACTATAGTTACCGGTAAAGGTTACGGTTGCCAGCGCAGTTCCCTCTTCTACATTATCTTTGTAATTACCAACAGTATAATCGGTTCCTGCTGTTAATACTTTCCCATTATAAGTTACAGTTACATCTTCTTCACTGAGTGTTACTGCTTTTCCGGTATAATATTTTTCCTTTGCAGTTGCAATCACGCTGTCATTTTCCACTTCTTTCGGAAGAATGGTATAGGTTGTATTTACCGTTCCTTTATAGTTACCGATTCCGGTAATTGCTGCTGATGTCTCTCCTGCATTTGGATTACTTCCACTGTATATTACAGTATAATCTTTTCCTTCTACTAATGTTTTGTCTCCATCCTTTACCACAACTGCAACTGTGTTTCCAGTATACTCAGTATCCTTTGCAGTTACCATTTCATTCGTCAACGTTTTCTGCCGGATAGTAAAGGTTGCTTCATTACTGTCTGCGGATTCAAATTTCTTTGCACTGGCTGTTGCAATTACCGTATAAATTCCTGCATCCACCGGTGCCTTGCTTAATTTGTTTCCCGCCTCATCATAATAAGTATAAGTAATGGAAATGCTTGGATTTTTTTCAATTCCCCAGCTGTATGCATTAGCATCACAGCTTAAGTTTTTCTCATCATTACTGCCATTATATTCAAAATCACTGGCTGTAAGATTTGCATACAATGCTTTTAAATAGGTTCTTACCGGTACAATAAATACAGTCTCTTTATAGTTCTCTGCTGCATCTCCTTCCGGCACAAATACTACATGATGGTCTACATCTTCAAAGATTGCAGTTCCGGTAGTATTAAACCACAGTGTCTCATCCGGGCTCTGCCACTCAAAATGGCCTTCCAGTTCCTGGTTCTCATCATTGACCGCTACTGCCATTCCGCCATTCAGATGGGACTCTCTCAGTTTTCCGGACATATGATTGATTGTTGCAGATGGTTTTTCCTTAATTACTGCCTCTGCCTTATTTACAGTTACCGTATAAGTCCTGCTTCCTGCCTCATATACATCTGTTGCCGGTGTTGTAATCGTATAAGTATAAGTTCCTGCATTTAAAATCTCTTTGTCACAGGTTCCAACAATACCACTCTTTGGACCATCCTTTACAAAGTTCTTTGCATTCAGTGTCTGGACTTTTCCGTTATAAGTCAGATTTGAAATGTTCTCTTCAAATACCGGAGTTCTCTTACTGATTTTAATGGTATATTTTTCTGTTTTCCATTGAAAGAGATAATTCTTATACTTGCACTTCAAGGTAACTGTTCCTGTCTTATCCGCAGTTACAGATACCTCTTTCTTATTTGTATTTTTTAATGTTACCTTATCTTTTCCACTGGTAACACTCCATTTGGTTTCGTAAGCAATCCATGCAGAACACTCGATTTTCTTCGTATCCTGCAGCTGCATCGTAATTGTATCATCCTTTTCGGCAGCTTTTACTGTCATCCCGGTTATTCCGGATAAGGACAATACCATCAATGCCGCCATTACAAAAGCTGTAATTCTTTTTTCCAACATTTTGGCTACTCTCATGTTTTTTCTCCTTTTATTCATTTTATCCATTTCCTGTTGATTTATGAATTGTATAACCAATCATAGCCTACTCTGTGTTATAAAAAGCGTTATATTTTTCTATTTTTTCTTTATTCTTCCGAATTGTACTTAAATCTTCCTGTTTGTATTGTATTTCTCCTCATATCTACTCGTCTGTTCCATTCACCAATACTTTATGATATTTCACATATTTCTTTCCAGCCGTCCGTTCCATGTTGTCATTGATTCTTTCTATCACAAGTCCGCAATTTTCTTCTTCAATACCTATTAAAAGTATCAGATACTGGTTTGTGCTGTATCTGGTATACAGGTCACCGCTGCGCAGGGAGTTTTTCAATGCCTGCTCCAGTTCTGCCCGGATGTATTCGAAATGAACACCGCCTTCTGAAGCATACCCCTTCCCATCGGTAATGGTGCTCATAAGAAGCCACGCACTCTTTCCCGTACGCTGCAAAACCCGTTTTGCAAAGCGGTAATTTTCAATGAAAACAGGATACGAACAGTAAAATGCTCCTTCCTCTCTCTCTTCTTCCAACTTCTCCTGTATTGCCTGAATATGAGTGGCATCCTCCGTAACACAGCTGCTGATTCGTTTTAATTGTTCCAGCATAGACTTTGAAGGCTCACTGCCAAGCTCTGCCAGCAGCATTTCTTCTGTCTTATGATATAATGCCACCGCCTCTTTGGAACGCTTCATGGCAATCAATGCCTCCATCTGGTATACCTGCCAGTCATCCAGTGGATAAAGAACCGCTGCTTTTTCTGCTATCTCATATAATTTCTGATACTCCTGCTCATCCCGGTAAATTCCGCACAGTCTCTTTACACAGGACATATATAATTTCCGGTATTTCGTTGCCCAGAAAATTACCCATTCTGATGCTCCCAGTGCCGGCAAAAATTCTCCACGGTACAGCCTGACTGCTTCCTCTAATTCTGTTTTTCCAAAATCTTCCGCCTGTTTCAATGCATGCTCTGCCTTCTCTTCAAAAGAAATGCAATCACAATGATACGGAATTTCCGGCGTCCAGCAATAAACTCCCTTTCGGCTTATAATATAATCGCTCTCCGGCAGTCCCTGCTCCTTAAGCAGTTTCCGCACCCGGAAAAGAATTGCCCGGAAACTGTTGGATGGGTTTGCAACCTCCTCATTTTCCCAAAGTCTTCCCACCAGTTCTTCCCTTGTTACCCCTTCTGTACCCGCATGCAGAATGATCTGAAGCAGCCGGTTCGTCTTTGTCGTTGATTTCCGGTCTATGATAAAGGAATGATTTCCATATTGCATTCGAAATGTTCCAAGCATACTTACTTCTAAATTTTTTTTCATGCTTCCTGCCCCCTGCAGATTATTTTTCCTAATTGCAGTATATAGGACTTTGTTTTTATACGCAAAAGATTTTTCTCATTTCTTCCGGATTGTCAAAACGAAAGATTACTCTTATAATCATATTCATAAATAATTCTAAAAAATAATTATTTCGAGCTGTTAGAAAGGATTATACCATGGAAACAGGATTTATTGATTTACATGTACATTCAACCTGCTCTGACGGAACTTTTACCCCATCTGAGCTGGTTCATGAAGCCATACGTCATTCGATATGTGCCTTTGCCCTTACTGACCACGACTGTATCGATGGTATTAAAGAAGCACAGGAAGAAACCTTGCGGCTTAACTCCCCGGATGCACCGGAAGTCATTGCCGGTGTTGAACTCTCTTGTGAACTGGATGACCGTGAAATCCATATGGTCGGGCTATATATTAACCCGGACGATAAAGTATTTAATAACAAATTAAATGCATTCCGTTCTTCCCGCACAGACCGCAACCGCCTGATGGTTGATAAACTGCAGCAGGAGGCGCACCTTGCCATTGATTATGACAGTCTTATCAGAGAATTTCCGGATGCAGTCATTACAAGAGCACATATTGCAAGATACCTTGTAAATCATGGTCTTGCCAAAGATATGAATACAGTATTCAGTAAATATATCGGAGATGACTGTCCTTATTATGTAGACCGTCCTAAAATCACTCCGCAGGAAGGTATTTCCCTGATTCATCATGCCGGTGGTCTTGCCATTTTAGCCCATCCAGTACTCTATCGCATGAATGCAGACCGATTGGACGCTCTGGTTCAGACACTGGTAGAAGAAAGCCATTTAGATGGTATTGAAGCCGTCTATTCCAGCTACCAGCTTGGCGATGAACGAAACATTAAGAAGCTTGCACAAAAATATCATCTGCTTATTTCCGGTGGCTCTGACTTCCACGGAAGTAACAAACCTTATATTTCCATGGGAAACGGAACAAGACATATGCCGATTCCTTATTATATTTTATCGGATATTAAAAATGCGCTGCATTGCAGATAGCTTACTACTCATGTACACCAAGAGGGACTGTCATTTTACAATTTCTGTAAAACAACAGTCCCTCTTTATAGATACTTTCTATTTTTTGTCTTTCACCTCGTCTAATGCATTTCGAAAGATTCGTTCAAATTCATTTTCGGAACATTTTTTCCGGCTGGATTCATCCGAATACCCTCTATTCTGCTGTCTTTCCTGCTCGTGAACGAGCAAAACAACCGGAACCTTAAAATAACCGTCATATCCGTATGCGACAATCCCCTCCCTGGAGCTTTATTTCAATGGTTTCATATTATATATCGGAAAAAGTGTCTGATTTCTTTAGTCCTCTACCGGTTCTGCCGGAATAAAAATACGGTCTTTTACCACATCCGCAGGCTTTGGTGCTGCTTCTTCTGCTTCCCTGCAGAACTGCAGCTGTGAATTCACCAGCACCTTTCCACGTTTGTCAACCTTTTCATAGGTGCCATCCTTCTGAAGGAGATGTGCTTTCGTATTATCTGCCAGTTCCACATCCAGAATATGCATTACTTTATGCTTTAACTCTTCATTTTCTACGGGGAAAATAATCTCTACACGGCGGTCTAAGTTACGTGGCATCCAGTCAGCACTTCCCATGTAAATTTCATCCTGTCCATCATTATAGAAATAGAAAATTCTGCTGTGCTCCAAGAAATTTCCTACAATGGAACGCACTCTGATATTTTCACTGATCTTTGGAATGCCTACCTTCAGGCAGCAGATTCCACGTACAACCAGATCAATCTGCACTCCCGCTGCTGATGCTTCATACAAAGCTGCAATAATATCACGGTCACAAAGAGAATTCATCTTGGCAACAATTTTGGCTGTCTTTCCCGCCCTGGCGTATTTTGTTTCACGCTCAATTAATTTCAAGAAACGCTTCCGCAGCCAGATTGGTGCTACCACCAGCCGGTTCCAGGACAGCGGTTCAGAATAACCGGATAACATATTAAATACTGCTGTTGCATCTTCTCCGATTGCTTCCGAACAGGTAAAGATACCACAGTCTGTGTACAGCTTTGCAGTGGAATCGTTATAGTTTCCGGTTCCAAGATGTACATAACGGCAGATGCCTTCTTCTTCTCTTCTTACGACCAGTGCAATCTTGCTGTGGGTCTTTAAGCCCACCAGACCATAGATGACATGGCAGCCTGCTTTCTCTAATTTTTTTGCCCAGACAATGTTATTTTCCTCATCGAAACGGGCTTTTAATTCTACCAGAACAGATACCTGTTTGCCATTTTCTGCTGCCTGTGCCAGTGATGCAATAATCGGCGAATTGCCGCTGACACGGTAAAGTGTCTGTTTGATTGCCAGTACATCCGGATCTTTGGCTGCCTGACGGATAAATTCGACTACCGGATCAAAGGTCTGGTATGGATGATGCAGTAAAATATCACCTTTTTTAATCGCATCAAAGATACTCTCTCCCTGCTGGATCTGTGGCACCGGCTGTGGAGTATATGGTTTGTAACGTAAATCATCACAGCCTTCCAGTCCATACATCTTCATCAGGTAAGTCAAATCAATCGGTCCATTGATTTTAAAGATATCATCCTCTGACTCTACCCGAAGTTCATCCTTTAAAAATGCCAGCAGACGCTTATCAATGCCATATTCCACTTCCAGCCGGATAACTTCGCCCCACTGCCGTTTCTTTAAGGATTTTTCAATTTCTTTCAGTAAATCCTCTGCTTCGTCCTCATCAAAGGAAAGGTCCGCATTACGCATAATACGATACGGATAAGCACAGACCACTTTATGACCTAAGAACAATTTGGAAATATTCTTCTCAATAATCTGCTCCAACAGGATAAAGGATTTCTCGCCTTCCTTTACGGATGGAATCGGAATCAGCCTTGGTAATACAGATGGCACCTGAACGGTTGCATATTCATAAATGGTTCCTCCCTTTTTACCCTCTGCCTTTAGCTTCTTCTCTTCTGCTTTGCCAAGGAGGTCATCCTTCTTCGGATTTTCTTCCAGTAAAGCTACAATGTTTAATGTCTTATTGCGAATCAACGGAAATGGTCTGGATGCATCCACTGCCATCGGTGTCAGTACCGGATATATATTTTCTTCAAAATAACGGTCTACATATTCTGCCTGAAAATCCTCCAAATCTTCATAGGCATCTACAATATAGATTCCTCTTGCATTCAATAGTGGAATCAGGGAACGGTTATAAGTAGAATACTGCAGTTCTACCAGTTCCCTGGTATCATGATTAATGGCTGCTAACTGTTCAGACGCTGTCATACCGGCAATATCTGTTTTCTTATAGCCCGCATGTACCATATCCTTTAAAGAAGCCACACGTACCATGAAAAATTCGTCCAGATTTGAAGAAGTAATGCTGACAAATTTTAACCGCTCCAGCAGCGGAATGGATTTGTCTCTTGCTTCATTCAATACTCTGCCATTAAATTTAATCCAGCTCAACTCACGGTTTTCATAATATTCCGGATTCGTATATTCTTTTAATTTTTCCATTCGCATACTCTCCTAACTATAGACCTTTTTCACTTTAATCACCGGTTTCATACTGAATACTTCTTCAAAGAAGGACGCCTTGGACTCAAACAGTCCCTTTTCCAAGGTCACATCATCTTCCGTCTCTATGGTAATAATCAGATTTCTTCCGGAAACAGATGTCTTTACATTCTTAAATTTCTGCTTGTGGCTTCTATCCATGGCATTTGCCACCTTAAGGATAGCTGCAAGCTTGGCTACGGTAAGATAACTGTCATGATCCATCTTATCTGCCAGTCTGTCATAGCTGTCTATCGGTAGTGTATTATAAAGTACCGTAGACGCCACAATTTCACGCTCCAGATGAGTCAATCCAATAATTTCTGAAGAAATAATAATGTCATAGGAGCACTGCGGTCCATTAACCAGACTGACAAATTTACCACAGTCATGGAGAATGGCTGCTGTCCTTAGCATCAGCCGCTCTCTGTTTCCCAATCCATGAATCTTCTTCATGGCATCAAATATCTGGACTGCCATCTGCTCTAATGCTTCAAGATGTGGCTGATAGCCGAAATATCTTTTGGACATACATTCCGCCGCAGATATTACATCTTCTTCGAAATCATGTGTTGCTTTCACCATATTATGCCGCTGCGCATAATCATATGCTATACCATCATTTACATTCACACCCGGAACTACTACATTCTGGGCATTTAATGTGGCAACTAACTGACGATAGATAACCAGTGCCGGAATCAGCAATGTATCACTCTCGTTGGTAATTCCTAATTCTCTTGCAATCTGTCCTGTATTCTTTGCTCTCAGCTTCTCCGTATAACGATAGAACTTGTCCGCATCTACCATACATTTGCCATTTTCTTTACTGATTTTCGGCATAAATGCAGAGATATAATCTCCCATAAAAATGACATAACGGATGCCATCCTTTGGCAGATAAAGAGCTTTAAAGACCTCTAACTCCTTATCTACAACTTCCTGAATCTGCTGCTCATAATTACCGCTTTGCATGCCAAGGTCAAAGAGTTTCTCCTGCACACGCATAATTCCAATCAGAAGATGCTGTGTGGTAACTACCTTTCCTTTTACAAAAAGTGTTATCTGCATACTGCCACCACCTACATCAACTACTGCTGCATTCTGACTGGTCATATCTTCAAAATTCTTCTGGGATGCCACCGTCTTATAACTGATAAAACGATGTTCCGAATTGCTCAGCACTTTCACATTAAGTCCGGTCCGAATCCGTATCTGGTCTAAAATAAATGCTTCGTTCTGTGCATCCCGGATGACAAGACCTGAATATGCTTCATACTCATCCGTCCGGTACATCTCCATAATCCCCACGAATTCTTTCAGCACCTGACACAATTCATCCGCTGTCTCATATCCGACATATCCCTGGGAATAAACATCCCTTCCCAATTCTATTCTATGGCGGACATGGTCAATTTCCCGGATTCCTCTCTTAATGGAAAGTTCAAACACTTTCAGGCTGATTTCATAAGACCCGATATAAATTGCTGCAAAAGTCTTCATCCGTGCTCCTCCTCCTGTGTAAATCTTCTGTTACACTTCCTGTCCTAACATATAATTGATAAACTGCTGTGCGGTTCTTCCGGAAAGTCCACCATGACTTAACTCCCATTTGTTGGCTTCTGCTAAAAGCTCTTCTGCCGGAAGATGTACTCCCTGCTTTTCTGCCAGTTCTACTACAATCTGCTGGAATTCTTTCTTGGTCGGTGCTCCAAAGTAAATAGATACACCAAAACGATATACCAGCGAAAGTTTTTCCTGTACGGTATCAGAAGTATGCATATCCTCACGCACTTCCTCTTTATCTGAAAAGTTCTCACGAATCAGATGTCTGCGGTTTGAGGTTGCATAAATCAGCACATTGTCCGGTTTCTTCTCCAGTCCACCTTCAATTACAGCTTTCAAATATTTGTATTCAATTTCAAATTCCTCAAAAGATAAATCATCCATATATATAATAAATTTATAATTACGGTTCTTTATCATGGAAATAACCGTGTTCAAATCTTTAAACTGATGCTTATAAACTTCAATCAGGCGAAGTCCCTGCTCATAATACTGATTGGCAATTGCCTTTATGCTGGTTGATTTACCGGTACCTGCATCACCAAACAACAGACAGTTATTGGCACTCTTTCCCTTTACAAAAGCTTCTGTATTATCCACCAGCTTCTTCTTGGCAATTTCATAGCCTACCAGGTCATCGAGTTTCACATGAGCGATTCTGGTAATCGGTGCCAGTTCTACAACACCGTTGGTATTCTGGATACGGAATGCCTTATGTAAGCCTAGATTTCCTACACCAAATCTTGCATAGAATCCGGTTACGCTGTCCTGAAATGCATTGGTATCCTTTGCTCCTGCCAGTTCTACAGCCAGTTCACAGATGCAGTCACGGATACGTTTGTTAAATACGCTTCCATTATCATCCGGTCCCTTGAAATTCTGAAGCACATCCATATCATCAATTTCCAGAGTCTTTGCCACTTCATTTAAGTTATAATCAAACATTTCTTTTAAAATAGCAAAATCATGGGCTGCAATCGCATTGATACTTCCGTTTACTGCTCCTTTCATTTCGCAGGCGGTACTGTAGGCATTTTCATTATTTACCATAATAAACGCAAGAAAACAGTGCCACAGATTTCCTTCAAAACCGTGGCTCACTGCCAGTTCAATCAGTTGGTTCAAACATCTATAATACAATTCTACTATATCAGACCGATTGTAAAATTCACTATCATAGTTTTCCAAAATCCATGTAAAATTATAAAATAATTCTCCATTTTCAAAGTTCTTATATAAAATTAATTCTCCTGAATGTTTCATCTTAATGTCTTACCTGTCTTTCTAATAATTTCCAAGAATTTTAAAGTTTTCAGCTTCTTCTTTGATTCCATGCAATGCATTCTTTACTGCACTCTCATTTAAATTTCCTTCAAAGTCAATAAAGAAACGATATTCCCAGTTCCGCTCTCCTAATGGTCTTGATTCTATCTTATTCATGTTCAAATCATTAAAGATAAAATGGGATAACATATGATAAAGAGATCCACTTTCATGCGGAATTTCAAAGCAGATACTGATTTTTCCGGCATTCTTTAAGAATATCTTACGGCCGGTTACAATGACAAACTTTGTACAGTTATTGCTGTTATCCTGGATATGCTCGTCCAATATATCAAGCCTGTAAATATCGGCAGTAAGACGGCTGGCAATGGCTGCCTGTCTTAGGAGACCATCTTCTTTTACTTTTTTTGCTGCCATGGCAGTATTCTTAAAGCTGTGTTTTTCCCAGTTCCGATGCTCGTCCAAATATCTGCCACACTGCATCAGTGCCTGCGGATGGGAATATACCTGTTCAATATCAGATAGCTTTGAGCCTTTCGTTCCGAGCAGGCAGTGGTCTATTGGAATAATCTGTTCTCCCACGATACAATTATCATATTCTACCAGCAAATCATAATTTTCTGACACAATTCCGGCAGAAGAATTCTCAATCGGAAGCACTGCATAATCTGCTTCTCCTTTTGCGATTGCTTCCATGGCATCCCGCCAGTTCTGCACATGATAACTGTTTGTGGTATCATGGAAAAACTGCTGCATTGCCATCTGGCTGTATGCGCCCTCTTCTCCCTGATATACGATTCTTATATTTTTATCCGGAAGTGCCACTACCTCTTCAAATGGTATCGGCTCCATAATGCCTTTTTCTGCCAGCTTCTGATACTGCCTTTTTCTGCTCATGCTCATCAGATGTTCAAAAAGCTCTCTTGTTCCACGCTTTAAAAACGGGTCATCTACCATGGAAGTTACCTTTTCTAACTTCTCTTCTTCCCTTGCCTTATCAAAGACTTTTTTCCCGGTAGAAAGCTTATAATCTGCCACCTGTTCAGTCAGTGCCATACGTTTTTCATACAGTGACACCAGCTCTTTGTCCACGCTGTCAATTTCTGCTCTTATCTCTTTTAAATCTTTCATTGTTATCTTTCACCTTATTATTTTTTTCTATCATATACCATTCCTATTTCGGTTGCAAGTTTCCCGAAAGAAAGTTATAATTTTATCGTAAGAATTGTGGAATTTGGAAATGTTATAGAAAAGTTCTATGTGTTCTTTAGAGGAGCTGCAACCTTAACTGCAGAATGCGGTGCTTCTCCCGGCATGTGTCTCTCTTTGTATAAAAGTATGTCTTTCCAATGTTTGACAGAATGGCAACTTCGTTCGGCTGATTGCGGATACAATTTCCGTAGTCTGTTAGGGGCACTTGGAATTTCATCAACAACCGGCAACGCTGGCACAGGGAGGCGCAAGTTGAACATGGATGTGAATTTGCGCAGATTGCCACAACGATGCGATATAATAATGAAATTCTCAGTGCCCCTTGCAGACGAAAGGATGTATCCGCTACAGCCGGACAAAATTGCCATCCAGTCAAAGCAACGGAACGACACACTAACATCAGAGAGACTCACACCGGGGAACCACATGCTTTCTGCAGTAGACAAGGTCTCAAACTCCGCCACAGAACACATCAAAACATCCTCCTGTCGTATTTCCAAATTTCACAATCGTCTGATTACATATAACATCAAAGGAGGATTCTTATGAAAAACAAACGAAAAAAACAGCTCTTTATCACGATTGCAATTATTCTTATTCTGATTGCAGTTTTTTGTCTGATTCACTTTCTCAACCGCACAAAAATGAATTCCGGTTACGTCAATGGAAATTCTGCCGGTAATCTTTATAATGGCGGACTTTTCTGTGAAAGCAACGGCACTGTTTTCTTCAGTAATCCTTCCGACAACCACCGACTCTATTCCATGAATCCTGATGGTTCTGATATGAAGAAGCTTTCCGATGATACCGTCTCTTATATCAATGCAGATGATCACTATGTTTACTATGTCCGAAACAACAAGAGTGAGGATACTAATTTCTCTTTTCTGAATTTTGGGACTAACAGCTTATGCCGTATCAACCGTGATGGAGGCAGGGTTACCATTTTAGATGACGACCCAAGTCTTTATGCCGGACTGTACGGAAATTATATTTACTACATCCACTATGACAAAGAAACGGCTTCTACCCTGTATCGGATAAAAATCGACGGCACAAAAAAAGAACAGGTTTCTAAGTTTCCTTATAAGACCTGCTCCTCTAATGGACAGTATATGTACTTTAATGGCGAAAACGATTCCCACTCTCTCCTGCAGCTTGATACTGCCGACAACTCTGTTGCTACACTCTATAGCTGCACCTGTTATGAACCGACTGTAATCAATGACACGGCTTATTATATGGATGGTGACAACGATTATGGACTAAGCACTTATTCCTTAAGCAGCGGTGCTGCCAACCTTATCATCCCATCCAGAATTGACTGCTACAACGTCACCGGGGATTATATCTATTATCAGAAAAATGGAGCGGGTGCCGGTATCTACCGCTGTCTCACCGACGGAAGCAATGAGGAATTACTGATATCCGGTAATTATACCGCATTACATACCACCTCACAGTACCTTTACTTCTATGAATACGGCAATGACTCTGCCTGTTATCAGATGCCTCTTAGCGGAACCGGAAATGATATCGGTGTATTTACGCCGGAGAAATTATAATCTACCATTCCAAAAGCCGCATCAGAGCTGAAGTTTTTCTTCCTCTCCAATGCGGCTTTTTCTATTTTATTACAAACTATACTTTTTTCTTCTGTCTGCAAAGAAATTGAAAAATATCCTTTTCCAATAAACGTCCCTTACAGGCTGGTACGAACCTGTTTTGGTTTATAGCCTTCTTTTTCCAAAGCATTGATAATCTGCTGTTTATGCTCCGGTCCAAAGCACTCTAATGTAATACGAAGTTCAACTGCCGCGGTACGGTTGGTTGTTACAAACTGGTTATGCTCCAGCTTGATAACATTTCCCTGCTCTCTTGCGATGATTCCGGACACTTTACAAAGCTCACCCGGCTTATCCGGAAGCAGTACAGATACAGTAAAGATTCTGTCACGGAAAATAAGTCCCTGCTGAACAACGGAAGACATGGTAATGACATCCATGTTTCCACCGCTCAAGATGGATACGACCCGTTTGTCTTTCACATTCAGATGCTTTAATGCGGCAACGGTAAGTAAACCGGAGTTCTCTACCACCATCTTATGGTTTTCTACCATATCAAGGAAAGATACGACAAGCTCATCATCACTTACGGTGATGATATCGTCTAAGTTCTTCTGAATATATGGGAAGATTTTTTCTCCCGGAGTCTTTACTGCGGTACCATCTGCAATGGTATTTACTGCCGGAAGTGTTGTAACCTTACCCTCCTTAAAGGAAGCCTGCATACAATTTGCTCCAGCCGGTTCTACACCAATCACTTTAATCTTTGGATTCAGTAATTTGGCAAGAGTGGAAACACCGGTTGCCAGTCCGCCTCCTCCGATTGGAACTAAAATATACTCAACCAGCGGAAGTTCTTTAAAGATTTCCATGGCAATGGTTCCCTGACCGGTTGCAACCGTCAAATCATCAAAAGGATGGATAAAGGTATATCCATGCTTCTCAGCCAGTTCATAAGCATGTGCACATGCTTCATCATAAACATCTCCATAAAGTACTACATCAGCACCATAGCTCTTGGTACGGTTTACTTTAATCAGTGGTGTTGTGGTTGGCATAACGATGGTTGCTTTACATCCATAGCATTTTGCTGCATAGGCAACACCCTGGGCATGGTTTCCTGCGGAAGCGGTAATCAGTCCCCTCTCTCTTTCTTCTTCGGATAAAGTGCTGATTTTATAATAGGCTCCACGTACCTTATATGCTCCGGTAAACTGCATATTTTCTGGTTTCAGATATACTTTGTTACCGGTCTGCTCACTCAAATAATTGCTGTAAATTAATTTGGTCTCCAAAGTTACTTCTTTTACTTTTTCACTTGCTTCTTCAAATTTATCTAATGTTAACATTCTGTCTCTCCTTCTTCTCCCGAATCTTCCTTTACATCAAACAATGCATTTACAAACTGCCCGGAATCAAATTTCTGTAAATCATCTATGGTTTCACCGACACCGATATATTTTACAGGGATGCCAAGCTCTGACTGAATGGCAACTGCGATACCACCTTTTGCGGTTCCGTCCATTTTCGTTAAAATAATTCCGGTAATGTCTGCCACCTCTGCAAACTGTCTTGCCTGTGCCAGTGCATTCTGTCCGGTTGTAGCATCCAATACTACCAATGTTTCGCGGTATGCATCGGAATACTCTTTTTCCAGAATACGGTTGATTTTGCGAAGCTCTTCCATCAGGTTTTTCTTGTTATGAAGCCGTCCGGCAGTATCGCACAAAAGGACATCTGCCTTTCTTGCTTTCGCAGCTGCTACTGCATCGTATACCACAGAGCCCGGGTCAGCACCCTCCTGGCCGCCAATCATGTCTACTCCGGCACGGTTCGCCCATTCCTTTAACTGGTCTCCTGCCGCTGCACGGAAGGTATCTGCCGCAGCTAAAACCACGCGTTTACCCTGACTCTTTAATTTACCTGCCAGCTTGCCAACAGAGGTTGTCTTTCCGACTCCGTTTACACCAATGACTAAAACGACAGATTTTTCTTCCTCGAAGCGGTATGCAGTCTCGCCTACATCCATCTGCTCTTTGATACTCTGAATCAGAAGCTCTTTACAGTCTGCCGGCTCTTTGATTTTTTCTTCTTTGACACGTTCCTTTAACTTGTCCAAAATTGCCTCTGTGGCATGTACACCAAGGTCTCCCATAATCAGAATCTCTTCGATTTCTTCATAGAAATCATCATCAATATGTGAAAATCCATGAAATACAGAATCAATACCGGATACAATGTTATCTCTTGTCTTGGTTAATCCTGATACAAGGCGGGCAAAAAAGCCTTTTTTCTCTTTCTTTTCTTCTTCCATCTTGTCACTTCTTTCTCTGTTTATTTCTCTTATTTATCTAAATCTTCTTCAATCAGATTTACACTTACCAGTGTGGATACACCCTTCTCCTGCATGGTAATTCCGTACAGGCGGTCGGCTGCTGCCATGGTTCCTCTTCGGTGCGTAATGATAATAAACTGCGTATTCTTCGTTAATTTATGCAGATATTTTGCAAA
>OGOK01001558.1_pt1 | contig 15408 bp, 10 predicted proteins | sample 1552661 | NCBI WGS metagenome assembly OGOK01 (sample SAMEA2580172, study PRJEB22360) | human gut metagenome | biome: human gut; feature: human-associated habitat; material: faeces | place: Denmark | collected 2008/2010
CCAATGTGTTCCCCAAGAGCCTTTCCGGCGGCCAGCAGCAGCGCATTGCCATTGCCCGCGCTCTGGCCATGGACCCGGATGTCATCCTGTTCGACGAGCCCACCTCCGCCCTTGACCCTGAGATGGTCGGCGAGGTGCTGGAGCTGATGAAGGAGCTGGCCCACACCGGCATCACCATGCTGGTGGTCACCCACGAGATGGGCTTCGCCCGCGAGGTGTCCAACCGCGTCATCTTCATCGATGAGGGCAGGATCCAGGAAGATGAGCCCCCGCAGGAGCTCTTCTCGAACCCCAAGCATCCTCGTCTGAAGGCTTTCCTTTCCAGGATGCTGTAATTGGAACTGAAAAAACTGTATTGAAAAGACCGCCAGAGCAAGCGTTTCTACTTGCTTTGGCGGTCTTTTTGCTGTGAGGGAGGTTATCCAAGAATGACAGAGACCTCTACAGTTTCACCGGCCTTGGCCAGCGGCAGGAGGGTGCCCGCAATAGGAGCACCGTTCACGGTGACGCTCTGCACGCCCTTCTGCACGGCGTGGGGGTTCTCCACCCGGATGTGGTACACGGCACCCCGGTAACGGCGGGTGACGGTGTAGCCTGCCAGCGTGTGGGGGATGCAGGGGTCAACGCGCAGGCCATCCAGAGAGGGCTGGATGCCCAGAATGTACTGGCTTACGTTCACGAAGGTCCATGCCGCCGTGCCGGTCAGCCAGCTGTTCTTGGCCTCGCCGAAGGTGGGGGCATCGCGGCCTGCCACCATCTGGCTGTAAACGTAGGGTTCGGTGCGGTGGATCTCGCTGATGTCCTCGATATAGGCCGGGCAAGTCTTTTTGTAGACAGCAAAGGCCCGGTCACCGTGGCCCAGCACGGTCTCAGCGCAGCTGATCCATGGGTTGTTGTGGCAGAAGATACCGGCGTTCTCCTTGTAGCCCGGGGGATAGCTGGAGATCTCGCCCAGATTGAGCCGGTAGGTGGTGTAGGCGGGCTGGAGCAGTACCACGCCGTACGGGGTGTCCAGCCGCTCCTCAACGCTCTTCAGTGCGGCTTCGGCCTGACCGGTCTCCCGGCCGATCCCGGCCATCACGCACATGCCCTGGGGTTCGATGAAGATCTGCCCCTCGTCGCATTCCCTGCTGCCTACGGGGGCACCAAAGGCATCGTAGGCACGGCGGAACCATGCGCCGTCCCAGCCGGCGGTCAGGGTGGCCTGTTCTACTGCGTCAATGGCGGTGCGGGCACTGGCGGCCTCCTCGGTGAGGTGCAGGTGGTCACAGAGTTCGGCGTACTCGCGGCCGTATTTCACGAACATGCCCGCAATAAATACGCTCTCAGCCACAGGGCCCTCGCTGGGGCCGGTGATCTGGAAGCTCTCGCCCGGGTGCTCCGAGAAGCAGTTCAGGTTCAGGCAGTCGTTCCAGTCGGCCCGGCCGATCAGCGGCAGGCCGTGGGGGCCAAGATGGGTATGGGTGTAGCGGAAGCTCCGGCGCAGATGCTCCATCAGGGGCTGTGCTCTGGTCACATCGTTGTCAAAGGCAACCGGCTCGTCCAGGATCGACCAGTCACCGGTCTCCCGCAGATAGGCGGCGGTGCACGCAATGAGCCAGAGCGGGTCATCGTTGAAGCCGCTGCCCACGTCGCTGTTGCCCTTTTTGGTCAGGGGCTGGTACTGGTGGTAGGCACTGCCGTCCTCAAACTGGGTGGCAGCAATGTCCAGAATGCGTTCCCGTGCGCGGGAAGGGATCATGTGGACGAAGCCCAGCAGATCCTGACAGGAATCCCGGAATCCCATGCCGCGGCCAATGCCGCTCTCGTAATAGCTGGCACTGCGGCTCATGTTGAAGGTGACCATGCACTGATACTGGTTCCAAAGGCTCACCATCCGGTCCAGCTTTTCCTCGCCGGAGGTCAGCTGCCAGCCCGAAAGCAGTTCCTGCCAGTAGTCGGCCAGTGCCCTGCGGGCGGCATCCACCTGTGCGTCGGTGGCATAGCGGGCCATCATGGCCTCGGCCCGGGCTTTGTTGATGATGCCGGGAGCGCTGAATTTTTCCCGGACCGGGTTTTCAATGTAGCCCAGCCCGAAGATGATGCTCTTTTTCTCACCCGGTGCCAGCGTGAGATGGAAATGGTGGGCACCCACCGGAGCCCAGCCGTGGGCAATGCTGTTCGAGCAGTGACCGGCTTTGACCGCTTCCGGTGCGGCGGGGCCGCCGTACACGCCACAGAAGGCATCCCGGCTGGTGTCGAAGCTGGTAACAGGGGCGTTGGCCCAGAACACGGCGTAGTGATCCCGGCGCTCCCGGTACTCTGTCTTATGATAGATGGCACTTCCCACCACTTCCACCTCGCCGGTGGAAAAGTTGCGCTGGAAATTGGAGCTGTCGTCCATGGCATCCCACAGGCAGAACTCCACATAGCTGAACACGTCCAGCGTGCGGGGGGCAGCGGTCTTGTTTTCCAGTGCCAGCCGGTCAATCTCACAGGCATCGCCCCGGGGCACAAAAAGTTCCTGAGCGGCCGCAATGCCGTTTTTTTCGCCCTGCAGGATCGTGTAGCCCAGACCGTGGCGGCAGGTGTAACGGTCCAGTTCCGTCTTGGCAGGCTGCCAGCCCGGGTTCCAGATGGTGCCGCCATCGTTGATGTAGATGCGGTGGCCGTCCATGTCCAGCGGGGAATTGTTGTAGCGGTAGCGGGTCAGCCGCCGCAGCCGGGCATCCCGGTAAAAGCTGTAACCGCCGCCGGTGTTGGACACCAGACTGAAAAAGTCCTCGCTGCCCAGATAGTTGATCCAGGGCAGGGGAGTGCGGGGCGTGTCGATCACATATTCCCGGCGCGCATCATCAAAATGTCCGAATCTCATAGCCTTGTTCCTCCTTATAGGGTAAACCGGAAATGCTGAAATCATTTGATGGCGAAAACGATTTAGAATTTGCGGCCCAAGGGTGGGAAAGGCACTTGTCACCCTAAGAATAGTCTATCCTGCGGGAAAAATCAAGAGCGGACCTGAAATATACAACAAGGGTGCAGCGGGCTGGTTCAGGGGTGGAAACCGGTATGGGAACGAAAAAATTATCGAACGGTAACGAAATGTAACGAAAACGATACAGACTGCATAATTCTGAGGAAATGAAATCTCGCAATCTGCTGAAATGCAGACTTTTAGTATAAAACTTTTCTCCTTCTGCTTGATTTTTAGTGCAAAATGCGCTATATTGAAATTGCGAAAACGATTTAGGATTCGTTCGGGAGCCCTGAGCGGGTCCCTGTGAGGGAGGGCGGCGAAATGTCATCCTTGAAGGATCTGGCGCGTGAATGCGGTGTCTCGGTGGCAACGGTGAGCAAAGCGCTCAATGGCCAGTCGGACATCTCTGCTGCGACCCGCGACCGTGTCCGCGAGGCGGCCCGCCGGATGGGCTATGTGCCCAATATGGCGGCCCGCGCGATGAAGACCAACCGTACCTACAACCTTGGCGTTCTGTTTGTGGACGAGCGGCAGAGCGGTCTGGCCCATGAGTACTTCTCGGCGGTGCTGGACAGCTTCAAGGTGCAGGTGGAAAAGCTGGGCTACGATATCACCTTTGTCAACCGGAACCTCGGCGGCAGAACAATGACCTATCTGGAGCACTGCCACTACCGGGGCGTGGACGGAGCGGTGATCGCCTGCGTGGATTTCAACGATCCGCAGGTGGTGGAGCTGGTCAACAGTGATGTGCCGGTGGTGACCATCGACCATGTGTTCAACAACCGGATGGCGGTCCTTTCCGATAATGTCAACGGACTTTCGGCTCTGGTGCGGTACGCCTACGCCAACGGCCACCGCCGCATCGCCTTTATCCATGGCGAGCGCACGGCGGTGACGGAGAACCGGCTGGCGGGCTTCTACAAGAGCTGCGCGGAGCTGGGGCTGCAGGTCCCCGAAGAATATGTGCGCAGCGGTGTGTATCACGATCCCGACCGCTGTGCCGAGGAGACCCGGGCCCTGCTGGCACTGCCCCAGCGGCCCACCTGCATCCTCTTTCCCGATGATTTCTCGGCTATGGGCGGCTGCATCGCTCTGCAGGAAGCGGGCCTGAGCATCCCGGAGGATATTTCCGTGATGGGATATGACGGTATTTACCTCTCCCGCGTGATGAAACCCCAGCTGGTGACCTGGCAGCAGAACACCAGAATGCTGGGCCGGATGGCAGCGGATAAGCTGGTGCAGATGATCGAGCACCCCCGTGTGACGCTGGCCGAGCAGATCCCGGTGACAGGAAAACTGCTGGAGGGCGGCTCGGTGCGCAGCATCGAATGAATGGGTTGGATTTGGTTCCGGGCGAACCGGAGCCTTGAATTTGAAACGCTTTTTCACGAAAACCATTGAAGGAGGTTTTTCATTATGAGAAAGATTTCGCGTCGTAATTTCCTGCTGGCTTCCGGTGCAGTTACCATCAGTGCAGCGCTGAGCGCATGCGGCGGCTCCTCTTCTTCTACCGGCGCGGCATCCTCTGCCGCAGCTTCTTCCGCCGCTTCCGATGCTCCGGCAGCCCAGGGCAAGGTGCTGAATATCTGGTGCTGGAACGACGAGTTCCAGGGCCGCTTCAATAACTATTACCCCGAGGTCGCCTCCATCGCTGAGGATAAATCCACCACCACCCTGAAAGATGGCACCGTTGTCAAGTGGACCATCAACGCCAACGAGAACAACAACTACCAGAACAAGCTGGATGAGGCCCTGCTGAATCAGGACTCCGCCGCCGATGATGACAAGGTAGATATCTTCCTGATCGAGGCTGACTACGCACTGAAGTATGTGGATTCCGATTACGCGCTGGATGTCAAGGCAGACATCGGCCTGACCGATGCCGATCTGGCTGGTCAGTACCAGTACACCAAGGATATCGTCAGCGTGGACGGCAGCCAGCGCGGCACCACCTGGCAGGCGACCCCCGGTCTGTTCGCATACCGCCGCAGCATTGCCAAGGAAGTGCTGGGCACCGATGATCCCACCGAGGTGCAGAGCCATCTGTCCGATTGGGATAAGTTCAACGAGGTGGCTGCACAGGCCTATGCAAAGGGCTACAAGATGCTGTCCGGTTTCGATGATGCTTACCGCACCTTCTCCAACAACGTGGACGCTCCCTGGGTGGACGGCACGACCGTCAAGGTAGACCCCAACATTATGAAGTGGGTCGATCAGACCAAGGAGTACACCGATAAGGGCTACAACAATAAGTCCAGCCTGTGGGACAGCCAGTGGGCAGCCGATCAGGGCCCGAGCGGCAAGGTGTTTGGCTTCTTCTATTCCACCTGGGGCATCAACTTCACCCTGCTGGGCAACTCTCTGGAGACCCCTGTGGCCGAGGGCGGCAAGGAAGAAGTAGGTAACGGCATCTACGGCGATTACGCAGTCTGCGAAGGCCCTCAGCCCTATTACTGGGGCGGCACCTGGATCTGCGCGGCAGCCGGTACCGATAATACCGATATCATCCGCGACGTGATGCAGAAGCTGACCTGCGACGAAGCCATTATGAAGCAGATCACCCTGGATACGCAGGATTACACCAACAACGAGAAGGCCATGGAAGAGATCGCAAACAGCGATTATGCCTCCGACTTCCTGGGCGGCCAGAACCATATCGCCCTGTTTGCAGAAGCTGCAAAGAAGATCGATATGTCCAACGCAGGCCCGTACGATCAGGGCCTGAACGAGAGCCTCCAGAATGCCTTCAAGGATTACTTTACCGGCACGGTGGACGAGGATACCGCAAAGGCAAACTTCGAGACCGCCATCAAGGAAAAGTACCCCGAGCTGACCGATGTGGTCTGGCCCGCATAAGCGCAGCCGGAACCTGAAAAACTTTTGAACCGAATCTGAATGGGGCGGGCCGGACGCTGATCCCGCCCGCCCCGTTTTGCTTTGGGCAGTGTACGTCAGGAGGGCAGTTACTATGGGAGCAAAACCAAAGAAGAACGGCTCGATCAGCTATGCAAAGTGGGGCTATATCTTCATTGCACCGTTCTTCCTCATCTTTGCGGTGTTCCAGCTCATCCCACTGGGGTCTACGATCTATTACAGCTTTTTTGAATATTACCGCAGCGGCCTGAAGATCATCGGCCCCACCTTTGTGGGCCTGAAGAACTACATCACCCTGTTTGCAACCGACCTGCCCAAATACTTTGGCAACACGTTGCTGCTCTGGATCATCGGCTTCATCCCGCAGATCGCCATCTCGCTGCTGCTGGCGGCCTGGTTCACCGACCTGCGCTTGAAGCTGAAGGGCCAGACCTTCTTCAAGACAGTCATCTACATGCCCAACCTCATTATGGCTTCGGCATTTGCCATGCTGTTCTTTGCCCTGTTCTCGGATAACGGCCCCGTGAACGCTGCACTGGTGGGCATGGGCATCCTCAAGGAGCCCTTCAGCTTTCTGAACAGTGTCTGGGGCAACCGCGGCCTCATCGGCCTGATGAACTTCCTGATGTGGTTCGGCAATACGACCATCATGCTGATGGCGGCCATCATGGGCGTGGACCCCACCCTGTATGAGGCAGCGGAGCTGGACGGCTGCACCCCGAACCAGATGTTCTGGAAGATCACCATCCCGCTCATCCGGCCGATCCTGGTCTATGTGATGATCACTTCGATGATCGGCGGCCTGCAGATGTTCGATGTGCCGCAGATCCTGACCAACGGCAAGGGCGGCCCCGACCGCACCTCCACCACCATGATCATGTACCTGAACAACCACCTGTTCAGCAAAAACTACGGCATGGCAGGCGCGGTCTCGGTGGTGCTGTTCCTGGTGTGCGCAGTGCTCTGCGTGATCGTTTACATGGCCCTGACCAAGGAGGACGACGGCCTGAGCAAGGCCGAGCGCAAGGCCCGCAGGCAGGCGGCCAAACAGGTGAAGGGAGGAAAAGCATAATGTCACACGCAGTCAAGACAAGATCCGAAAAAGCGACCCTTGCGGCCCGCCGCACGGTGTGCTATGCGGCGCTGGTGCTGCTGAGCTTTTTATGCCTGTTCTTCTTCTATGTGCTGGTCATCAATTCCACCCGTACCCATTTTGAGATCCAGAAGGGCTTTTCCTTTCTGCCGGGCAGATCCTTGATGACCAACCTGAAAAACGTGCTGTCGGATGCCAACATCCCGGTGCTGACTGGTGTGCGGAACAGCCTGATCGTGTCCGGCTGCTCGGCTGCCCTCAGCGTCTATTTTTCGGCCCTGACAGCCTACGGCATCTACGCCTATAACTTCCGGTTCAAAAAGGCGGCGTTTGCCATCATCCTGCTCATTATGACCATGCCGACCCAGGTCTCGGCGCTGGGTTTCCTGCAGCTCATCACGAAGATGGGGCTGAAGAACAGCTTCATTCCCCTCATCATCCCCAGCATTGCGGCCCCGGCGGTGTTCTTCTTTATGAAGCAGTATCTGGATGCCAGCCTGCCCATGGAGATCGTGGAAGCCGCCCGCATCGATGGCGCAGGGGAGTTCTACACCTTCAACCATATCGTGCTTCCCATTATGAAGCCCGCTCTGGCGGTGCAGGCCATCTTCTCCTTTGTGTCCAGCTGGAACAACTACTTCATCCCCGCACTGGTGCTGGATACGGCAGACAAAAAGACCCTGCCCATCCTCATTGCACAGCTCCGCAGTGCCGACTTCCTCAAGTTCGATATGGGCAAGGTCTATATGCTGGTGGCCATTGCCATCCTGCCTGTGATCATCGTTTATCTGCTGCTGTCCAAGTTCATCGTCCGTGGTGTTGCACTGGGCGGTGTCAAGGGCTAAGCATTCCGTTCTCTCCTTTGGAAAAAGCACCCGCAGCCAGCAGGCCGCGGGTGCTTTTCTATCCTCTCGTGCTCAGTCGGCTTTGGCAATGCGCTGCATCGCGGTGGAAGCGACATACTTCTCCTTGATGGCGCGGAGCTGGGCCATGTGGTCGGTGTTTACGTGGGCCTGCTGCTGGGCTTCGGAGTCCCACTCCTCAACGATGAGCAGCTCGTCCGGGTCGGCGGCGCTCAGGTAGTAATCGTAACGCTCAAAGCCGTCCTCCTGCTGGACCTTTGCCAGAATGCCGGCAGCGGCGACCTCCTGCAGAAAAGCGTCCCGCTGGCCGGGGAGCATACGGTAGGTGACCAGAAGCATCATGTGTTCCATGGTGAAATCTCCCTTGTAATGTTCCAATGTGTGTTCTCTTAGACAAAAGCCGCCGGAAATCGCTTCCCGGCGGCTTTTGCTTATTAGGAGGATCAAAAGATGATCCCTGGAGAACTTAGTTCAGGATGGTCTGCTCGGTCTCAACATCAAAGAGGTGGACCTTGTGCGGATCAAATGCAACGCGGACAGTGTCTCCGTTGCGTGCCTTGGAGGTGGGAGCGACACGGGCGGTCATCTTGTTGCCCTTGTACTCCAGGTACAGGTAGATCTCAGCGCCCATCATTTCGGACACATCGACCTGAGCCTCCAGGTGGCAGTCGGGGTGCTTTGCCATAAACTCGGGCTCGTCGTCGATATCCTCAGGACGGATGCCCATCTTGACCTTCTTGCCAACGTAGGAATCCAGCTTGCCGTCAGCGGTCTTTTCCTTGGGCAGGGGGATGGTGTCGCCGCCCAGGTCAATGGCGTACTGATCGCCGTTCTTGGTCACGGTGCCGTCCAGGAAGTTCATCTGGGGGCTGCCGATGAAGCCGGCAACGAACATGTTGCAGGGCATGTCGTACAGGTTCTGCGGGGTATCGACCTGCTGGATGATGCCGTCCTTCATAACAACGATGCGGTCGCCCATGGTCATAGCCTCGGTCTGGTCATGGGTAACGTAGATGAAGGTGGTAGCCAGCTTCTTGTGCAGCTTGATGATCTCGGTGCGCATGCTGGTACGCAGCTTTGCATCCAGGTTGGACAGGGGCTCGTCCAGCAGGAAGACTGCCGGGTTACGAACCATTGCACGGCCCAGAGCAACACGCTGACGCTGGCCGCCGGACAGAGCCTTGGGCTTGCGGTCCAGCAGGTGCTCGATCTCCAGGATCTTGGCAGCCTCGTGAACGCGGCGGTCGATCTCATCCTTCGGGGTCTTGCGCAGCTCCAGGCCGAAAGCGATGTTCTTGTAAACGGTCATGTGGGGGTACAGAGCGTAGCTCTGGAACACCATGGCGATATCACGATCCTTGGGAGGAACGTCGTTGATCAGGCGGCCGCCGATGTACATTTCGCCCTTGGAAATCTCCTCCAGACCGGCGATCATGCGCAGGGTGGTGGACTTGCCGCAGCCAGAGGGGCCGACGAAGATGATGAACTCCTTATCCTGGATCTCCAGGTTGAAGTCGGTAACAGCAGGAGCAGTAGCGCCCGGATAGATCTTGTAGATGTGCTGGCAGCTAATCGAAGCCATAGGTCATTGCCTCCATTAAAATTTTTCTATGTTACGGCACCTTGACGGTGCACGCTCTCGTTGGTATTATAATAACAGATAACTTTGTGATATAAAATAGCATTTTATTGATTTGAGGTGTCAGATATTGCTTTATGATTGGACAAGCACTGCAGCCCTTGGCGTGGTGCGGGATATCCAGCCCAAAGGGCCCCTGACCCTGACCGGCGAGGGGCTGTGGGTCTGCCTGATCTCCAGCGGCAGATGCACTGCCAGCCTGACCGATGCCTCGCCCTCCCCGGCGGGCAGCGCACTGATCCTGCCGCCCCAGAGCGCGGCGGCGGGCCATCTGGTGCTGAGCCGCGCCCCGTTGACCCTGACCCCGGAAGGGGAGAGCCACCTGCTCTGCATCCAGCTGACCGGGCAGGCGGCGGTGCAGTTCCTTGCCGGGCTGACGGAGCTGCCGTTCCTGGCCCGGGGCGAGACCTGCCCCGCCGCCGCAGAGCTGCTGGGACGCCTTGCCGCCGAGGCCGACACACCCCGCAGCCGGGCTGCCAGCCAGCTGGCCTTTGCCCTGCTCTGTGAGCTTGCGGGGGCCGACAGCGCCGCCCCGCCCCTGCCGCCGCTGGTGGAGGCCGCCATTGAGGATATCCGCCAGAACTATGCTGGCCTGTACGGCGTGGAGGAGCTCAGTGAGCGGCTGGGGGGCTCCAAGAGCCACCTTGTCCGCACCTTTACCGCCGCCGTAGGGGTGCCCCCGGGGCGCTACCTGACCACTGTGCGGGTGGAAGCTGCCATGCGGCTGCTCCTGCACCGGGAATACACGCTGGATGTCATTGCCAGCCTGTGCGGCTTCTCAGGGGCCAACTACCTGTGCCGGGTGTTCAAAAAAGAGACCGGCCAATCCCCCGCACAGTGGCGGGCCTTGGCCGGTCAGACAGCGCGGCCCCTCAGCCCGGCGGAAAACCAGCGGGAGCAGGCACTGTATATTTAAAATGTTCAGGAGCCGGGGCAGCACCCGGCTCTTTTCCGTGGAGGCGTTCAGCCGCACACAGACTGCGGGCGCTTGAGCAGGAACACCGTCAGGGCCAGCGTGATGGCCTCGGCGGCGGGGAAGGCCGACCACACGCCGTTCATGCCGAACAGGGCGCTCAGGATCAGCGAACAGGTGACGATGGCGGCCACGCCCCGGCTGACCGAGGTGATGGTGGCCTCGGTGGGGCGGTTGACCGCACCCAGATAGCCCGCCGCAACAATATTGCAGCCTGCAAAGAAGTAGCCCAGGAAGTAGATGCGCATACCGCTGTGGGCATATTCGGCCATCAAAGCAGAGCTCTCGCTGTTGAAGAGGGCAACAAAGGTATCGGTAAAGCCAAACACGGCACCGTACAACACCGCCGCCAGCGCCAGCGCGGTGCCGCAGCCCAGCAGAAGCAGCTTTTTTGCCCCGGTCATCTCGTTTTTGCCGTAGCACTGGCTGATCAGCGGCTGGGCACCCTGGGCCACGCCGTTGAAGATGGCTGTTGCCACCAGCGCAAAGTTTGCCACCACGCCGTAAGCGGCCACGCCCACGTTGCCCGCCAGCCGGAGCAGCAGGAAGTTGAACACAGTGGTGGTCACGGCAGAGGAGAGCTCCCCCACAAAGCCGGAGATGCCCAGCTGGCAGCTCTGCACCAGCAGCCGGGCCGAGGGGGCCTGCCGGACAAAGGTGAGCGTGTTGCTCTTTTGAAAGAAGTGGCGGCTGCAGATGGCGATGCTGAGCACCGGCGAGATGGCCGTTGCCAGCGCCGCGCCGGGCAGGCCCAGCCCCATGGGGAAGATAAAGATGTAATCGAACACCACATTGAACAGGCTGCCGCTCAGGGTGGCCACCATGGCAAGGGACGGGTCGCCGTCGTTGCGGACGAAGGCCGAGAAGATGTAGTTGCACATGAAGAAGGGCGTGAACAGCAGGAAGATGCGGGTGTAGTTCAGGCCCAGCGCCACGATGTCCGCATCGCCGCCCATGAGATGCAGGAGCGTGCCCGGGCAGAACGCGCCCGCCAGCATGAACGGAATGGCGATCAGGCAGGCGCAGAGGATGGCGTTGGAAAAAAACCGCTGCGCCCGCGCCTCGCCCTGCGCCTGCAGGATGGCGTACCGGGTGGCCGCACCCAGGCCGATCATCGAGCCGAAGGCAAAGATCAGGTTGTACATGGGCAGGCAGAGGTTCAGCAGGGTCACGCCGTCGGTGCCCGCCGCCTGGGCGATGAAATAGGTGTCGGCCAGAATATAGCACGATGTGCCGATCAGACCGAAAATATTCTGCGACACATACTTGAAGAACTGCTTTGTCAGGTTCATGGGAGCTTCCTTTCCGCGGGGAGAATAGGGGAGTGAAACGTAAAAACGACTACTACTATATCATAAAACTTGGCATATTTCAACGAAAAAACGAGGAAACACGCCATCATATCCCAAACGGAACACTTCTCCCCGGGGCGATGCTGCTATCCGAAAATGTTATACAAACACTGTCGATTTTGTGTAACTCACCAAAGATGCTTTGGGGTTATTGACAAAAAAAAAAAAAAAGTTTTATGATTTTTGTGTAAGATGCCACATGAAAACAGAAGAATCGGCAAACCAGTCGAAAGGCTGCGACGCAAAGCTAAAGGGCCTGGAATATGGCAGCCAGCCGCACTTTCTCAACCATACCGCACATGGGCATCACCTCAAGGGGCGGTAGATTCCCAAAGTACAAAACGCAGAGCGTTGTACCAGCCATTTGGCCGGTGCGGCGCTTTTTGTGTTTGCGGTGGGTGCAGAGAAGAGTATTTTTGGGTTTTTGCAAAAAGGAGGAATTTTATGAAAAAGCGGTTCGTCAGCTTGTTGGTTGCAGCATGTATGATATTTGCACTGTTGCCAGTGAGCGCAATTACGGCGTTTGCAGAAAAACCAGTGCTAACTGGTTATTGTGGTGCTGACAGCTCCTACGATAGTCAGACGTATAACTATTCTGCGACGTATAACAACACAGAACATACCTTTACTGGAACATATTACAGTAATGCTATTTGGACATTGACACCGAATGGTGAAAATACCTATAAGCTTACGATTTCTGGTACTGGTGCAATGGGAGACTTAAAAGGCTGGGCCTTTGGAAGCCCTTGGAATTTTGCATTGATTCTAAAGGAAAAAGTAGCAGTCAATAATGTGTATTATGCAGTTACAGAGCTTGAAATCGCCGATGGTATTACTGAAATCGGTGCACATGCCTTTGAAGCTCACAGAGCAATCACGCATGTTGCTTTACCGCAGAGTGTAACGAAAATTGGAGAGAAATCTTTTAACTACTGCACGGGAATGCAATCGATTGAGCTCTCTAACAATCTGGAAGAGATTGGTTCGACCGCTCTTAGCGATACTGCTTTGACCTCTATTGAACTTCCGGAATCCTTAAAAAAAATTCAAAATGGTGCTTTTTCCGGCTGTAAGTTACTTGCGGGAGATTTGAAAATCCCCAGTAATGTGACTGTAATTGGAAATTCTGCTTTTGCAAATGATATTGCGTTGACAGGAACTCTGACAATTGGCAATTCAGTACAGACGATCGGAGATTCTGCATTTTCTGGATGCAAGTTTACCGGAAAGCTGACAATTCCTGATTCTGTTATTTCCATCGGCGACAGTGCTTTTACAAATAACAAGTTTAGCGAAATTTCGCTGGGTAGGAATCTTGAAAAAATTGGTGGAAGTGCTTTTAATACATCGGGCACCTATACTGGCCAACTGAATATTCCAGATAGCGTAAAAGAAATTGGAAAATCAGCTTTTAACGGCATGGGCTTTACAAGTATTCGACTTGGAAAGTCAGTAAGCAGTATTGCAGATACAGCATTTCAAAATTGTACAAGCATTCATTCACTGGATATTTCGAGCATTGGTAGCGCTGATTATGGTACGAATGTATTTAAGAGCCTGAAGAACCCCAATACTATTTATGTAAATAGTGAAGAACAGAAAAATACGATTACCAATCAAATCACGGAGAATCGTTCTGTATTCGCTATCACGAATGGTGGAGTTTTTGCAGAAAATACCACATTTGAAGAAGGTAAGCTGGCTACTCCCGAAAAGGCCGGCTACACCTTTGACGGTTGGTATGAAAACGCTGATTTTACCGGTGAAGCAGTAACGACCCCCGTACAGGGTAAAACCTATTACGCCAAGTGGACAAAGAACAAGTACACTGTGACCCTTGACAACAATGGGCATGGTGAACAGCCTGCTGCTATTCCTCCTGTTGAATACGGTGACTCTGTTACTGACCTGCCTGAGTTGCGCGACAGTGCCAACGAATGGGTATTTGATGGCTGGTATATGGATGAAAACTTCGCAACCAAATATGATAAGCAGGCCATCATTGGTAATACAACTCTTTATGCGAAGTGGCATGAATATCAGAATACCGCTTTGACTGCAAAAGTTTCCAAGAGTAACTATCTGGTCAACACCCCTGCTGATGTGAATGTCACGGTTACTCCCGGCGATGATTTTAAGGATATCCTGCAGAATAAGCAGAAGGCCATGGTTGTTCTGACCTACGATGATGATGTTACCAGTGTGATGCTGAACGGCAAGGAACTGACCGAGAAAGAATACACCATTTCCGACTTGATGCAGCGGATGGGCCAGAATCGGGAACTCAAGCTGAACGTAACCTATGGCAAGGCCGGTACGCATACCTTTGGTATTGCCCTGAAAAATGGGGACAAGATTGTGAGTGAGTGCGGCACGAATATCGTTGTTGTCGAAAAGGCCGCCGAACTGACCCCTGCAACCAAGCTCTACACCCTGACCGTCAAGAATGCTGATGTTACCATTCAGAATGGTGACGAAGAGATCAAGGCTGAGAAGAACGACAAGGGCGAGCTGATCGCCAAAGTGCCCGAAAAAGCTGACGTGACCGTGACCTACACCAGCCAGAGCGATGCCGTTGCATTTGACCAGTGGACGATTACCACCGATGAAACGCTGGATGTGGATGTCAAGAACAACCCCCTGAAGTTCCAGATGCCTGCCGGTGGCGTGACCATCGAAGCCATGACAAAGGATGCCTCCATTGAGGAGGACGAGCCCAATATTCTGGGCACCGCCGCCGTGGTCGGCACTGCAACTGTTGGCACCGCCATTCTGGCATGGCAGGGTTACCAGCTGGGCACGGAGCTGTACCTGAAAACCGCTCTGCCCGCTGGTACTGCCATCCCCACAAACCGTGCCGAGCTGGCCCTGCTGGTGTGGAACCATGCCGGTAAGCCCGCACCCGCCGCAGTTCTGCCCGCTGATGCCACCGATACCCAGAAGGCCATTGCCTGGGCTGTGGAAAACGATCTGCTCAAGGCCGCAAAGGACAACGGCGAGACCTATGTGGATACCGATTCCGTGAGCCGTGTTGAAGTGATCCGCGTGTGGAATAAGGCACAGGAAAAGTAAACCCCACCGTCATCCCTTCGGGATGCCACCGCCCCTAATAGGGGCGGCCTTGGCAAAAAGGTGAAACTATCCGCCATGCCAAGGGCCCCCCTATTAGCGGGGGCTGTCGCTGAAAGCGACTGGGGGGTTGCCCCCACAACCGAACCATTCTCTATTCCCAAATAACCTGTGGAAGCGCCCTGCCGGGGAACCGGTGGGGCGCTTCTGCATAGGGGCGGGAGCCGAAACCGCCGCTTTTTCCGCTCTAGCGCCGTGGTTTTTATTGACAAGCTCCCGGCTTGCTATTATAATAGAACAGTCATAATAGCATTCGTGCGCGGCTTTGCGGCTGCGTCAATCCAATAGACAAGGAGAAGATCCAAAATGGCACAAGAAATCAAGATGTCCGCTTCCGGCCTGAAGGCGATGCAGGACGAACTGGAATACCTCAAGACGGTCCGCCGCAAGGAGCTGGCCGAGGAGATCAAGGAAGCCCGCAGCCACGGCGACCTTTCTGAGAACAGCGAGTACGATGAAGCCAAGAACACCCAGGGTCTGGTGGAGAACCGCATCACCGAGCTGGAGCAGATGGTCAAGAACGCTG
>OGOK01001566.1_pt1 | contig 15350 bp, 15 predicted proteins | sample 1552661 | NCBI WGS metagenome assembly OGOK01 (sample SAMEA2580172, study PRJEB22360) | human gut metagenome | biome: human gut; feature: human-associated habitat; material: faeces | place: Denmark | collected 2008/2010
ATATTACACCTCATTCACTTCCATATTCGAACATATGTTCTATCTATATAATAACTCATTTTTCTTTATTTGTAAAGATCTATATTAAAATTTTTTCAATTTGTTACTCTATAAACCGTTTATCTAATTGTGATAAAATATAACTATTGTTTAACCAAAAGCATTGCTTTGGAAACATTCTTCCATCAGGTAATTCATATGTATCATTTGCATTTTTTCCATGTGGTCTTACATGACATACACGATTTTCTGATGCTTTAGGAAGATTATTGTGATTTCTTCCATTCCTTACTTCAATTTTTAAACCATCTTTAAGCAATTGTTTCGTTTTTTCCCATACGATTCTTACTTCTTGTTCTAAGTCATTATATGGTATATTCCAAAACTGACATCCTTTTAATCTTAATTCGTTATTGGCATCAAATTTATATTTGTTGGGTAATATATTAATGCTACGGATGTCATTTTTCCCTTTATCCAGAAACTGATATGCGTATTCTCCCATTCCTTTGGCTATTCCTTCATATTGGGGGACATATCCTCCGATAGCCCAATAACCTATTGCGGTGGACGTCAGACTGAACACAGGCAATAAAGGATTTGCTTTGGAGAAAGCATAAACGGAATTATTCATATAGGTGATTCCTCTGTTATCGATTCGCCAGATGCCAAGCAGCATTACCGAATTTTTGGGGAGAACACGTAATTGGTTGACCGCCATATCAAGTGTATGGATTCGGCCGTCGATGTAAGTGATAGACAGTTCCGGATGATTTTTCAGATTCTTTTTAAACCAGGCCTGTTCGGCAAGACCGTTGTATGTATTATCCGAAACGAATGCCAGATGTTCCATTTCCGGATAGAAATATTTCATCATTTCTATATCCTTGTTAATATCGTATTCGTATGAAGAACAGTATTTTACATTATATTCTTTCATTCGTTCCGTCAAGTCAATGCTTTGGGGTTCATATTGTTGCATATCAATAGGCTCATCCGGAATTCGGATGCCGTTGCGGGATGCCATTGCAAAGAATACGGGAAGTCTTTTGTATTTCTCATCTTCGAGATGAAGGAAGCTGCTCCATGCCTCACCGCCGAGGAAAATAACTAATTTTGCACCCGGATGTTTATCCAGAATCTCGGTTAGCGTTTCTTTCCATTTATGGGCCTGTGACAAATCCGTTACATTCATATTTTCTACGATAGTGGAGTACTTTCCGCCCAGTTGGGTATAAGTCTGTATAAATGTTGATATGTTGTCGTAGGTATATTTAGTATCAGAATTATAGGAGGTAATGAAAAGTATCTCTTCTGCAGATTCTTCTGTGTCGGCAGCATTGCATAAACGGGGGGAGAAGAATAGGAGAGCAATGAAGACAATGAACAATATCGTATTTCTTTTATAAAGTGTCATAATTGTTTGTTATGTTGATTCAAGTATCGCAAAAATACAACTTATGTAGCTGATATCCAATAAATATATTACCTTTTTTTATGCTAGAAAAAAGGCCGCTGTGAAATTCACAACGACCTTTTAAATAGTATAGTTTAGTTTATTATATGCGTCCGGTTACATTCTTTTTTCTACCACATCCCAGTCGATGATATTCCACAGGGCGTTCACGTGGTCGGCGCGGCGGTTCTGGTAATCCAGGTAGTAAGAGTGTTCCCACACGTCAAATCCGAGAAGAGGTTTCAGCCCGGCGCGTACCGGGTTACTTCCGTTACTTTCTTTGGTGATATGCAGTTTACCGTTCTTGTCTACGGACAACCAGGCCCAACCAGAACCAAACAATCCGACTGCTGCTGCATTGAATTCTTTCTTGAAGTTCTCGAAGCTGCCGAAGTCACGTTTGATTGCTTCTCCCAGTTTGCCTCCGGGTTCTTTCTTCGAAGGTTTCGGGGCGAATTGCAGGAAGTACAGATTGTGGTTCAATACTTGTCCCGCATTATTGAATATAGCTCCGTCCGGTGCTGAGGCAACGATTTCTTCTACCGTTTTACCTTCATATTCTGTTCCGGGCACAAGGCTATTCAGATTATTTACATACGTTTGTAGATGCTTTCCGTAATGGAAATCTATTGTTTGCTGACTGATTACAGGTTCCAACGCATTGTTAGCGTAAGGAAGTTTAGGCATTTCGTAAGTCATGGTCATCATAATTAAAGACATTAATATAGTATTCATAATGTTACAAGTTTTAATTGGCTTGTTATACTATAATAACAGCAGGTTGGCGGAAAAGGTTCACTACATCTCATTTTATTTGTAAATGTACTGTACACGCTCTGTTTCCTTCGGATTGTCGCGGTCTGCGCGATAGATCCATTGTCCTGTATTATCATATTCGTAATAGGAGTTACCGTCAATCCGGTTACCATAATCATCGTACAGGCAAGTCAGGTAACCGGAAGTTTTCTGGTTATTGCCCGTTATGCGTTGGTAAACTATCCGGGTCAGGTAACCGTATTTGTCATATTCATACGATTCTTTTTGAGAAAGAATTTGATCCGGTACGTTGGCGAACAGCAGATTTTGGTGTTGTGATTCCGTCAGCCGTCCTTTTTCGTCATACTTATTGGCCTTATATGCCTGAAGTTCCCCGTTCTTGTTGTATTCCTTGGTTTCTGTCAGTTGTCCCTGCTTGTTGTAGGTGCTGACAGTGAATCTTCCGTCTGTATATTTCAGCGAGTCGCTTTCTATGCTTCCGTCGGCACCAATGCGGCGTGTTTGCCGGTAAATGTCCGTTTTGGTTTTCGGATTCGTCTTCACCTCAAAGATGCAGTGCCCTTGCGGATCGTACAGTCTGTTCGTTTGTATCTCGTTACTTATTTGCCCGTTTTTTTCGGTAATTGAAAGCATAGAGGTGAGCTGTCCTTTCTCATTGTATGTATAAGTGGTTGAGATATTTCCCGTACTATCATTTTCTACGGACTTTATTAACCTTCCCTGATTGTAATATTTTACAGAAGTAGGAGTGGCGAGAATGGCTTGCAAGACGAATGGGTTACGTAGTGCATTTGCCTGGTCACGGAATTCTTTGTAATGATGTGTACAGAGAAAATCTTTCAGTAAACTCAAAGACTCAGAATTGACAATAGCCGGTTTCAACAGTTCAAAATCAGCTTTCTCGCTCAAGTACTCCAAATCGTCCAGATGAGTACGGGCGGCGGCAGTCAGGTACGGCGTATGCTTGTAGTCGTCGATAATTTGGCGGATCGCAGTGGCATTCCCTTCTTTTTGGAGACTGTCGATGTGCTGGAACAGGAAATTGTCGTAAAGCGAACGGACCTCCGCAAGATAAGGACGACTGTCTTTATCCCTAAAGAATTTCTGCATATCGGCATTATCGAAGAATGCTTTGAAATTTCCGGAAGAAGGATCTTTTTCCACAAGTTGATAGAGCCGTTTGTTTTCGGCAGCGTTGACTTGTGCGATGAACTTTCCGTTTGGATATTCTGCGAGATACGTCTGATAAGTACCGGGCGTGGGTGTTTTTAGCATACATTCCAATAATGCCAGTTCGCGAATATCCCGTAGCCTTTGCAGCATTACGGAGTCGGCCGGATAATCAGTCGAGCGAATGCTGTCTATCACTGCTCGGCTGAAAGGAATCTTGTCCTTCGAACCTTCCAGGATGTAGATAATCGACTGTTCAGCTCTGTTCCGTATATCGGAAAGCTGTATTTTTTCTTCGTCACAAATCGTGGAAAAATTTCCTTGGAAAGCTTTCCCGTAACATCCGAAATAGTTTGTGGCAGCCTGTTCGCTATGTTCATTCCATAGTTGGTGGAGCACATCCAGCAGTGCCAGTTCTTCAGAGTAATAAGTTTGCGTCTCATCATCCAGCTTTTCGCGGTTCTTCTGCCATTTGTCGGCGTCGTTGTCGTTCAGATACCTGAGCAACTTTTCCATGCGGCTTTGTTTTTGCGCCATGACCTGCGGAATGCAGGTAATCAGGCACAAACCTAAAATAATTGATAAAAATATACCTCTTTTCATTGCTTTTGGGGGTTAGGTTAAAATAGTTAGTGATGAAAAATCATAAAAATACCTTCATTCTCAAATGAATATTATACTTTTGTATTGAGAACAAAATTGAACGCCAAGGGTTTGTTAAAAATCCTCATAGTTTTTATAATGCTGTTATGAATACCAATTATATAGAGGAGTTGAATGAGAGTCAGTGTGCTGCAGTGACTTATAACGACGGACCTTCGCTGGTAATAGCCGGTGCCGGTTCGGGAAAGACGCGCGTATTGACTTATAAAATTGCCTATTTGCTTGAGAACGGTTACAACCCGTGGAACATCCTTGCACTGACTTTTACCAATAAGGCGGCGCGTGAGATGAAGGAGCGTATTGCCCGTCAGGTAGGTATGGAGCGGGCACGTTATTTGTGGATGGGCACTTTCCATTCCATTTTCTCCCGTATCCTTCGTGCCGAAGCATCATATATCGGATTTACTTCCCAATTTACTATTTATGATACGGCAGATAGCAAAAGTCTGCTTCGTTCAATCATTAAGGAAATGGGGTTGGATGAAAAGACCTATAAGCCGGGAGTCGTACAGGCACGTATTTCCAATGCCAAAAATCATCTGGTCACTCCTACGGGATATGCCGCTAACAAAGAGGCTTATGAAGGCGATATGGCCGCTAAAATGCCTGCTATCCGTGATATTTATACCCGTTACTGGGAGAGATGTCGCCAGGCCGGGGCAATGGACTTCGATGATTTGCTGGTGTATACTTATATCCTGTTCCGTGATTTCCCGGATGTGCTGGCGCGTTATCGTGATCAGTTCCGTTATGTGTTGGTGGACGAGTATCAAGATACGAACTATGCGCAGCACAGCATTGTCCTGCAACTAACGAAGGAAAACCAGCGTGTCTGCGTGGTAGGGGATGATGCACAGAGTATCTACTCCTTCCGGGGTGCGGATATTGACAACATCCTTTATTTTACAAAAATCTATCCGGATACGAAAGTCTTCAAGTTGGAACAGAATTATCGTTCTACGCAAACGATCGTCTGTGCTGCCAACAGTCTGATTGAGAAGAATGAACGTCAGATACGGAAAGCCGTATTCTCGGAGAAAGAAAAGGGAGAGCCGATTGGGGTATTTCAAGCTTACAGTGATGTGGAAGAAGGGGATATTGTGGCGAACAAAATAGCAGAATTGCGCCGGGAGTTTCGTTACGGATATGCCGAATTTGCTATCTTATATCGAACGAATGCGCAGAGCCGTGTTTTTGAGGAAGCACTTCGGAAACGAAGTATGCCCTATAAGATATATGGAGGACTCTCGTTTTACCAGCGTAAGGAGATAAAGGATGTGATTGCTTACTTCCGGTTGGTGGTGAATCCGAATGATGAAGAAGCGTTCAAACGTATCATTAATTATCCTGCCCGTGGTATCGGGGATACTACTGTCGGAAAGATTATATCGGCGGCTACCGATAATGGCGTCAGCCTTTGGGCGGCACTTTGTGAACCATTGAGTTATGGGCTCAATATCAATAAAGGGACGCATGCGAAATTGCAAGGTTTCCGTGAACTGATTGAGGGTTTTATTACCGGTCAGGCGGATAAGAATGCATGCGAAATAGGAACAGATATTATCCGTCGGTCCGGTATCATCAATGATGTCTGTCAGGATACGTCGCCTGAAAACTTGAGCAGGAAAGAAAATATCGAGGAGTTGGTGAACGGGATGAATGACTTTTGTGCTTTGCGGCAGGAAGAAGGTAACCCGAACATTTCCCTGACCGATTTTCTTTCGGAGATTGCCTTGCTTACCGATCAGGACTCTGATAAAGCGGATGACGGGGAAAAGATAACCTTGATGACCGTGCATTCGGCTAAAGGACTGGAATTTAAGAACGTATTTGTGGTCGGGCTGGAAGAAAATCTCTTTCCCAGTGGAATGGCAGGAGATTCTCCTCGTGCATTGGAAGAAGAACGCCGTTTGTTCTATGTGGCGATCACCCGTGCGGAAGAACATTGCTATCTTTCGTTTGCAAAGACCCGTTTTCGTTACGGAAAAATGGAATTTGGAAGTCCCAGCCGCTTCTTGCGTGATATTGATGTTCATTATTTGCAATTACCGCATGAGGCAGGAGTGAGTCGTTCGGTTGATGAAGGCGCAGGGCGTTTCCGTAGGGAGATTGAGGGAGGCTTCACTCGTTCCGCTTCTCCGTCGCGTGCTTCTTTCGGTAGTAGTTCTTCCGAACAGCGTGCACGTCCGAAAGCACAGATTATAGCCCCCAGTGTGCCGAGAAACCTGAAAAAAGTGAGTGCGGTGAGTGGAAACAGTAGTGCACAGTCGGCAGCTTCGAATGCTGCGTCGGTGACGGGAGTACGTGCCGGACAGATGATAGAGCACGAACGTTTCGGACTGGGTGAAGTGATGAAAGTGGAAGGAACGGGAGATAATGCGAAAGCAACCATTCATTTCAAAAATGCGGGTGACAAACAACTATTATTGCGTTTTGCCCGTTTTAAAGTGATAAAATAAATAGTAACACACTAAATAGAGAAGGTCATGAAGAAACAAATAACAGTAATTTTGCTTTCCGCTTTGATTTTGAGCGGGTGTGCATCGGGGCGTATGGGAAATCCGGGAGCTATCATGGCAGGCGCTTCTATCGGAGGAAGTCTGGGCGGCTCGATAGGAGGGCTTATCGGAGATAATAATCATGGCTGGAGAGGCGGTTATCGCGGTTCTGCTATTGGAAATATTGTAGGGACCATTGCCGGTGCAGCGATAGGGAATGCATTGACAGCGCCGAGACAAGAACCGATAGAGGAGGATGCTTATATTCCTGAAGTACGGGAAGTTCGTGTCCGGAAATATAAGAAACAGCCACAGGTGCAGCGACCTCTTACCCAGCTGAAATTGCGCAGGATTCGTTTTATTGATGATAACCGTAGTCATGTGATTGATGCGGGAGAGAATAGCAAGATCATCTTTGAGATTATGAATGAAGGACGGAACCCTGTCTATAATATTGTCCCCTTGGTAGAAACAGTGGGCAAGGTGAAGCATCTCGGCATTTCTCCTTCTGTGATGATAGAGGAAATCCTTCCGGGGGAAGGTATTCGTTACACCGCTTCCATTCATGCAGGCGAGAAACTGAAAGACGGTGAGGTAACATTTCGTGTAGCGGTGGCGGATGAGAACGGAATAATTTGCGATTCGCAGGAATTTACCCTGCCTACACAGCGCTGAGACTAGAAATCAACACAATTATATTGGGTTTTATATAGCGACGGTATAGGGTCGGAATAGCGTAGCTATCCGGTCTCTATACCGTTGCTATTTGTATGCGATAGCGTCACTCTGTTGATACAGAAATAAAGTATGCCATTGGCAGGGTCGGAGTGGTAATTTTCTTTTTTGACTTAGTATTTGATAGGGAAATTTTAAAAATAGGACAGATGTTCTAATGAGAAAAGATAAAATAGTGAGTGATATTCTATAATTGTCATAGATTACGTTAACTTTGTAGTTAAGACATACAAAAATGTGACACACAATGAAAACTAAAAGTACTATTTTCCATAGAAAACTAATGATGAAAACAGCCAGTTTAATAGTATTATCGATTATTATTTGTGCGTGTTCCACGAACAATAAGAGTTTGCTAAGTGGTATTGAAATAATACCGGTCGAAGTAGATGAAGTTTCGCAGGATGTTTCATTGTTTTTAGAGAAAATAGAGATTGTGCCTTTGGAAACGAATGATTCATCTTTATTTCATAGATGTAATAAAGTCCTTTATGATAAAAGGACGGATATGTTTGTGATTTATACAAGTGATCAAATCATTTATACATTTTCGGGGAATGGGCAATATGTTGCAAATTCAAAGAAGATGAAAGGGCAAGGACCGGAAGATTACGTCATGGTATTGGATATTAATCTAAATCCTTACTTAAAAGGTATTGATCTGCTCAATCCTTATGGAACAATATATACTTATAGTCCAACATTTGAGCTATTGGCAAAGAGAAAGTTTAAACCGGAATTTCCTGTGGATTACTTGATGGCTTTAGATACAGATAATTATATCTTTACTAATCCTTTTATGTGGACGGATCAAGAAGTTTCATTTGTTAATTTGAGAACTCAAGAAGCTATTAGTGCAAATTATGAAGGAACTATTTCCGAAAACACTATGGCGCATAATTGTTTTTATCATATAGGAGAACAATTTTATTTTGTTCCTTTCGGACTTAATTATTATTTCTATCAAATAAATGCGAAAGAAAAGAAACTTAATCCTATTATGTATCTTGATTTTGGGGATGCGGAAGTTGAAGATGATAACTTGCCTGGAAGGGCGAGCGGAAAGAGAACTGACTCTGATGAGGAAAGAAGAAAAATAACAGAAGACGCAACGGAAAGATATCAATATCTGAGGAAATCAGGAAAGACTTTGCCATTGCTTAAATTTTTCAATGATGATTATGTATATATCTTTTTAGCTAAAGCAGTGAGAGGATATGGCAGTCATTATATTTATAATAGGAAAAAGAATGAAGGTTTTCTGTTGAAAGAAGGAAAGCCCTTCTTTATGTATCCTTGTTTTGGTATAATAGATAATGTATTACTTGCTATTTGCCAACCGGATGAGTTGTCTCAATATATGGATCGTAATTTGATGTCACCACAAGAAATTCATAAAATGGAGACGCTGAAAGAAGACGATAATCCTGTAATATTGAAATATTATTTGAAATGATGAAGTTTCCCAGTTGGGGAATAATGCCGATTGCTGGATAATGAAATATTAAGATAAGTAGTTTGCTTAGATGTGCATGGAAAAAGAGAAATGAATGGCTAAATAGTTTTTAATATTATCTGTTGGTTATTATAAATAATATTATCTTTGTGTTATTCAAACATATAAATAAATCACGTGATGAAATTAATGGCAAGACGAAATAGCATGATTACATCTATTGGTAAATCGAGGTGGAATATGTCAGTGTGTATTACAGTTCTGAAAAATAGTATCGTTTTTCTATTCTTTTTCTTCCTTTTAGTTTTAGTATCTTCATGCAGGCGGTCTTCTACTATAAACACTCCGAATGGTGAATATAAGATGATTGATTGTCAGGAGATTAATGGCGGGAAATTTAAGTTGTCAAGCATAGCTTCATCTTTTTCCGTTATTCCACTTGAAACCAATGATAGTTGTCTGATAGGCGGGATAAGTAAGTTGGAATTTTATGATGGGAAGATATTTGTTTTGGATAAAATGCATAGTGCCCGTTTGTATGTATTCGATACCCAGGGAGAATATAAATTTGCTATTGGAAAAAGAGGGAGCGGGCCTAATGAATATATGCAAATTAATGATTTTTCCATAGACAAGGAAAAGAATTTAATTTATGTGCTTTGTGATAAGAAAAAACTCTTTACTTATTCTTTGTCTGGACAGCCTCTTGGGACAATAACTCTCGATTTCTTTGCTGATGCTATGGAATATCAGAAAAATCAGTTGCATTTTGTGTGTGATAGACTTGATAGGGGCAATCTTATTGTGACTGATATAAAAGGAAGGATACTATATGAAGATTTTCCGAATAAACGAATGGGAGATAATCTTTTGATGCTTATACATCCTTTTTCTAAACAAGATTCTATTTTGCTATATCGGATCTATTTGGATAATAAGATTTATGAGATGCAATCCGATCATAGAATAAAGGTTGCCTATGAAGTGAATTTTGGCGAAGAAAGTATTGATTTTGAGGATTTAGAAGATATTCCTCATAGGGAAGTAAAAAAGAAATTAGCAAATTCTCGTGGAAAAATTAAATATTTAACGGAAAATAGAAATTACATACAATTAATATTCTTCGACAAGCAAATGCCTTGTGTTGCTGTATATGATAAAAGACAGGGAGTAACCCGGTCATATACATTTGAAAATTGTGTTGATGATTTAACCGGACTACAATATCCTCTTTTTGAGTTCACGAAAGGGCAAGATGAATTTATTGCAATTTTGAGTCCAATGGACATTGAAAATGCAGGAAGTGAACTTACGGAAAAAGGGAAGGCGGTTTTTAAAGACGTTAATTTTGTTGACGATGATAACCCTATATTATATATAGTAAAAACGGAATAAGAACTTAATCAGCTGGGGAATAATGCCGATTGCTGGATAATGAAATATTAAGATAAGTAGTTTGCTTGGATGTACATGGAAAAAGAGGTATGAATGGCTAAAAATAGTTTTTAATATCGTCCGTTGGTTTTTGCAAATTATTACCTTTGCGCTATTCAAACAGATAAATAAGTCACGTGATGAGATTAATGAGAAAACAAAATGGCATGATTGTACCTATGAAGGTATCTAGGTGGAGTATATCAGTGTGGATTACGGACCTAAAAAATAGTATTGGTTTCCTATTTCTCCTTTTAATTTTTCTATCTTGTGGTACAAAGCATACGAAGTATGGAGACAATGTATTTCTCTATTCTGAATTTCCACAAGTGGAAGAGTTAAAAGGAGAAATCATAGAACTCGATACAGTCTTGTTTCGTTATCCCTTTCGGATACGAGTGGAAGGAGATAAAGTCATTGTAATGGATTTGCATGGTTTTGATAATTATGGACATCTTTTTCAATATCCTGATTTTCACTATCTATCTTCTTTCGGAATACATAGTGATTCACCTACGGGAATGCTATCAATGGAAAATCTTCGGTTTTATAACGAAGATGTATGGACATTAGACGCTAATAAAAGCGAATTAACTAAGTTCGATTTTTCATTATCCGGTGACTCACTACTTCGTGAGGAAACAGTAGCATTGGATGAAGATGTCCTTCGGGTACTTGATTTTACGGTGTTTAATGATACTACATTTATTATTCCTGACTATTCGGGGGATAGTCGTCTGTGCATGGTAAATCGTAAAGGAAAACTTTTCGAGAGGCTAGGGAATATACCAACTGTGAATGAGGATGCTTTACAGCATGCCCGCCCGGCGTTGGCTCAAGCGTGGCGTAGTTTTCTAGATTATAATCCTCATAATGGTATTCTTGCGACTGTTACTCAATTAGGGGAAGTAGTCGAGGTTTATAACTTAAAGGATAGTACACATGTGATACATATTGGTGAGCATGGTGAACCGGACTTTGAAATATCTGCCGGATATGGTGTACCAGCTGGAATTATGGGTTTTAGTGATGTACAGGTAACTGATAGTGCCATTTATGCAGTATTTCATGGAACGACTTTCAAGGAGATAGCGAAACAAAACGGTAGACTTCCTGACGGTGGAAAGTACATTTATGTATTTAGTTTGAAAGGAGAACCACTATGCAAATATGTACTGGACCATTATATATATGGAATTTGGGTGGACGAAACTACTAAAACAATAATGGCGACGGATGTAAATAATGATCAGCCCATAGTAAAATTTCGATATAGTTGAATTGTTACTCTTTATCTTGATAAAAACGATGAAAATAAAATATAAAATATTATTTATATCTGTTACAGTTGCATTGTTTCTGCTTGGTAGTTACTATTATTATAAGTATAGGCAGAGTACTATTGAACAGATGGCTAAAGAGGCTTTCGTGGAAGCTGTTAATAGTGAAGCATATAGGCGGATACCTGATGTGAAATTGACTGTTGGCTTTAATGGCGGAGATATACTGAGAAAGGATGATGTTCCTGAATATATTTATTGGTATGATGAGTCAGGTGAGAGGAAGTATAAGATTGATCAGGAGAAACATTGGAAGAATGTGACAATGAATTCTGACGTGCGGATAATACATTCGTGTGCTTTTAAAGACTATTCACTCAGTCTTGATTCTTTAAATTGCAATTGGCAGAACTTTCTAAAAAAGAAAAATCTAGTATGCCGTACTGGTTATATGTATGTTTTCAACAGATTGGGATGAGAAAACAACTTCCTTGTTAACATCAGATAGTGAATGGTGGCAGAATCTACAACCCTTCTGGGTTTGCACGATCGGTTATCGTTGTGAAATGGAATGTCTGCTTTATCTTCAATACTCTTTTTCGCAAGTGTTGGAGTTTGCAGGGATAGTTTACATCTTGCTTTATATTTTTTTTATTTTTACTATATACAAGATAACAGCTATTATCCGAAGGAAAATGAATCCAGAAAAAATAATAATCGAGAAAGAAGTATTAGTGAAAGAAGTGGAGACTACTACTGCTAGATTATATCATTTAGGTGGTGATGTCTATTTTGATGCAGAGAAAAGAATAATGAGCGAGGGGGAAAAGAATGTATCCTTAACAAATCAGTCAGCCAAGTTATTAGAACTTTTTATGCAGGCAGACAATCATATTTTGTCTATTAACGCAATTGGTAAGGCATTATGGAAAGTTGATGGTAATTATGACAATAGGATATATCAGGTTTTAAATCGATTACGAGGTTTCTTGAGACATTTTCTTTCTCTATTCATCGAAATAGAGTCTGTGGGGAGTTACCAATTGAAAATCAGTGAGATATAAATCTTAAGTCTTCTTATTTCTACTTTTATTAGCAGATGTAAGAAGATGTAAGATGTATCTTTTGGATTCAATACCCCACTTGATTACCTTTGCCGTAGTTTATTTGAAAAATATAATATATTATGAAAAAAGGTATTTTTACGGCATTACTACTTACTATTATATTGTATAGTTTGTATTTGGTAAATGATGGAAGTCAAATAATGTCAGGAAAGGGATGCCATGGATGATGATCCTTTGGCTTTTTTTATTAGTTCTGAAAAATCGGGGTGGGTTAGTTTAGATTTGAGTATTCCCGATAAATTATATAATTGGTAAACTGGTTGAGAAGGAAGAATGGACAATTACTGTTCTTGGCAAGGCGCATCGTCCGTTCTGAATACAGCCTAAAAAGAAGGAGGTGCATAGATATAAGAATAAAAAATAAAGGTAAGTGTTCCTTATCCTGCTGAAAGGATAGAGACGGAATAAATAAATTGATTAAAATATAAACGATGAAACGATAATATGAAAAAGAAACTAAATATAATAGCTTTTGCAATAGTTGTATGTGTAGTGAGTACATTAAATGTGAAAATAGCATTAAATACAAATGTTTTATGCGATTTGGCTATGACCTCAATTAATGCGTTGGGTAGTGGAGAAGATTCTATGGATGTGGGAGAAAATGATTTTCCTACTGATCCTTTCCCTGATTCAAGCAGTACTGCTGCGGAAAAAGTGACTAGAAATTATTTTGAATATTCGTACATTAAATTGTATGAAAATTGTTACGCAAAATATAAGACTCGAATAACGGAAATATCTTGTCCGGGATCTGGAGAAGTAAAATGTACAAACGGATTCTACTGTAGCAATCCTGAATATGTTGGTGAGGTTGATAAATATGGCGCTTGAATGTATTGAGAATCTATAAGAACTTAAATATTAGTTTAATGAATGTAAGATTAATAATTATTCAATTTGTACTAATTGCATGTACGAGTTGTTCTTCTGATAAAACACTTATAAAGGGCTGTGGGATTCCTATAGTATTGAATGAAATTAAAACAAGTTTGGTTGATACTGCCTTTTTTCAAGCCTCCTCAATAATACCATTGGAAAGTAATGATAACTTTTCCTTAATCCGGTCTATTGATAGAATATGTGTAATAGATGATACTTTTTATATGCTTGACCGCTCATTGGGTAAAGTTTTTATGTATAGTACTTCAGGAAAGTATTTGGGACAAATTAATGATATAGGTAGCGGTCCCGGAGAGTATATTCAGATTAGTGATATTACCGTGGATCAAAAAAGAAAAAATATAGTATTACTATGTGATCGGCCATATAAGGTTATGTATTATACTAATGCAGGAAAGTTGATGAAAGAAGTCTCATATTCTGACTATTATAGTGAATTTATAGTAAACGGTGATAGTATTTATTGCTATAAGGTAGGGCTGAAAGATGTAGATTATATTTTAACTTATACCTATCCTATGGATTTTCTAAGAAAGGAGGCTTTGCATGAAAGACCTTATTTTGATTCAGGTTCTTCTGGAAATTTTACATCTTTCGATGTGGGAAATAGGTTAACAATAAGTGATGCTGTATATTTTACACGCCCTTTGGAAAGTTGTATATATTCTATAGATAGAAATGGTATATATGAGAAATATGCGATTGATTTTAAAGAGCACCATTTACCAAAATCATTACTAGAAAAGAATATGTCTGCTGAAGATTTTCTTAATATATGCGATGAGAATAAGTATGTATGTAGCATTACTAATGTAGTGGGGAATCGTGACTATTTGTTGTTCAAAACGAATATAGGACTCTTTATATATGATAAACAGTTAAAACGATTAGAAGGTTATTACTTTATTTTAAATTCGCCTTTAAGAGGTGGTTCTCCTAATTATTTACCCGTTAATAATGCAAGTCAAATAATACAAATTATGCAACCTATGCAGTTTAAACAGTATATGGACATACAAAAGGAAAGGAACAAAACGGATGACAAACTCAATCCGGTTTACGAGAATATATATCAAAATTTGCATGATGAAGATAATCCTATTCTGATAATTTACGAATTACCATATAAAAATAATATTATTGAAGAATAAACGATACATAGTCTTTTTCATATTTGTACTAACCTTGATTGTTAGTGTCTATCAATTTGGACGTAGAATACAGTCTGAAAAAATATATTTTAGATACTTAAAAAATATAAAGTGCGAATATGAAAAGCAGATAGAAAAGAGAAACTCTGCTTATTATATGTTAAAAGAAGATATTATATTGAATTTTCAAAATAATGGTTTGCCTCTATGTTTAAATGAAATAATATATGAAGATGGTACAAGCGCTTGTCATTTAAAGGATATTATATCTGATACATCTTTAGTAGTGCGACTATCTCAGTCGAATTGTGGGATTTGTGTAAATACACTGATGTCATTATTGCAGAAAGTAAATATGAAAAATGTCATATTTTTGACAGATTACGAAGATCAATGTTTTCTGGATGACTTAAAACTATATAGAATCAAAGGGCGCTTTTTTAAAATAGCATCTTTGAAAATTCCTATTGAAAGCATGGATATTCCATATCTATTTGTGATAGATAAAGATTTTATAATAAATAAAATCTATATACCCCATAATTCGATGACGGATCAGACCCTTTCATATTTGAAATATTTACAGAATTATATGAAATAACGTTTTTGCATATCTTATGATGTTGTTAGTAGATAGCTTTACTTTCATATTTTGTCTATTAACGCAATTGGTAAGGCATTATGGAAAGTTGATGGTAAT
>OGOK01001569.1_pt1 | contig 15325 bp, 9 predicted proteins | sample 1552661 | NCBI WGS metagenome assembly OGOK01 (sample SAMEA2580172, study PRJEB22360) | human gut metagenome | biome: human gut; feature: human-associated habitat; material: faeces | place: Denmark | collected 2008/2010
CTTATCACCGGCTGGAAGATAAAATTCCCAATGCCTTTGCTTATACAGATGAATGTCTGGGTAAGTTTGTTGACCGGTTGAAGCAGACTCCCGCATGGAAAGATCTTTTAGTTATCTGCCTTCCCGATCATGGTTTCTATTACCCGCGTGAGGGGTCTAATGCGATGCCTCGTTTTTATCATATTCCCTTGTTATGGTTAGGTGGAGCGGTAAAACAGCCTATGCAGGTGGACAAGATTATGAATCAGACCGATTTGGCAGCCACTTTGTTGGGGCAGCTTGGGCTGGAACATACTGCATTTACGTTTAGCCGTAATGTATTGGGAAGTGATTATAAGTATCCTTTTGCCTTTTATAGTTTCAATAATGGGTTCTCATTCAGAGACAGTACAGGGGTGACGGTGTTTGATAATAATTCCGGCAGTATTCTTTTTGATGAGCCTGAAGCTGACGAATCCCGTCTGGATAAGGGTAAGGCGATATTGCAAACCGTTTATGATGATTTAGGGAACAGATAGTAAAACTTGGACGCGGACTATATGAATTCCATACTGATTCATATAGTCCGCGTCCCAATCGGTGCAGAATCTGCCGGATATAACTATTTCCGTTTCTCGTTGAACTTGTACATGATTACCGTATTGCGTAAGTCGCAACTTCTGTAATCTGTATGGAAGACCTCTTCCAGCTGATACTTTGCATTGTAATTCTTTAAAAACTCCTCTTGTGCATTTGCAGAAAGTATGACATACCCTTCTTGCGGATTTTCCAGTGTGAAATTCCGCATTTGGTTATTCATATAATAATTTGTACAATAAAACCGTATCATTCTGTCTGTATATGAATAAACGACTCCTTCAGGCACCTGTTTTCTGATATCCTCTGCCAGATGCTTATCGGATTTTACAGCTAGTATTGTTGGCTGATATACCCCGTCTAAAGCGACAAACAGGCAAAGAACACAACCGGTGATTCCATAGAGGAGTGACCCCGTACTACTTTTTTTGATAACCAGCCTTAATGTACAGATGGCAGCCACTACCGGCAATACTATAATCAGCCATTTGGAAATAGAAAAGGACGTGCTTTCCAAAGCTTGCATAAACGCTATGTTTTCGGCAGCATGACGTCCGTTGCCCCATATGCTGTCCGGTATCATCTGACAGCGTACAGCAAAAAACACCACGGTGAGTAACAAACAGAGCGAGGCGAAGATATAAGCCGATATTTTGAACACTTTCGCCCCTTTTTGCATTAACGCCTCCAGATACTGGGCAATCAGTACAGCCATAAATGGATAGATAGGCAATAAATAGACGCTGCGTTTGCTTTTAGGAATACAATAGAAGACAAAAATAGCGATAATCACTATCCAGATAAACAGCTGTATGGGGGATTGTGAGCGGATGTTATCCCAAACCTTCCTGATGCGTCCGGTGAAAGAGTTTCCTGCGGGCAGCAGGTGCATTTCATTCCATTTCAGTCCGAATAGTGAGATAAGCAAGACCAATGTCCAAGGTGTCCACCCCCATATAATGGTCAGGAAGTTATACCATAAAGGGTTGTGATGCGACGGGTATGACATTTTGCCGACAAAGCGTCCGGTGTTTTCCTCCAGCATCAGGTCCATAAACGGCTGTCCTCCCTGTAGCCAGGCCGCATAAAACCAGATTCCCAATGGAATAAGGGAAAGCAGCCCGATTCCGAATAAGGAAAGGAAAGTCTTGCCGAATGAGCGTCCCCGTATCAGCTGGTAAATACCGATACACATACAGGGGAATATAGAACCCACAGGTCCTTTGGTCAGCGTGCCGCATGCCATCAGCACGACAGCCGTCCAAGGTATTCCCTTGCAGCCTTTTTCGTCCCAGCGAAATAGTAAGCAAAGTGAGATGACGATGAAGGAAACCTGTAGCATATCCAGCCTGCAAGCCACCGCCGCCCGGTGCACTTCGAATGAAGTGAGCAGTAAAAGGGAGGTAATGAGTGCTGTCTTTGTATCCTTATAGCGGGCTACGAATCCGAAAAACACGAACTGCATAGCTAGAAAAGCGATAGCGGACGGCAGACGGGACGAGAATTCGCTCACCCCTCCGAAAATGGCGGAAATAGCTGCAATAGACCAATACAGGAAAGGAGGTTTATAGGCGATGTCTGTTCCGTAGTTCAAAGGCAATATCCAGTTGCCGCTTTCCAACATCGAGTATGCCACAATTGCTTCGCGCGGTTCCCCTTTAGAGTAAAAAATAGTTTCTCCCAAAAAGGGGATTATTACAAGTGTGCTTAGTAAGGCTATGAACCAAAATGCTTTTTTCTTGTCTGACATATATTTTTCGGTCTTTTATATTTACTGTCGCAAAAGTACGAATAATTCTTTAGTAATACCTAACTTTGCATTTTAAATCAATGAAAATGAATAAACTGAAACAGATACCCGAGTTCCTGCGATTTGTAATGGTAGGCCTTTTTGCTACAGGGCTGCACTATGGCATTTATTTTGTCTTGCAAAAATTCATTCAGGTCAATGTAGCCTATACCTTGGGATATGTGCTGAGTTTTGTTGCCAACTTTTATCTTACGGCTTATTTTACTTTCGGGCAGCCTCCTTCCTGGAAGAAAGCTTTTGGCTTCGGGGGGGCACATCTGACAAATTATCTGATACATATCGGATTGTTGAATCTCTTTCTGCGGTTGGGTTTTTCCCGTCCGTTGGCTCCCATCCCAGTGTTTCTCATTGCCATTCCGGTAAATTTTTTATTAGTGAGGTTTGTTTTCAAACAAAAGTAATATCTTTGAGGAGTCTTTATGATAGTGAAGAATGATATGAAGAAAGTGACTCTTTTGATTCCGGTATATAATGAGGAAGCGATGCTGCCCACTCTGTATCAACGTTTGATAGAGCTTGTCAACCGCAATGCCGTTTATGAGTGGGAAATCCTGTTTGTCAATGATGGCAGCAGCGACACTACGCTGGAATGCCTCCGCCGGCTGAGGCAGCAGGACAAGCGGGTGAATTATGTCAACCTTTCGCGTAACTTTGGTAAAGAGGTAGCCATGCTGGCGGGTTTTGATTACGCCACCGGCGATTGCTGCGTTGTGATGGATGCTGATTTGCAGGACCCTCCGGAACTGGTAGACCAGATGCTGGAATATTGGGAAGAAGGATATGATGACATTTATGCCAAACGGCGTACCCGTGGCGAGGAAAGCTGGTTGCGTCGTCAGTTCTCTCTGGCTTTTTATGGTATACTTCAGCGGATGAGCCGTATTGATATTTTGCCCAATGTGGGCGATTTCAGACTTCTGGACCGTCGTTGTGTGCTCACGTTGCGTCGTCTGCGCGAATGCGAGCGTTATACAAAAGGATTGTTTTGCTGGATAGGCTATCAGAAGAAAAGCATTGAATTTGATCGCGGAGACAGGCTGATGGGCCATTCCTCCTGGAACTTTCTCAAGCTGTTGAATCTGGCTGTCGAAGGGATAACCTCTTTCTCTATCGCCCCTTTGCGCATCGCCACGGTATGCGGAGTGCTCTGTTCAATCTCCAGTTTTATTTATGCCATTTATTTTCTGATAAAGACCGTGCTTTATGGTGATGAAACGGCCGGCTTCCCCACTTTGATCATTGTCATGCTCTTTTTAGGTGGCATCCAGCTTTTCTCTTTGGGAATTATAGGAGAGTACGTGGGGCGCATTTTCAAGGAGACCAAAGGCCGTCCTACCTACATAGCCTCTGATTATAACGAGGAGAAGTTGGGGTATGACCGTTAAGGAAGGCAAGGCGGTGAAACCCGTCCCACCTTATTGTCCGGTAGCTTTATTGACAGTCTTGTGCTCTTTTACCAGATACTCCGCACTCTGCAATGTGGAGAAACAGTATTTTTTCATCACGTAGAATGTACTGTCCTCCCCTGTTACAAGTTGCAAGGCATTTCCTTGCTTCTTATATTTGAATTCCTGCCGGTCATGTGGAGAATAAATATATAGGTGGGTTGTATCTGTAGCCGCTATCAAATTATCGGCGGAGAAATAGACATACGGGCGTTGTTCTGTTAACAAATTTATGCCGAAGTCGTTTTGGGTATAACTCATGTTCAGCAGTCCGAGTAAAGTCGGTGCCACATCAGTCTGGCCGCCCGGCTCTTGTCTGATTTCGGGCTTGATGCCTTTTCCGTAAATCATTAGTGGGACATGGTTGTAGGATTGTGGTATTTCACAGTCCGGACTTCCTACCAATTTCCCATGGTCACCCAGCAAAACAAAGATTGTATTTTCAAACCAAGGTTGTTTGCGTGCTTCTTGCATGAATTGCCGGATGGCCCAGTCCGCGTATTCCACAATCTGATCTTCAAGCTTTGTGCTGTGTGGTTTGAAATAGTCAGGTATCACATACGAGGGATGGTTGCTGATAGAAAGCAATACGGTAAAGAAAGGTTGTCTTTCTTCTGCTCTTTTGTTCAGAATGGGCAAGGCATATTGATATAGGAAATCGTCTTGTACACCAAAGCTGTTAACGACTTTATCCTTTGGGTAGTTTTCTTGTGCATATATTTCATCAAATCCGTTAGTGCGGAGAAAAGCGTTCATATTATCGTATTGTGATTCGTGCGTCATGAAGAACAGGTTCCGATAGCCATTATCCTTTAATACGGTGGGCAATCCCGAATAGACAGGTACCACTGCTCCTTTCATGGCATTCCTTTTCATGATGGCAGGGAAAGAGTAGAGGGTGGCATACATTCCGTGGTTGGTATGTATGCCCGCTGAATAAAAATGGTCAAAACTGAGAGATTCCAGATAAAGGCTGTCTAGGAAAGGAGTCAGTTTTTTGGTAGATCCGAAATGCTCCATCAAGTTGGCCGACATCGATTCCATGAAAATAAGAACAACATTCTTTTGTGTAGGGACGGCTGCGCATTTCACTTCACGTGCAATGGGGGAGATGCCTTCTATTCCTTTTCTTTGCAATATACTTTGCATATTGGTTATTGCCTCCTGTTCCGGCATCAGGTGAAGATAGCGGTTTTCCTTACGGTTATCATCCAGTGTGCTGGTAAGTAGATTAAAGACAGGATTAACCCCTAGCTGATTCAGGAATGGATCGGTACAATAGTATGCTTGACTTACCCTGATGGGGTTATATCCCATGCGTCCCCGTATTCCGAATAGACAAAGTCCTATACAAACAGCACCGGCGGCGAATATACATAGGCGGTTTATCGGGCTGATGGAAGTAGATTTCGAATTGATGAGATGATAGAAATAAGAAGATAACCGTAGTACACTTCCTGACAGCAGAAGAATAGATATCAGTCCTAGAAAAATAGGGAAATAGAACGATGTCTCACCCAATACCATTCCGGCAGTAGTGGCTCCATATCCGAACCAATTGTAAATGGAAGAATTGATTGTCTTAAAAAAATAGGAGAAATAAGGGATGTTGGCTGCCGAAATAATGAACGACAGTGAATAAAATAGAATGAAAAAGATAGAGATAAATCTGAATACCCACTTGGAGTGATAGTTGCAGAGAGCAGTTATCCATAAAATGACTAATGGTAACAGCAATATGTAGCAAGCTATAACATTGTCAAACCATAGCCCTTTTATAAATGCAGTGGCTTGCATGAGAAAGTTGTTTTGTATATCGGGAGGAAACTGATAATCTATTGAGGTGAACAGGACAAGCCGGAACAGGAAGAAAAAAAGTAAAGCAACTATATGTATGATTAATAAGTAAAGTAAAGAAAGAGTAAACTGTTGGATAAGCTTAGCCTGATTCTTACATGCTGTTACAGATTGCTGCATGAGTGAACGGAGATATTTCATTTGTTTTAGTAAAGTTTGCATTTGTTTGAATCAATCCGGATGATTGACAACAAAGGTAAACAGAATTTTAGAAATATCAAAAGAGGGTATGCCAAAAGTAAAATTGGCTGCCAATTTGTTCACTTTAGGGGCAGACATGTGAGTCCGCCCGAAAATATGGGCAAGCAGTTTCCGTTTCTTATCCTATTTCTCGGGAAGGAGTAAGGCGGTCTCTTTTCATAGTCAGAACAAAAGGACAGAATAGCCGTGCTATCCGGTTGAGGCGCTCCAGACGTCCGTCTTTCCGCGTTCCGTTTAATTTCTGCCGGAGGAGTTCCCATAATTGCAGTTTTACCCGGTCTGTTGTGCTTAGTTTGGCAATGCGGTTGTAAAGCATTCCCCTTCGTATGCACCGTTTGTATCTGCTCAGGTGGGTAAGGTGTTGTTCCATAATGCGTACTATCTCAATATCTTCGCTCTTACCCCCTCCGTTGTTTTCAGCTTTGACGGTAACTTTCTGGTTATGTTGTCTGAAGTAGTTCAGTACTTCATATCTTTCTATAATGTCTCCTTGCATTGCCATATAAAACCAGAACAGCCAGTCGCCGCTGTAGCGCATTTGCAGGCATTGTTCCATATTTTGGGCATTTACCATGCTTTTTCTGAAAATGGCCGAGCTTGCATTGGCTATATAGCTGCGCCAGTAAAGGTTATGTTCGGCATAAGTCTTCCCATTGAATACGGCGTATGGAGGTATGGCAGATTTCCATTTGTTCATGTCGTAACTCAGCACATTACCGTCTTTATCAATATACTTGGAACCGGCAAAGCATACGGCGGCTTGTTGGTATTTCTCCATTAAAGGAACTACTTTCTCTAAAAAAGTAAGCTCACACAAGTCATCGGCTTCGGCTATCCATATATATTTTCCTTTGGCTAATTGCATGCCTTTAAACCATTGTTTAAATGGATTTCCGGTGTTGTGTTCGTTTAATAGAATATGACTCACTTTGGTATGGTTCTGATAGGCCGATAATACCTTTTCGCTACCATCTGTTGAGGCATCATCAAGTAAAATCAGTTCGATATTCTGATAGGTTTGTTGCAGAATACTCTGAATTCGTAGATTGAGGTATCTCCCATAGTTATAATTGGGTACCACCACGCTGACTAATGGAGGTATATTCATACTCTGTTATTAGGTTAGTTCTAGTTCGTTTTTTACAAAAGTACTATTATACAAATAAATAAGCAAGACCATTAGGGCTTTTTTTTGTATGAATCTATCTTTTCTGCCTACTTTTCTGATTATAACAATGATTAACAAAATTCTGTGCAGTATTTTTCATTTTTCCACATTAACAATACATTTAGAGAGGATTAAAAACCTATAACTATGAATGTTGTTAAACTGAATAAATGAAAAAAGCTATGTTTGTGAAAAAAACTGATTTGTTATTTACGTTAATGTCATTTATATACAAAAAGAAGGTATATGTAACGGGGTTGAATTCTGTTACGAAGTATAAAATATTAGGATTTACCGTTCTTAAGAAAATCAAGTCTGATACTTATGCTAGAAATGTTTATTTAAAAATATTTCGTGCTACTAGATATTTTACAGAACAAGAACAAAATTTGGACTTCTCTTCCAGGCATTTTGATGTTGTTGATATTGCAATGGATCAAGAAAAAAAACCATTAGTTAGTGTTATAGTACCGAATTATAATCATGCTTCTTATTTAAAAGAACGTTTGGACTCCATTTACCAACAGACCTATCAAAATATAGAGGTAATATTATTGGATGATTTTTCTTCGGATAATAGTGTGGAAATACTTAAGCAGTATGCCAAGAAGTACCCCCATAAGACTCGCTTGGTTGTTAATGAACAGAATTCAGGGAGGGTGTTCCGGCAGTGGAATAAAGGGCTGGCATTGGCTAAAGGAGAGTTAATATGGATTGCAGAGAGTGATGATTATTGTGATACAAATTTTTTAGAGGAAGTGGTAAGTGCTTTTACTCATCAGTCGGTTATGCTTTCTTTTGCACATAGTGTGTTTATGCAGAATGGCAAAAAAATTTGGACTTTAAAACAGTATTTGTATGATTTACCTGTGTCATTTGACTCGTCTTTTATTATGCCTGCTCATACGATTGTGAATAAGGCTTTTGCTATAAAGAATATTGTTCCTAATGTAAGTAGTGCTGTTTTTCGTAATGTGGGTGCAATCCCTGATGAAGTGACGACTCTTTGGGAGAAGATGTCATTGTGTGGGGATTGGTTGTTTTATTTATGGCTGATAAAGGGAGGAACTGTAAGTTATACTAATAAGGTTAATAATTATTATAGGATTCATCCAAAAAGTACCTCATTGAAGATTCAAAAAACGTTGGATTATTATATTGAAACTTATAAGGTATCCGACTTTATAGCTCGTAATTATGCTGTAGATATATCTGTGTTTAGATCTGTTGAAGGAAATTTGATTCAACATAGTAAGGAACAAAATAGTGTTAGTGTAGAGGAGGTAAAAAGGGCGTATAATTTGTCGGATTTAGAGAAAAGCATTGAAAAACGAAATTTGAATGTTTTGGTTTGTAGTTTTGGAATGATGCAGGGAGGTGGAGAAATTTTTCCGATTTATTTGGCAAATGAATTAAAGAGGCAAGGTTTGACCGTAACTTTTATTGATTTCAGATTAGGCAAATATGATGCAGAAATAAGGAAAAAGTTAAATCGAAGTATTCCGTTAATTGAACTGAGTCACGTTCGTTATTTGAAAAAAACAATATCATTATTAGGGGCGGATATTATTCATACACACGAGGGAAGTACAGATAAGGCTGTTGCTCATGTTATACGAGATAAGGAGCAAATGTGTAAGCATATAATCACACTCCATGGTATGTATGAGGCTATATCAAAAGTTGATTTGAAAGGAATTTTAGAAAACGTACTGGATAGTTGTTCTTGTTTTGTATATATTGCAGATAAAAATCTAGTTCCTTTTAAAGATATTACTCATCCGATAAAATTGACTAAAATAGGTAATGGGTTGCCGATAATGCCAATTAAACAACATAGTCGTGCAGAATTAGGTATAGGAGAAGATGATTTCTGTATAGCACTTGCTAGTAGAAGTTTGTTTGAGAAAGGATGGTTGGAAGCGATAGAAGCTGTGAAAATAGCAAACTCTCAATCGGCAAGACTTATCCATTTATTGTTGATTGGTGATGGAGAGTGTTATGAATCTTTGAAAAATAAAAATCTGCCTTCTTATATACATTTGTTGGGTAGAAAAGGTGATGTGAGGAATTATTTTGCTATGTCCGATTTGGGATTACTTCCTTCCAGATCCAAAGGTGAAAGTTTTCCTTTAGTAATAATAGAAAGCTTTATGAGTGGAGTACCAGTAGTGGCTAGTGATATAGGCGAAATAAGGAATATGGTTACAGCTGAAGACGGAAAAATGGCTGGAGTTTTGTTTGAACTTGTTGATTGGAAAATTCCTGTTGAGGAGCTGGCACGGATTTTATTACATTTATCAAAAGATGAAAGAACTTATCAGTGTTTGAAGAGTACGGTAAATAATGTAGTGACGAAATTTGATATAGCTTATACGGCCCGACAATATATTGATATTTATAAAGATGCCTTGAGAAAATGATGGATATAAATTGTGAAGAATAAAGGAATATCAAATGATACAATTTTGGGTGGTTATGTCTTTTTTTGTACCTTTGCATCATTATATATAATTGATAATTATGCTGAAACAGTTCTTTAGTTTGTTGAAGCGGTATATTCTGCCATACCGTAAATATCTGACATGGGCATTGATACTGAACTTTTTGTCACAGTGGCTTAATGTGTTTTCATTTATGGCGATTGTGCCGATTTTGAATATCTTGTTCAAGATTGATTCTAAGTCCTATGAATACATTCCTATGGATATTCATAACCTGAATAAAGATATACTTGTTAATAATGCTTATTATTTTGTGAGTAACTTTGTGGCGACTAATGGTGCGTTTTATACACTTGCCATGATGGGAGGAGTACTTATCTTTATGACCATGTTGAAAACTGCCGGTTATTTTGCGTCTTCGGCGGTTATGGTACCTTTACGTACAGGTATTGTAAGAGATATTCGTATTCAGGTTTACAATAAGGTATTAAGCCTTCCTTTGAGTTTTTTTTCAGAAGAACGTAAAGGAGATATCATAGCCCGTATGAGTGCGGATGTTACGGTGGTGGAGAACTCGTTGACCAGTTCCATCGATATGCTTATCCGTAACCCCATTGCTCTTTTGGTTTGTTTTGTTACTTTGTTTTCTGTAAGTTGGCAAATGACACTTTTTGTTATCTTTATTTTGCCTCTGACGGGCTGGATTATGGGGGTTGTCAGCCGGAAGCTGAAAAGGCAGTCCTCTGCCGCACAAGCACAGTGGGGTGATATAATGTCCCAATTGGATGAAACATTAGGAGGGCTGAGGGTAATAAAGGCATTTATAGCCGAAAATAAGATGTCAGCTCGTTTTTCTAAGACCAATAATGATTTCCGTGATGCGATGAACGAAATGGTGATTCGCCAAAGTTCAGCTCATCCCATGAGTGAATTTTTAGGTACTTGTGTTATTGTGATTGTTTTGTTGTTTGGGGGAGCTTTGATTTTGAATACGAATTACGCTCCGATGGATGCAGCCACATTTATTTTCTATTTGATTATTCTTTATAGTATTATAAATCCTTTGAAAGAATTTTCAAAAGCTTTTTATAATATTCCACAAGGGTTAGCTAGTATGGAGCGAATTGATATGATCCTGAAGGCTGAAAATCATATTACAGAATTGGCTCAGCCATTACCATTGAAGGCGTTTGAAGACAGATTGGAGTTTAAAAATGTAAGTTTCAGTTATATAGAAGGGCGACCGGTTTTGAACCATATCAATCTGACGGTTCCCAAAGGAAAAACAATTGCACTGGTGGGGCAGTCTGGTTCAGGAAAGTCTACTTTGGTAGACTTAGTGCCGCGTTATCATGATGTGTCGGAAGGGGCATTGCTGATTGATGGTAAGAATGTGAAAGATGTATCTATTCACAGTTTACGTTCTTTAATAGGAAACGTGAATCAGGAAGCTATTCTGTTCAATGATACTTTTTATAATAATATTACCTTTGGTGTGGAGAATGCAACTATGGAGCAAGTGATAGAGGCTGCCAAGATAGCGAATGCACATGATTTTATTATGGAAACAGAAAAGGGATATGATACGATGATTGGTGATCGTGGAGGGCGTTTGTCTGGTGGCCAGCGTCAGCGTGTCAGCATTGCCCGTGCTATTTTGAAGAATCCTCCTATCCTTATATTGGATGAGGCCACTTCAGCCCTTGATACAGAGTCCGAACGCTTGGTTCAGGAAGCTTTGGAACGGTTGATGAAGTCGCGTACTACTATTGCCATAGCTCATAGATTGAGTACTATCAAGAATGCGGATGAGATTTGTGTGCTTTATGAAGGGGAGATTGTAGAAAGGGGTACTCATGATGAATTGATTGCATTGAACGGATACTATAAGAAGTTAAATGATATGCAGGCCTTGTAAAGTGGCCAAATAAAGAATTGGCAATTGTTATTGTTGCAAAGGAAGATTTGAAATCCTGATAGCACATGCAACTACCCCCCCCGAAAGGAATACTGTGTAAAGATAGTATTCCTTTCGGGAGGTAGTTTTTTTAGTTTTTTACATAAGGTTTGGGTGCATATATGCCCTCACTTCATATTTCTGTCCTGTATGTATAGTCAGATGTATATCTTCCTGTCATATATTGTTTCACTTTTTTAAAGAAGGACATTGGGGAGTTTTTTCATCCGTAAGGAATTGTGTGGTTTTAAAATCAGATTCATCCTTAAAATATCTTATCCGCATCCCTAAACATTTCTTGCTGTATGGTTAAGGGTTTTCTTCCTGTTTGTTCTATCTCCGCAAGCCTTTGGAGTTATCTCCCAAGGCTTGGGAGTTAACTCCAAAGCTTATGGAGATAACTCCAAAGGCTATGGAGATAGAATACATCCATATAAAAAGGTTTAATCTGGAGATAGAAAAAGCTTATGCAATAGGGCTGACTGCTATACACATCCATTTAATTCCGATGGTGAGTTGTTGCAAGTCTCTTTGCCTCTTGAATTTCATAATAGTGAGAAGATTGAATTGACAAATTTCTTTCGTATATAGTAAATATTTATATGGAGTTTTCAAAAGTACAAATGGGATGATAATAATAAAAGTGGTACCTATCTTTTATTATCTCTAATTATGAGTTTTTGATTATAAGATTACACATTCTCAAGTAGGGAAGTTAGGAATAATTAGCAAAATAAGAAATAAAATGTAAAGAGTCAATATAAATAGTATATATTGCAAAGGTAGATGGTATAATCTTTGAAGAATTATAGTGTTAATTCTCTTTATGTAATCAATTGGAGAATTTTTGGTCTAAATGAAGAGGGAGGTTTAGGCGTTTCAATACATGAATTAAGTTTTTTGATTGGTTTATGGTTATTGATAAATTTGTAGTGGTTTGAGAAAATCATTATAAAAGAGAAAGTATTTGTGTTAGAGTCTATTTAAAAATTAAAGTTTAAAACAAAAAGAGGCTTTCCTTTTTCGTGAAAATGATTGTTATTAGCTTGCAGACTTAAATAATTATGTATTTGATGGAAATGACTAAGTTATAAAGAAACTCTTGAATGTGTAAAAGCAGAAATGAAAATGTAAATTGCGTGAAATTTAGAATGCTATATTTTACCTTGTCAAAATAGCGTGTCAATGACGTATGCTTTCTTTAAGTTTTGTTTCTAGGAATAGTGTTTATTACTATTACTGTAAATGATCTTCCTTGGGATAGTTTGATTTGTTACTGAGTAGTTTACGAAATAAAATTCGTTAAAATAGAATAGAGGGTAGAAGTAAGCATAAGCATTATGGACAACCAAAGTGTGCGTTGGAACGACAACTTTTTGCTTAATAGCGTTGAAGACAATAAGAAAGTGAAAGGTCTTAAGCGTTATGTCGTGGTGGATAAGAACGGTTTTATAATTGTCGTCATGATGGCAATAGCCTGTGTGTATGGAACAAGGCTACTTATTTGCAGACAAGATACTTGGAAGAGTTGTGTTGCAACATCAAAGTGATATTGGCGGATATCGGTTATCGTGGAAGAACGGCAGAAATGATAAAAATCGGTATATACTGGAAATTATTGTAAGCGAGGGATAAGATAAATGGTTTTAAGCCAATAGGAATGAGATGGATTGTAGAACGGACTTTCTTATGGTTGGATAATTATAGAAGGGCTCTGCCAGAACTATGAATATACATTTGACTCGGCAGAGGAAATGGTCAAATTGGTTTCTATAAGAATTTTATTGAATAAAATCTAAATATACTTTGAGTTTAATATAAATTATATTTTTTGTTTTTAGAGGGGAAATGCAATATTTTTAGTATCTTGCCACTGTATTTCTTTTAGACTTGTTTCATATGTAAAGAAGTGTATTGTTTGAAGAATATATTTTATCTCAAGTTTGAAAGTTAAATAGTCGATGAAAATCAGTTTAATAATATAAAAAAAGAACATTATGAAACGGACTATTTTTTTATTTATGATTACATTAATGGTATCTTGTAAGAATGATATACCTGATGTAAAAGAGAATTCTCACTTGCTTTCTACTGTAGAAAGTAGAGCGATAGCGATTCATCCTAAATATAATGCACTTGGATGGGGATATGATATAACAGGTAGTCAAATGAGTTATAGATCCGTGAAAGCACCAGTCATTGATATTTATAAATTTGATTCAGAAAAACATAATGATATCGTTATTAATGATCCATATCAAAGAACAGAAAGGGCATATTATGCAAGTGATTCAGAAGAATATATAAAAAAAATAGGGGCTAATGCTACTCTAGGATATAATGATACATTGAAATTAACTGGTACTATAACAAATAATTTTGATAAGATATCGTATTCGAAACAATATTCTTGGGCTAGCCTTGAGAAGCTTAATACTTTACGGCATGTTCATTTAGATCAAAGTGTTTCGGTGTTAAGAGGATATCTTACTAGTGAGTTTGTTAAAGATTTGGATATGTATTCTGATATTGAATTAATTCAAAAATATGGTACACATATTTTAACAGATATTAGTATTGGTGGAAAACTAAGTTTATTGTATCGGACGTATGCAATGGATACTCATAAGGAGCAAACTGTTAAAGCAGGCTTTGAAACTGCTTTACGTCATTATTCTCTTACAGCAAATTATGATATAAATACTACTTTAATTAATAAAAATAGAGAACAATTATTGGTATGTGAAACGATTGGAGGAACTGGAGGTATTATATCAAAGATAAATCTAGAAACAGGAATGCCGGATTTAGATATTAATAATTGGGATAAAACAGTAGATATATCTACATCTGGAGTCATTGATGTCAATTGGAAAAAATTAATTCCAATTTATGAGTTGGTTTCGGATACCTCAAAAAGGGCTAAATTAAAGAAAGCTGTTGAAAGATATATAGAAGATGCTAGGATTGATATGCTTGTTCCATTATATCGGTATTTTAGTAATACTTGGAGAGACCATTTATATACAACGGATATTACTGAACTAGGTTATGATAATGAAAATTTTAAATATGAAGGAATAGAATGTTATGTTTATAGTGAACAGAAAGATAATACGGTTCCATTATATAGGTATTATTCTAAAGGAATGACAGATCATTTATATACTACAAATATAAATGAATTAGGTTTTAATGATAAAAACTATGCCTTTGAAAAAATAGAATGTTATGTATATGATAAGAATGTACCAAATACTATACCTATCTATAGATACTTTATAGATGGTTATAAAGATCACATATATATATCTGGCAATATGAATGATAATACAAGTGGTTGGCGAAAGGAAGGAATTGCTTTTTACGCATATTTATATTAAGTTACAGGTGTTGAAGTAGACAAATATGGAAGCCGCGCCTATTTAATAGGCGTGGCTTTTTCTATTAAAAGTATTTGATATAGATGCGATAATTTGTAGAAGTATGTTTGTAGTGTTCGAGTAAGATCTAAGAGATAAGGTTGATAAAGTATATATTGTAGAATAGAAGACTTTTGCTCTACAATGTGTATTTTATCAATTCTTAAAGTCCTAATAATGATGTTGTAGAGAAAGAGTTTTGTTTCTTGATTTTGTTTGAAAAGAATTTCCGGCTCTATGAAAATTATAAAGATGCCTGATTACAATTACTTTTAAGTTCATATATTCCTAAATTATGTTTATATAAACAGAATGATGGATGTTCGTAATAAAGAGCAATAAAATATTGTTTTGTTTAAGGTGCCTGTTAGCAGGTTTCTAAAAAGTGTGATTATTCATTGATCACTTCCATCCATTTCTTTATGATAATTTCGATGGAAAATTG
>OGOK01001578.1_pt1 | contig 15280 bp, 9 predicted proteins | sample 1552661 | NCBI WGS metagenome assembly OGOK01 (sample SAMEA2580172, study PRJEB22360) | human gut metagenome | biome: human gut; feature: human-associated habitat; material: faeces | place: Denmark | collected 2008/2010
CCGCGACATCGAGCTGGGACTGGCCGCCGGGTTCAACGGCGCACGCCTGCATCAGAAGGTTTTCGAGGAACGCTACTATTACTGGGCCGACAGACTCGGCTACATCACCTGGGGCGAAAGCCCCAGCTGGGGAATGGATGCCAACGACGTGGAAACGGCCCGCAACTTCCTCTCCGAGTGGGCCGAATGCGTGGTCCGCGACCGGAACCACCCCTCGCTGCTGACGTGGACGCCGATGAACGAGGAGTGGTGGCCCGACAACACGCAGTTCCCGCGCTTCGCCTCCGACGTCTACGACCTGACGGGACGCCTCGACCCGACGCGCCCCGTCAACACCGTCAGCGGCGGCGCCGTCGTCAGGACCGACATCTGGGCCGTCCACAATTACGAGCAGAACCCGGCCAAACTGAAAGAGAAAATCTTCAGCGACGGCACGTTCTTCCATCCCCGCCTGCGGACGACCCGCGACCAGACGCGCAACATCGGATTCAACGAGGTGAAGGCGACCGCAAACTACGCCTGGCCGCAGTACGATGGCTCGTGCCCCTACCTGGTCGATGAATTCGGCGGCATCAAATGGGTGAAGGACCAGGAGAAGCAGGCCACGGATTCCCAGACCGAATCGTGGGGTTACGGACAGGCGCCCCGTACGCTCGAAGAGTTCTACACGCGGCTCGAAGGCCAGGTAGACGCGCTGCTCTCGCTCTCCGGACAGGTGTGGGGCTATTGCTACACCCAGCTCACGGACGTGGAACAGGAACAGAACGGCATCTATTGCTACGACCGCTCGGCCAAGTTCGACATGGACCGGATCAAGGCCATTTTCAGCAAACGCCCGGAACATCCCGCCCGATAACGCGCCGGACAGCCGCCCGCCCGAATGAAGCGCACCCCGAAATCCCTTTCCGGATTTTCGGGGTGCGCTTTTTATCCGGTTCGTCATCGTCCGCCCGCGGCAGAGCCTCGTGCACGAATGCGCCCGGAAACAGAAGGCGTCGCTGAATTTCTATTCGCGTGTTTTCCCGGTTTCAGAGTCTCGATATAAAGTATTCCTGCATATTCCAACGATATGCCCTTGATGAACGCTGCAATTGGGGATGCTTCATGTCGGTGCGTCGCACGGCGAGTGGCGGACGGTCCGACATGCGACCTTCTATTTTCGGCACCATGAACTCCCGAAGGCAAAAAGCCACAGCGCCGGCACACTCCGCAATAGCAACCGACGGTTTTTAAATTATTCACGAAATATAAAAAAAGTCTCCACGGAGTACGCGGAGACAATAGGTTGAAAACCTTCGGCATATAGCCTTATTGTGATAAGATGTAGAATTCTTACACCACAAATATAGTAAAAAAAGATGAATTTCTGCAATTTTTTATTTAATTTTACAGAAAACACTTTCTTCATATGGCAAAAGTATTGGGTTTGGACCTTGGCACCAACTCACTGGGATGGGCCCTTGTCGATGAATCGGAGAACGAATATACGCTGATTGACAAAGGTGTAGACATTTTCCAGGAGGGAGTTGCCCGCGACAAAAACAATGAAAAACCTGCCGTTCAGGATCGGACGAGCGCCCGGGCACTGCGCCGCCACTATTTCCGGCGGCGTCTGCGAAAAATCGAACTGCTCAAAATACTCATCCGTTACGACCTTTGCCCGCCGTTGTCCGAGGAGCTGTTGACCGCCTGGCAAAAAGAGAAACGTTACCCGCAGGACAATGAATTCCTCCGTTGGCAGCGAACCGACGACAATGGGGATCGAAATCCTTACCACGATCGTTATGTAGCCCTGTCCGAGCGGCTCGATCTCGGGAATCGCACACAGCGCTGGCTGCTTGGCCGGGCGCTTTATCATTTGGCACAGCGACGCGGATTCCTCAGCAATCGCAAGGAAGCAGGAAATGAGAAAGAAGACGGCACGGTCAAGGAGTGTATCAAAAATCTGTCGGCTGAAATAGCAGCGGCAGGGTGTCGGTACCTCGGAGAATATTTCTACGGACTGTACCAACACAAGGAACGAATCCGCGACAAATACACCTCGCGCAACGAACACTACCTGGCCGAGTTCAATGCCATCTGCGACCGGCAGCAATTGCCCGACGAATGGCGTAAGGCGCTGCATCGGGCAATCTTTTTCCAGCGCGACCTCAAATCGCAGAAGGGGTCAGTCGGCCGATGCACCTTCGAGCCGACGAAGAGTCGGTGCCCCGTTTCGCATCCCCGTTTTGAGGAGTTCCGGATGCTGTCGTTCGTCAACAACATCCGGATTACAGGACCGGGCGACAATGCTCCACGACCTTTGACACAGGAAGAGTTCGAGACGATTCGTTCGCTCTTCTTCCGGAAAAGCAAGCCTTATTTCGATTTCGAAGAGATCGCCCGCAGAATCGCCGGCAAAGGGAAATATGCCTGCAAAGAGGAGCGTACAGAAGCTCCTTATCGTTTCAATTTCGCCCGCACGGCCACCGTATCGGGATGCCCCGTCACGGCATCGCTGCAAGCGATCTTCGGAGACGACTGGATTACGGAGATTCGCAGCCTTTACCTGCTTGGAGCAGGAAAAAACGAGGACCAGATGTTGAATGACGTATGGCACGCCCTCTTTTCGTTCAACGACGAAGGTCGGCTGCGTAGCTGGGCCTGCGAAAAATTGCAACTCACGGATGAACAAGCCAAAGCGTTTGCAGCCATCAAACTCCCGCAGGATTACGCGGCGTTGAGCCTAAATGCCATCGGCAAGATTCTGGTCTATCTGCGCTGTGGCTATCGGTACGACGAGGCGGTATTCCTGGCCAACCTGCGGGCGGCACTTCCGAAGGAGGTCTATGCCGACGAAAGCCGTCGGCATGAAATCGAACAGGACATCGCCTCGCTGCTGCTTGACTACAAGCGAAATCCGTATAACAAGTTCGATTCAAAGGAGCACCGCATTGCCGACTATTTCAGCGATCATGGATTGGATGCCTCTCGTCTGATCCGTCTTTATCATCCCTCGAAAATCGAGACCTATCCGGATGCGCAACCCATGGCAAATGGCATTCTGCAACTCGGCTCTCCACGTACTGCGACCATTCGCAACCCGATGGCCATGCGGGCCCTGTTCCGATTGCGCAACCTGATAAACACGCTGTTACGCGAAGGCAGGATCGACCGAGACACGAAGATCCGGATTGAATTCGCCCGCGGACTCAATGATGCGAACAGGCGGAAGGCCATCGAGCAGTATCAGCGGGAACGGGAGGTTGAGAATCGGAAATATGCCGAAGAGATCCACAGCCAGTATGCCGCCGAAACCGGCCGCGAGATAAAACCCTCGGACGACGAAGTGCTGAAATACCGGCTGTGGGAAGAACAGCAGCACGTCTGTCCCTATACCGGGCGGCAAATCCGCATTTCGGACTTCGTCGGGTCGGCTCCGGATTTCGACATCGAGCACACGCTCCCGCAGGCTCGCGGCGGCGATGACTCGCAGATGAACAAGACGCTCTGCGAAAACCGGTTCAACCGGGAGACAAAACGGGCGAAACTGCCGGCCGAGTTGTCCAACCATGTCGAGATCATGGAGCGGATCGAATCGTTTGGTTGGCGGGAAAAAATGGAGAGTCTGCAAAAGCAGATTGAAGCCCAGGTTCGCAGGAGCAAAAGCGCAGCGATTAAATCCGAAAAGGACGACGCCATTCAGCGCCGTCACTATTTGCAGATGCAACTCGACTACTGGCGCGGGAAATACGAACGCTTCACCATGGCCGAGATTCCCGAAGGATTCAGCAATCGGCAGGGAGTCGACATCGGCATCATCGGCAAATATGCACGGCTCTATCTGAAGACGGTTTTTGACCGAATCTATACGGTCAAAGGTTCCACGACCGCCGCGTTCCGCAAGATGTGGGGACTGCAGGAGGAGTATGCCCGCAAGGAGCGCACGAACCACGTCCACCACTGCATCGACGCCATCACGATCGCCTGTATCGGCCGCCGGGAGTACGACCGCTGGGCGCAATATGTCGCCGACGAGGAGCGATACGGCTACGGCGAAAGCGGCAAACCCCGCTTCGAGAAACCCTGGCCGACCTTTACCGAAGATGTCAAGGCGGCGGCCGACGAACTGCTCGTTGCCCACCACACGCCCGACAACATGACCAAACAGACGCGCAGGAAGTTACGGGTTCGCGGCCGGATAAAGTTGAATGCCGACGGGGAACCAATCTACCAGCAAGGAGACACGGCTCGCTGCCGGTTGCATCAGGATACCTTCTACGGCGCTATTAAGCAGGATGGAGAGATCCGCTATGTCATCCGCAAATCGCTCGCGCAGTTACAGCCGACGGACATCGACAAGATTATCGACGATGCAGTCCGGGATCGCGTACGGGAGGCAATCGACGAGGTCGGATTCAAGACGGCGATGAATCCCGATGAATACACGATCTGGATGAACCGGGAAAAGGGCATTCCCATCCGCAAGGTGCGGATCTTCACACCGAGTGTCAAACATCCGATCGCGCTAAAAAAACAGCGCGACCTATCTGCAAAAGAGTACAAGCGGGATTATCATGTCGTAAATGAGGGGAACTATTGCACGGTCATCTATGAGGGCCAGGACAAAAAGGGCAAAACGAAACGCACCTTTGAACTCGTCAGCAACCTCGAAGCTGCCCAATATTTCAAAGCCAGCGCTGACCGGGAAGCCCGCCCCGATCTGGTACCGCAGACCGACACGAACGGTTTCCCCTTGAAATACATCTTAAAAACGGGGACCATGGTCCTGTTTTATGAAAATACCCCGGCAGAACTTTATGAATGTACCCGCAAGGAGTTGGTAAAACGACTCTACAAGGTAACAGCAATGGCTGCAGAAGGACGGGTACAGTTCCTCTTTCATCAGGAGGCCCGAGATCAGAAAACACTTACCTCCTTATATGGAGCTGGGACCTCTCAATTCTGCCAATCCAATCCATCACCGAAATTGCGCCTCAGCGTTTCCAATTTTAACATGTTGGTGGAAGGTTATGATTTCGAACTGACCGTAACGGGCGAGATAAAATTCAAAGATGACCGGCCATGCTGAAACGAACCTTGTTTTTTTCGACACCCTACTGTTTGAGCCTGCGCAACGGCCAGATGATCATCCACACGCGCGAGGCCCCCGACCAACGGAAAAGCATCCCGATCGAGGATATCGGCTTCGTGGTGCTGGAGGACCAGCAGACCTCCATCACGCTGCCGCTCTTGAATGCGCTGTCGGACAACAACGTGGCAGTTATCCTGTGCGGAGAGAACCGAATGCCGAACGCCTTGTTGATGAATTTGGATTCAAACAGAACGCAAGGTGAACATTATCGGATGCAGATCGCTGCATCCGAACCGCTGAAGAAGGGCCTTTGGAAACAGATCGTCGAAACCAAAATCCGCAACCAGGCTGCCTTGCTGCGGAAGCTGGGGTATGACGGAGACAAACTGAAACCCTGCTACATGAATGTCAAGAGCGCCGACGCCGACAACCGGGAGGGCATAGCAGCGAGAATCTACTGGTCAGAACTGTTCGGTGCCGAATTTTACCGTTCCCGCGAAGGTTCGCCGCCCAACAACCTGCTCAATTACGGCTATACGATCCTGCGAGCCGCCGTGGCCCGTGCGATCATGGGCTCCGGACTGTTCCCAGCATTCGGGATCTTCCATCGGAATCGTTACAACTCCTTTCCGCTGGCCGATGACGTAATGGAACCCTATCGACCGTATGTCGACGAATTGGTCTACCAACTTTACAGGAACGGGAATACACAACTGACCAAAAAGGTGAAAGGCGAACTGTTGCGGCTCCTGTTTGTCGATACTCGTTTCGACAAGGTTGTGCGACCTCTCGAAGTAGGACTTATGTTTTCAGCCTCTTCCCTGGCTAAATGCTTTGCTGGAACCCAAAAAAAGATTGCATATCCTTTATTGGAGTAGTCGAATGTCAGAAGTACGCTTGAATGCTTATCGAATCATGTGGTTGTTTGTCTTTTTTGATTTGCCAACCAATACAAAAACGGAACGACGTCATGCGGTGCAATTTCGCAAGGCGTTGGAAAAAGATGGTTTCACAATGATGCAGTATTCAGTCTATGTGCGCCATTGTGCATCGAAGGAGAATATGCAGGTTCACATTAAGCGGGTTCGACGATCGATGCCTCCGACAGGATTTACAAGTATTCTTGCTGTAACGGACAAACAGTATGGAGACATATTAAATTTTTGGGGTAAAAGCGAACGAGCAAAACCGGAAATTCCGCAACAATTGGAATTTTTCTGATAAATCGTTATTTTCGTTCTTTGAAATACGGAAAATGCATCAAACTGGCTTCGTCGGAACACCCGATCGTATTTTTATAGTGGCAGACAGCCCGTAAGTAACACTTTATCAATCAATATGAGGCCCGACGTTGTGGTTTGATGTAGAATTTCGATAAGATACAACGTTACGACAGAAAAGGCCCGGTAGGGATAGGTTGTGGTTTGATGTAGAATTTCGATAAGATACAACACTCTTCAAGTAAGAGTGTGAGTGCTGGGAGTTGTGGTTTGATGTAGAATTTCGATAAGATACAACACCTCCTTTTCGCGTTTCCTCGGTTATAGGTTGTGGTTTGATGTAGAATTTCGATAAGATACAACAAAGCATCATCCAGCAGACCTGCGTCCGTTGTTGTGGTTTGATGTAGAATTTCGATAAGATACAACCTCAATAGAGTTTCTTGAGGGAGGGAATGGTTGTGGTTTGATGTAGAATTTCGATAAGATACAACTTTCTCTTCTTCATCAAGTTTTGACTCATCGTTGTGGTTTGATGTAGAATTTCGATAAGATACAACATGTGATGAGTCACGGGTGATGGCTTGTTAGTTGTGGTTTGATGTAGAATTTCGATAAGATACAACATTGCCGTCGTAATCTTTGAAGATGTCAGCGTTGTGGTTTGATGTAGAATTTCGATAAGATACAACTGTTACTTTTGAAAAGCTACCCCGGCCCGGTTGTGGTTTGATGTAGAATTTCGATAAGATACAACATTTGAGCCAATACTTCGCAAACCTGATGCGTTGTGGTTTGATGTAGAATTTCGATAAGATACAACTGTCCTTTCTCCGAATAGGTCGAGATATATGTTGTGGTTTGATGTAGAATTTCGATAAGATACAACGCTACGAACTTTATAAGGCCCGCGTATATGGTTGTGGTTTGATGTAGAATTTCGATAAGATACAACGGCTTCGCGCTCCATTGGCGGACGCTAAGGTTGTGGTTTGATGTAGAATTTCGATAAGATACAACTTGTATCCGGCCCATTCCGCCCGCTCCTGCGTTGTGGTTTGATGTAGAATTTCGATAAGATACAACTCTAACCCGGCAATTTATACCGGCTTGCAAGTTGTGGTTTGATGTAGAATTTCGATAAGATACAACATTACTTCGCCTACATTCCCAGCCCGAAAGTTGTGGTTTGATGTAGAATTTCGATAAGATACAACATTATCGCAAGCGTTTTGCCCTCGCAATATGTTGTGGTTTGATGTAGAATTTCGATAAGATACAACAAGCGTTGCCGCCTCAATTCTGAATTAATCGTTGTGGTTTGATGTAGAATTTCGATAAGATACAACAGCGTTTTTAAAGGATAACGGCGACCGCTAGTTGTGGTTTGATGTAGAATTTCGATAAGATACAACCCAGTCACGGGGAGCAAGAAAGGACGCAAAGTTGTGGTTTGATGTAGAATTTCGATAAGATACAACTCCTCGCGTTCTCTATTCCCTACCCGCTTTGTTGTGGTTTGATGTAGAATTTCGATAAGATACAACGACGTGATTTCGGGAAACGCCGCCGCCAGAGTTGTGGTTTGATGTAGAATTTCGATAAGATACAACTCCAGCAGAAATAGTGCTGGCAGCACGCGAGTTGTGGTTTGATGTAGAATTTCGATAAGATACAACTGCTGAAATCGCCACTGACGACGGGCGTTGTTGTGGTTTGATGTAGAATTTCGATAAGATACAACAATGGGAGAACCTGTATCGATGGTCGTGGGTTGTGGTTTGATGTAGAATTTCGATAAGATACAACGGCGCACCCGTCGCTCCTGGTAGTTTTGCTGTTGTGGTTTGATGTAGAATTTCGATAAGATACAACGCATCTTACGATGAGGTTTTGGGCCAGCTGTTGTGGTTTGATGTAGAATTTCGATAAGATACAACCTCGATTCCTCGATACTATCTTCGTTATATGTTGTGGTTTGATGTAGAATTTCGATAAGATACAACTGGCCGAGAGCACCAGAAATCAAGCCTGTAGTTGTGGTTTGATGTAGAATTTCGATAAGATACAACTATAATTGATACGACTTGAAAAGTTAAGATGTTGTGGTTTGATGTAGAATTTCGATAAGATACAACACACGCTCAAAAATTCATCCTGCTTTTCGTGTTGTGGTTTGATGTAGAATTTCGATAAGATACAACTTCAAGATTTCCGTAACACCGTGAGAAGAAGTTGTGGTTTGATGTAGAATTTCGATAAGATACAACATAAAGTAAATTGTATACATTTGCAGTGTGTTGTGGTTTGATGTAGAATTTCAATAAGATACAACCGGCAGTATTGGAATGCTGCATAATTGCAACTGTTGTTTACATTACCCTTTTGACTCAAGAAGATTTCAAACTCCCTTAAATACGTCAAATCCAATTCATCAAAACGCATATTGACCGAGCGGAATTGCGACACAAGGACCAACGTTACCTTATGTTTGCTGGCGGAACTGTACTTTTCGACTTTTTCCAAGCGTTCGATAATCTGTTTGAAGTACTCCCCGACCGTGCAGTTGATTCGTTTGCCGTTCTGTTCAAACAGCGTATCGAATGTAACGGGAATTTCCAGCACCTCCAACTTTTTGATTTTCTTCTCGTATTCACGTATCTTGGAGGTTATTTGAAACTGTATTTCTGCTCTATCGGGGCAGTCGGCGGTAGGTTGTTGCTTGTCGAAATCCCAATGCACCAAAGCTTCCGAAATGCCCAGACCGACGAACTTACGGCGGCGGTCATGGGTAAAGACAAGAGCAAGAGGGGCTAAACGGTTTCTGTTGATAGCGTCTCTGCGACATACGACGTTGATTGTCATAATCTTTACGGATTACGCAAGCAACAAAATGCGATTCGTGTGTTACACGATTTTCATTAGTGTCCCGTTAAAATTGGGACGAAGTTAATATTAATCAAATAGTCCCTCCAAGAGGGGATAATCGAGTTCTTTGACATCGTTGAAATTAGTCTTTTCGAAGAGATCTCTCAGTGGAGTCTTATCCGTTAGTGAGATGCTCAAAATCTGCAGGACCTCATAAGTTGACCGCTTTAGTCGCATGTCGTGTTGGACGATGGCGACAAGGCAATAAGTTATGATTGCAGAGCAAATTTGTATTCTGACAGCGTTCTCTGTAGTGCCCCAGAATTTCTTAATCTTGAGGTGCTGCTTGAGCCACTTGAAGAACAACTCAATCTGCCATCGGTTCTTGTAGAGATTAGCAATTTCGAGAGCGGTAAGATGGAATGCATTCGTCAAAAATGCGAAGTCTCTGTCTTGCTCGTCATCGTGAAATCTCACAAGTCGCAGCCTCTCAGGAAACTTCTTCTGTGTGTTCACATCCGTGAGTTCAATAACGGAATCAGAAAGCACATTCTTAGGCAATCTACGTTTCCATTTCGTACACTTGTACTGTAAGTTCTTCTTCGCCCGAACCACGAAGTATGATTCATTAAGACAAATCTTGTAGAGTTCCTTGAATGCATTGTAACCACGGTCAAATACGTAGTAAGAACCTGATTCATAGGGAATCTCCTTCATTGCCTTTGAATCGTGTACCGATGCAGTCGTAATATGGAAGAAAGCAGAAACTTGGGACTCCAGATCATAAAGGACATGCGCCTTAACGCCTCCTTTCTTCTTGCGGAACTTTGCCCACCAGAATACTGACAAGCAGTGCGGAATCGTTGTTGAATCAAATGCATAAACATTCCCCTTCAGCTTGAAGATGTCGGTTGCTCGTTTCTTGCGAGCCTGTTCCATCATGAAGAAGGCAAAGTCTTCAAAGATCCTGTAGTCACGATTCTGATTCGCTGTGGCAAATGTCGTTTTCGCTATTGGATTACGCCCCATTCCAAGGTGATAACATTTGGATTGGTGAGTCTCCAATGCAACGACAACATCACGCAGGCTCTCACGGTTACAGAGTTGTCCGAACATGAGTGCCATGAGCTGATTCCAGCAGGTGAAGTTCTTGACATACCTGTTCCCATCATACTTGTCAACCAGGTGACGGAACTTGTTGTTGTCGAGAAATGCAACCAATTGAGCGAATACATATTTGTCTTTGTTCATAGAGCAGTCCCTTTATGGGCTGCAAAATTACAAATTCAAATCGTCGCACATGAAAAATTACTTCTAATAGACTATGTTTCAACTATTTCAAAGACCGACTTGCCCGCTTTTACGGGACAGTAGTGCACGATTTTATGTATCACACTCTGTATCACAAACGGCGATTTCAAGGCATTTTGTGTTACACAACGGACATCTGTAACACACGGTAGAAAAAGAAAAACGAGCGATAATTCATTGATTATCACTCGTTTGTCGTGAGCGGAAAACGGGACTCGGACCCGCGACCTCAACCTTGGCAAGGTTGCGCTCTACCAACTGAGCTATTTCCGCAAAATCTATCTTCCCCGCCCGGGAAAACTTCGTTTCCTGCGTTTCGGGACTGCAAATATAAAATGAAAAATTTATTCTGCAAAATTTTTCGGCTACTTTTGTCAAAAACAAAATGTCCCCGGCCGCAAAGCCGGGGACATCCGTATCGGAAACCGCCTTTAGCGGACCATAAACCCTTCGTCGGCACGTGCCGGAATGGGCATCGAAGCGTATACGCCGGTTTCGAGTTTCTCGCGAACGGCCTTGAAAGCCTCAATCGTAACTTTCACATCCTCCAGCGTATGCACCGCCGTCGGGATGATGCGCAGGATGATCTCGCCCTTCGGAATCACGGGGTAAACCACCATCGAGCAGAAAATACCGTGGTTCTCGCGCAGGTCCACGACCAGATTCGTGGCCTCGGGAATGCCGCCCTTCAGGAAGACGGGCGTCACCGGCGAGTTGGTCACACCGATCTCGAACCCGTTCTCTTTCAGGCTGCTTTGGAGCGCACGGACGTTCTCCCAGAGCTTCTCCTGGAATTCGGGGTGGTTGCGGATCAGCTCCAGACGCTTCAGCGCGCCGATCACCATCGGCATCGGGAGCGACTTGGCGTAAAGCTGCGAACGCATGTTGTAGCGCAGCAGGTTGATCAGCCAGCGGGGACCGCTCACGAAAGCGCCGATCCCGGCCATCGACTTGGCGAAGGTGTTGAAGAGCACGTCCACGCCGTCGACAACGCCGAAATGCGCCGCCGTGCCGCGACCGCCCGGGCCCATCGTACCGAAGCCGTGGGCGTCGTCCACCAGCAGACGGAACTGGAAATCCTTCTTCAGCGCCACGATCTCGTCGAGCTTGCCCAGGTCGCCCTTCATGCCGAACACGCCCTCGGTGATCACCAGCACGCCGCCGTTCTGCTCCTCGGCCAGATCCGTGGCATGCTGCAACTGCAGGCGCAGCGACTCCATGTCGTTATGTCCGAAAACGAAGCGTTTGCCCTTGTGCAGGCGCAGTCCGTCGATGATGCAGGCGTGCGCCTCGGCATCGTAGACGACCACGTCGCGGGGGGTCAGCAGGCAGTCGATGATCGAGATCATGCCCTGGTAACCGAAATTGAGCAGGAAGGCATCCTCCTTGCCGACAAACGCGGCCAGCTCACGCTCCAGACGCTCGTGGTAAACGGTCTGTCCGCTCATCATGCGGGCGCCCATCGGGGCCGCCATGCCGAACTGCGCGGCGCCTTCGGCGTCGGCCTTGCGCACCTCGGGGTGGTTGGCCAGTCCGAGGTAATTGTTCAGGCTCCAGTTGAGCATCTTCTTGCCCCGGAAAACCATGTGGGGACCGATGTCGCCTTCGAGTTTGGGAAAGGCATAATAACCGTGGGCGTACGACATGTACTGACCGATCGGTCCGCCCGCATTTTTCTCGAGGCGTGCAAAAATATCAACCATATTTGTCTTGTAATTATGAGTTTGTGTCTCTTTTTTCCGTTTTGGACGCACAAAAGTATACATAAAACGGAATCGGCATTCAAAAGTAGCCGTTTTTTATTCCACAAGGATACGCATTTATACTTATTTCCGGATATTTAATATGGAAAAAGGCCGCTTTCGGCGGCCCGGGGAAGAACTTTGTTCGGTTTTTCATTTTTTCGATCGGCGGTCTATCGCATCGACGATCACCGCGACGGCACCGTCGCCCGTCACGTTGGTCGCCGTGCCGAAGCTGTCCATGGCGATGTAGGTGGCGATCATCAGCCCCGCGAGCGTCTCGTCGAACCCGAGCATCGACTCGAGCAATCCCAGCGCCGCCATGATCGCGCCGCCCGGCACCCCCGGTGCGGCGATCATCGTCACGCCCAGCAGCAGAATGAACCCCGCAAAAGTCCCCGCCGGGATATCCAGCCCGCCCAGCATCGAAACGGCCAATGCACAGGCCACGATCTTCATCATCGACCCCGAGAGGTGGATCGTGGCACAGAGCGGTATGACGAACGACGCCAATTCGGGACGCACGCCCAGCCGGAGGGTCTGCGCCAGCGTCACGGGGATGGTGGCGGCCGACGATTGCGTGCCGAGCGCCGTGACATAGGCCGTAAGCATCGTACGGAGCATCCGCAGCGGGTTTTTGCGGGCAACGAGCCCGGCAACGGAGAACTGTGCGAGCAGCAGCACGACGGTCATGAAGAAGATCACCACGATCAGCTTCACGAAGACGCCCAGCACCCCGGCCACCTGCCCGGACTGGGTCATCGAAAGGAAGATTCCGAAGATATAGAAGGGCAGCAGCGGGATGATGACGCCCGCGATCACGCGGTCGATGATCGACTTGAAATCGTCCATCACCCCTTTGAGTTTCACGCTGTGCGTATAGGCCATCCCAAGCCCGAGTACGAAGGCCAGTACCAGCGCCGACATGACACCGAACAGGGGTGGCATCCCGACCGTGAAATAGGGTGCGGGGGCCGTTGCGGCCGCGTCGGGCAGCACGGCTGCGGCGCCTTCGAGCAATGCGGGGAACAGCGCCTGCCCCGTGAGGTAGGTGCCGAAGCCCGAGAAAAGGGTGAAGGCATAGGCCAGCGCCGCCGTGAGGGCCAGCAGGCGCCCGGCGTTCCGGCCCAGATCGGCGATGCCCGGAGCCACCAGCCCGAGAATCAGCAGCGGAATGGCGAATCCCAGGAACTGTCCGAAAATCGCATTGAAGGTCAGCGCAATGCGCGTCGCCCAGCCGGGGAGGAAGAATCCGCAGGCGACGCCCAGCGCAATGGCCAGCACGACGCGCGGCAAAAGTCCGAATTTGAATTTCATAAAACGGTATTTTGGTAAAATTAGGAATTAATTTTGAATTCCTAATTCTTAATTCTTAATTTCGCACCATGACAGCGCTATTTCACGACATTATCTTCGGCCCGGTGCATTCGCGGCGGCTGGGCCTTTCGCTGGGAGTCAACCTGCTCCCGCTCTCCTCGAAACTCTGCTCGTTCGACTGCATCTACTGCGAGTGCGGCTGGAATGCCGAGCACCCGGGCGGACGACGCTTCAACAGCCGCGAGGACGTGCGCACGCAGCTCGAAGCCACCCTGCGGCGCATGGTGGCCGACGGCACCCCGCCCGACGTCATCACCTTCGCCGGCAACGGCGAACCGACCATGCACCCCGATTTCGAAGCCGTCATCGGCGACACGATCGCCCTGCGCGACGCGCTGTGCCCCGCGGCGAAGGTCTCGGTGCTCTCCAACGCCACGCAGATCCACCGCGACAGCGTCCGCCGCGCCCTGCTGCGCGTGGACAACAACATCCTCAAGCTCGATTCGGCCTTCGACGCCACGGCACGCCTGATAAACAATCCCCAGAGCCCGGTCTATTCCGTACGCAGGGTCGTCGATCAGATGAAAGGCTTCGACGGGCACCTGACCGTGCAGACGATGTTCCTGCGCGGGGAGTGCGGCGGACAGCCCGTCGACAACACCACCGAAGAGGAAGTCTCGGCCTGGCTCCGGCTCGTCGCCGAAATCCGCCCGCGGCAGGTGATGGTCTACTCGCTCGACCGCGACACCCCCTGCCCGACGCTCGAAAAAGTCACCAAAGAGGAGTTGCAGGCCATCGCCGCGCGCGTCGAAGCGCTCGGCATCCCCTGCTCCGTAGCTTAACGCCCGAACGCCATGCAGCTGCTCCTCTCCTGCGCCAAGACGATGACGGAGCGCAGTTCCGTCCCGACGCCCCGCACGACCCGGCCCGCCTACCGCAGCGAGGCCTCTGAACTGGCCGCCGGGCTGGCGACGCTCCCGACCGACGAACTGGCCCGGCTCCTGCGCGTCAACCGTCGTATCGCCGCCGAAAACCGCCTGCGCTACGGCCGCTTCCACGGCGACGACGACGCGGCGATCCCAGCCCTTACGGCCTACACGGGAATCGTCTTCAAACGCATCGACCCGGCGAGTTTCACCGACGCCGATTTCGAATACGCCCAACGGCACCTCAATATCACCTCGTTCCTCTACGGACTGCTCCGTCCGCTGGATGCCATCCGCACCTACCGGCTCGAAGGGGACGCCGTACTGCCCGGCCCCGGCGACGAAACGATGTTTTCCTACTGGCAAAGCCGGCTGACCGACGACCTGCTGGGCCGGATTCACGCCGACGACGGCATCCTGGTCAACCTGGCGAGCGGAGAGATGAAGCGGCTGTTCGACTGGAAACGCGTCTGCCGCGAAGCCCGGGTCATCACGCCCGAATTCCGCGTCCGCGAGGGCGACCGGCTGAAAACCGTCGTGGTCTATACGAAAATGTGCCGCGGAGAGATGACGCGGCATATCCTGAAAAACCGCATCGCCGATCCCGCGACGCTCCGGTCGTTCGAATGGGAAGGCTTCCGCCTGGACCCGGCCCTCTCGAAAGGCGACGACTGGGTGTTCACGCTCTGACAAATGCCTTTACGGCAAAGGCGGCAGAGTTCCCCGCCCCTGATCCACGAACAACAGTTACCCGGTGCGGCAGCCCCGCGCTTCGGCCGGCCGCAGGTCGAACACGGCGACAGGCATGCGGTCGGTGCGGTC
>OGOK01001604.1_pt1 | contig 15031 bp, 5 predicted proteins | sample 1552661 | NCBI WGS metagenome assembly OGOK01 (sample SAMEA2580172, study PRJEB22360) | human gut metagenome | biome: human gut; feature: human-associated habitat; material: faeces | place: Denmark | collected 2008/2010
CAATTCATGGGGTATATCAAAGATTTCACTATCTTTGATGCCATTATTAATCTTATGAACTAATAATGAGCAGCTTTAACAAAATAGCAATCTGTCTACTTTTTCTATGCGCAGGGGTTAATTATGCTTTTTCTGATATTCCGGAGCAAATCAACTTCTCCTATATCTCTATTAATGAAGGATTGTCACAAAGTACTGTATTCTCTATCGATCAGGACCAACGAGGCAATATGTGGTTCGCAACTTATGACGGAGTAAACAAGTACGATGGGTATTCATTTACAGTTTATCAGCATAATGAAGATGATCCGAACAGCATCGCTAATGACATTTCGCGAATCGTAAAGGCTGACAGTCAGGGACGGGTTTGGATCGGCACGCGGGATGGTTTGTCATATTATGATGAAGAGAAGGATAAATTCAGAAATTTCTTCTACGAAAAGAAGGGGAAGAAGCTGCAAATCAACGGAATTGCGGAGATCTCACCGGAACAACTGCTCATAAGTACACAGGAAGGTCTGACTATGTTCGATATTAAAGAATCACGATTCGTTGATGATTCTTTTAGTACGGCTATGCATAAGATAGTGGCTTCTGCTCTTTACAGGCAAGGCGATATTATCTATATCGGCACCCCGGTTGACGGGCTTTACAGCTACTCCATTCCTCAAAAGAAACTGGAAAGAATTACTCCGATAACAGGCACTAAGCAGATTCAAGCCATTTTGCAACAATCTCCTACCCGCATCTGGATAGCTACCGAAGGAGCCGGTCTACTTCTATTTAACCCGAAAACACAAGAAGTCAAGACCTATCATCATTCTTCTTCCAATCCTAAAAGTATCAGTTCCAATTATATCCGTTCTCTGGCATTGGATTCGCAAAATCGCCTATGGATAGGAACATTCAATGATCTGAACATTTATCATGAAGGAAACGATTCTTTCGTTTCTTACAGCAGCAGTCCGGTAGAAAGCGGCAGTCTGTCACAGCGTTCGGTCCGCAGTATCTTTATGGATTCGCAGGGTGGAATGTGGCTTGGAACCTATTTCGGAGGACTAAACTATTATCATCCGATCCGCAACAGATTCAAGAATATTCAGCGTATTCCATATAAGAATTCTTTAAGTGACAACGTAGTCAGTTGCATTACCGAAGATAAGGATAAGAACTTATGGATAGGAACGAATGATGGGGGATTGAATCTATATAATCCCAAGACACAACAGTTTACGCACTATATCTTACAGGAAAACGAACGGGAAATCGGTATTGGTTCCAACAATATCAAAGCCGTATATGTAGACGAACAAAAATCACTTGTATATATAGGAACACATGCCGGTGGTCTGACTGTTCTCCACCGCAACAGTGGACAAATGGAAAGTTTCAATCAGCTGAATAGCCAGTTGGTCAATGAAAATGTCTATGCCATTCTTCCTGACAAGGAGGGTAGTATCTTATTAGGAACTTTAAGTGCACTGGTTAGTTTTAATCCGGAGAAACGGAGCTTCACCACCATAGATAAAGAAAAAGACGGTACGCCATTTACTTCACAACGAATCACAATCCTGTTCAGAGATTCTCGTAAACGTCTTTGGATTGGTGGTGAAGAAGGTATATCAGTCTTTCAGCAGGAAGGGATCGAAATAGAAAAAGCCCCTATCCTTCCGGAATCATCTGTAACAAAGATGTTTACCAATTGCATTTATGAAGCTGCCAATGGCATCATTTGGGTAGGTACGCGTGAAGGTTTCTACTGTTTTAATGAAAAAGAGAAGAAAATCAAACGATATACGACTGCTAACGGTTTACCCAATAATGTGGTTTACGGTATTCTGGAAGATACCTTTGGGCGTCTCTGGGTAAGCACCAACCGTGGTATCTCCTGTTTCAATCCGGAGACAGAGAAGTTCCGCAATTTTACGGAATCCGACGGGTTGCAAAGTAATCAGTTTAATACTTCTTCATTCTGCCGCACCTCTAACGGGCAAATGTACTTCGGGGGTATCAACGGTATCACAACTTTCCGCCCGGAACTCCTACTGGACAACCCTTACACTCCTCCGGTAGTCATCACTAAACTTCAACTGTTTAACAAAACAGTCCGTCCGGATGATGAAACCGGTATCTTGACTAAGAATATCAATGAAACAGAAAGTATCACGCTAAAATCATGGCAAACGGCTTTTACGCTTGAATTTGTGGTATCCAACTATATTTCAGGTCAACACAATATTTTCGCTTATAAATTGGAGGGATATGATAAAGAGTGGTATTATCTGACAGACAAACGTACTGTCTCCTATTCCAACTTGCCGCAAGGTACTTATCATTTTCTGGTAAAAGCTGCTAATAGTGACGGGAAATGGAACACTGTACCTACGATGTTAGAAATCATTGTTCTCCCTATATGGTACAAGACCTGGTGGGCAATCGTGCTTTTCCTCGCTATTTTTATCGGCTTTATCACTTTCGTCTTCCGCTTCTTCTGGATGCGTAAAAGCATGGAAGCAGAGCTGGAGATTGAACGTAGGGATAAGGAACATCAAGAAGAAATCAACCAGATGAAGATGCGTTTCTTCATCAATATTTCCCATGAGCTTCGCACGCCGTTGACTCTTATCTTAACTCCTCTACAAGAAATAATCAATAAGATCAGTGACCGCTGGACTCGTAATCAGCTGGAATATATCCAACGCAACGCTAATCGCCTGCTACATCTTGTCAATCAATTGATGGATTATCGCCGCGCCGAATTGGGAGTTTTCGAGCTGAAAGCAAAGAAAGAGAATGCGCATCAACTAATACAAGATAATTTCTTGTTTTATGATAAACTGGCGCGCCACAAAAAGATTACCTATACTCTCCATTCCGAATTGGAAGATAAAGAGGAACTTTTTGATCCTAATTATCTGGAACTGATTGTTAATAACCTGCTTTCAAATGCTTTCAAATATACGGAAAGCGGTCAAAGCATTACTGTGACATTGAAAGAGGAAAATAATTGGTTGGTACTGCAAGTTAGTGATACCGGCATTGGTATTCCTATCAACAAACAAGGAAAAATATTCGAACGTTTTTATCAGATAGAGAGCGAGCATGTAGGAAGTGGTATCGGTCTTTCACTGGTACAACGCCTGGTAGAATTGCACCATGGTCGTATCGAACTGGATAGTGAAGAGGGTAAAGGCAGTACTTTCTCTGTTTACCTGCCACAAGACATAAATACCTACAAACCCTCCGAACTAGCTTCTAATGACACTCTGAATGAGGAAGGTCAGGTATATTCCACCAACTCGAAAGAAATGTATTTCATTGATACGGAAAAGGTCGAAAACGAAACGATCGAAGGCGGTGACAAGAAGCGTGGCACTATTCTTATTGTAGAAGACAATAATGAAATCCGCCATTATCTTAGCAGCGGACTTGCCGAACTCTTCAATACGCTGGAAGCCGGAAATGGTGAAGAAGCTTTGGAAAAACTGAAAGACAATGAAGTTGACATCATTGTAACTGATGTCATGATGCCTGTGATGGATGGTATCAAATTATGCAAGAATGTGAAGCAAAATATCCGTACCTGTCATATTCCCGTGATTATCCTGTCTGCTAAAAGCGAAGTCAAAGACCAGATGGAAGGTCTGCAAATGGGTGCGGATGATTACATCCCGAAACCATTCTCACTTGCTATCCTGACTACGAAGATACAGAATATGATGCGTACCCGTAGACGTATGCTTGAACGGTATTCCAAATCCCTGGAAGTGGAACCGGAAAAGATTACGTTTAACGCCATGGATGAAGCTTTACTAAAACGTGCTGTAGCGATTGTAGAAAAGAATATGGATAATATTGAATTCTCTACTGACGAATTTGCCAGAGAAATGAATATGAGTCGTTCTAATCTGCATCTTAAATTGAAAGCCATCACAGGCGAATCGACTATTGACTTTATACGCAAGATTCGTTTCAATGAAGCAGCAAAATTACTGAAGGATGGCCGCTATACAATAGCAGAGGTCAGCACAATGGTAGGTTTCAATACGCCGTCTTATTTTGCTACGAGTTTCAAGAAGTATTTCGGATGTTTGCCTACGGAGTATATTAAGAAAGCAAAAGGATAAGTAACCAGCAAAGCAAATCCAAAAATATCATGTTTTTTACGGAATACAATCCACAAAAACCATGATATTTTTGGATTTGAAGAAAAAAGCTTGAATTTTGTTCTTTTGATAAATCCGGAAGCTACTTTCACAGTGATTACTCCTGATAATATAGAAGAATTCCTATTGTAAGTACAAGGTGAAGTTTTGCACATACACCAATATATAAAGTAGCGCTTTTCTTCTTTCCCGCACGGATTTGAACTAATTCATTTCGGTATGGAAATAGCCCCCAATACTATCGCTGACAATAACTCGTCAATATGCAGCTTTTATTTCTTTCTCTTGCTTATATTATTTTTTCAATTGCCTAAGAAGTTTTCGTTTGACAGTTGTTGAACGAACGCTTGACATATGTTGAACTATCGCTTGACAATTGTCAAACGAAAACTCCTTAGGAAATGAAATACCTATTAATAGATAAACGATTGCTTAAAAATAACTAATAAAACCATTAGTGCCAATTGATTCCAAACCAGGCAGTTTTTGGTTAAACGGGAATTTAATTCAGACAGAAGAACATAAGAACAAAAAATAAAATAGCAGTTCAATAAGCAACTGAAATAATTTTCAAAGCGCAGCATTTATGTTCTTTTGTTCTTATGCCTAAAAATAAATGATTATTTAGCTCATTTCCGCACCAAAATGAATTAGTTTATTTCATGAATTGAACAGGATAAAGTTTACATTATGATATATAAAAGACTTACTATCAGCCTAAAAAACATTTTTTTAGACATTATTGATATATGATTCAACAATATTAATATCAAAAAATCATTTTTTGAACAAAGTGTGAACAAGACCAATCACTATTTCTAAATAAACAGATTACATTTGCAAACAGTAAAATATAACTTTTAATAATTAAAACCTAATAAAGTATGAAGAACATCTTTATTTGTTTATTCGCAATGTTCTTTCTGTCTAATTGCACAGACGACAAAGACGAATTAATCATTGGAGAACCCAACAAAGAAGGAACAACATCCAAACCATCCCTCGAAAATGGTATTGAAAAAAAACTTTTTGATGTCATCAACCTCGACTATCCCGGATTGGAAGAAGTTAAAAAGCACTATCAAGCGGAAGAATATTACGAAGCAGCTAAAGCACTGCTAGAATATTATCGTTTGCGAACAGAGGTAATCAACCCTAACATATCTCTTATTAGTACAACAGCATCCGCTTCCGAGCAAAATATGGCAGAGCAAGCTTTAGAATACCGATTTTACATTCGTAACTTTCAGGAGAAAAAAGGTGAAACTGATGCCGACAATGTCTATTACTCTTTTAAAAATAAAGATGGAAAAATTGATTGGAATTATATTCCTAGTGGTATAACAGACAACGAATTCAAATATCAGCTTCATCGTCATCAATGGATGGTCCCCCAAGCCAAAACTTATCGGGTCACTCAAAATGAATCATATGTTAAATCATGGATTGAAGTTTATTCAAATTGGATGGCGAATTATCCATGCCCAGACGGTATCACTCCTAATGATTATTATCCATGGATCGGATTGCAAGTAGCAGAACGCGTTACTTCACAAATAGAATTGATGACTTATTATATGTATTCTTCCAACTTCACTCCAGCTTGGTTATCAATCTTTCTAAGTCAGTTCTCTGATGAAGTGGAAAACATTCGCAAAAACTACTATGCAGATAGTAATATTTTAGTAACACAAGCATATGCAGTAGCTATGGCAGGCGTATTATTGCCCGAATTTAAGAATGCTTCCACATGGTTAGAAGAAGGAGCTAATAAGCTGAATACTCAAGTACAAGAACAGTTCAATGAAGACGGTGTACATTATGAGCTTGACCCAAGTTATCATATTGGTGCAATATCCGATTTTTACAATATTTACGAAGTAGCTCAAAAAAACAATAAGGCTAATAAATTTCCTGCCAATTATATGGAGTCATTACGTAAAGCTACAGAGTTTATCATGGATACACTTACCCTGACTATACAATGGATAATTTCAATGATACCCGGTCAGCACGTTTATCAAAGAGCGTATTAATCAAGAACTTCAAACGCTATGTTGAGATGTTTCCCGATAATGAAAACATGAAGTGGATGGCTACCGAAGGAAATGAGGGGGAAAAACCCACCTATTTAACCAAAGCCTACAAATATTCCGGTTATTATATCTTACGTAACGGTTGGGACGCAGGTTCCACTATGTTGATTCTAAAAAACAACTATAATCCGGATGACAAATGGCACTGTCAACCAGATAATGGTACATTCAGTTTATATCGTAACGGACGTAATTTTTTCCCTGATTCAGGAGTATTCGCATATAGTGGCAATGAAGCTAAGCGTAATGAGTTCCGCCAAACTAAATGGCACAACACAATGACTATCTATGCGAATAATATTACAACAACAGAAGGACGTTTTCTGAAAATGGAAACACAAAATAATGTGGATGTTGTAGTAACAGAAAATGCAAGCTACGAAACCTTATCTCATCGCCGTGCCATTTTCTATGTAAATAAGAATAATGTAGATAAAGAATTCTTTGTTCTTATAGATGAAGGGTATGGAGCTGATAACGGAAAAAAATACAATTTAAATTTCAACCTCTGCCCAGGAACTGATGAAGAAGTAGTTCTTGACTTAAACCAGTTTGGAGCTCATACTGCTTTTGCTGACGGAAACAACATTATAATGAGAACATTTGCCAGCAAGAATATCACTGACGCTGCAACTTCATTCAATGGAAAGCTATCCAATGATATCGACACTTCAATTAATCGCAAAGGATATACGGTAACACTTAGAAAGGGAGCTAAAGAGACAGCTGTTCGTTTTATCACAGTAATTTTACCTATTGCAGATGCCGCATCAGCTACCATATCTGCCGAATTTACAGATGAAAATTACAGCGAGAACGGAAGTTCTATCAAAGTCACAGTCAATGGCGAAGAATATAATTTAAGCTATACACTATAATAACTAACTAATATTATAAAAACAATGAATCTAAAAAAGTTAACAACAAGATTCTTTATAACCTTGTCTATAGCTACTTTAAGTGCTATAGGTATCTCTTGTGAAGATACAGAGACAACGAATACTATCGGTTTTGCAGTCTATTACTATGGTGTAACTGATATAGGGCCATCAATGAGTTACACTGTAAATCCTCCAACGTATGTCGGAGGTACGCCATCAGAATTCAACATAACCAATATCACTCTTAACGGAGAAGTATGTTCGAGTGAAAGTTTCATCATAGATCCTAATAAAGGCTCTATTGAAATCACTAATACGGAGAATTTAGCAGTAGGTCTTTATAGCATTTCAATTGGGTGTAAGTCCAATGGCTCTTATCATGAATTTAAAGATGCAATTGCAATAAACATGATGGCTCCTGTTCCTGATGGTATCAAAGTAGAACCTAACTATATAAAGGTTAATTTCCAAGAAGTTGGAGAATCTAAAGCAACTGCCCAAGTCACCACTGAAGGAGAGCATGTGTCTATCAGAACTTATGCGATCGCAAAAGGACCAAATAGCGACTTTTTTAAAATATCCAACACGGGTGTTATCTCAATCAATAAAGATAAAACAGCAGAAATGCAACCTGGCATTTATCCTGTTTCTTTAAAACTAACTACGCTTGCTGGAGAAGGTATATTTGAAAATGCAATTACTTTCAATATAACTTCCAAACCATTATCAGTAACTTACAACTCTGAAAATAAGGGAAAAATAGAAGAAGAATCCGTTTCAAGTGGACCGACAAGCTATACCAGCCCTATACCAACACTAAAAGGCTCAACAGAAGGTTTGATTTACAGTATTGAAAAAGTGACACCTGCTACAGATAAAATAAAAATAGATCCGACAACCGGTGTATTATCCGTAGCAGCAAATCATGGAATGATAAATGGAACTGATTATGTGATTGATATAAAAGTTATCAATGAATATGCACCAGAAGGTATAGTAATGGAAGGTGCCTTTACACTATCTGCGGTAGGATATATCGCTCCTATTGAAAACTTCTCATATACTAATGTAGAAAGAGTGCAATATACAAGTATTTCAGTCGCTCCTTCAGAAGGGCTAAAAGGAGATGATATACAATTTTCATTTGTAGATCCAGATCCGAAGTGGAATGGTAAATTACTACTCAATAGTGAGACCGGAGCTATTAAAGCTGAAAAGAATAATACGATCCCTATAGGGACTTATACTATTACCGTACAAGCAATTAATAATAAAGGTAGCCAGAATGCAACATTTACATTAAATATAAAGGAAAATCCCAACGACATCCAATATATTTATTATGGAAACAATTTAGGTCTTGACAAAACGAAGGAAGCCTCACAATATAGAGTAAAAGATGGTGCTAGCCTAGCTGCTTTGAATTTAATGCCTACCACTAATTTGGATGGTAAGGGAATCAACATCACTTGGAAAATTACAAGTCAACGTAACATGGCAAATGCTACCATTGATCCAAATACAGGTAAGATAACTCTATCTGCTGATGACTACATATCAACAGATTCACCAGTCGCTCTACTTATTATAGAAGCTTCTGCCGGATCAGGAGAAGAAAAAAGAACTCTTAAAATACCAGTGGCTTTTGATTACGCTGCCGCATCTAGTGGCGTTACTATCGAATACACTCCATTTGTATTCAAAGTGAATCCAAATAGGGGCGGGACTTCAACAAATCCTGTAATTAGTGGTATAAGCGACACATCCCAGTTATTATTAGACTATCGTCGTTCATTCTTCTATTATAATCTGAATGGACCTAAATCCCACAAAAGTGGTGCTATTAGTACGAATAAGACGACTGGAGGAGTCACTACTCCAGCTGACGAATCTTATTTTATGAATCAAGTATGGCGCAACTATTATGGAAGTGGAGTACCTAACTACGGAGAAAAGAGCCCAATGTCATATTATAAAAATACCGGAGATCTTACCAAACCTTTAGGTTATGTAATTCCCGAAACATTCGCAGTTAAGATTAATGCAAATAAATGGTATGGCGACGATAATTTATCTAATGAAGGAGAAGCACCTGCCAGCAGTTATGCAAATGGAATAATGATAGGACAAATGACGTTTACAAAAGACAAAAATGAAAATAATATAAACAACGGTTCCAAGATATTCCCTATATTAATTTGGTTTGACGAAAATTTCTAAACTAAAAAAGTAAATATACTATGTATAATATATTAAATAAAACAATCAGCAAAAGAGGGTGGTTCACCCTCTTAGCTCTCCTCATTACAATTTGCGTTTCAGCGCAAGACATCAAAGGAGTTGTAGTAGACGAAACTGATTTACCTCTTATTGGAGCAACAGTCAGAGTGAAAGGTGCTCAAACCGGGGCAACGACTGACTTAGATGGTAAGTTTACAGTTAAAGCCGGCAAAAACGCAACGTTGGTTATTAGCTATATTGGCTATCAAACACAAGAAGTAAAAGCTCAATCGGGAAAAGTCCTTTCTATAAAATTACTTCCCGATAATGCCATGCTGGAAGAAGTCGTAGTAGTGGGATATGGTTCCATGAAGAAAAATGACTTGACTGGTTCAGTAGCTTCTGTCGCTTCTAAAGATATTGAAGGTTTCAAAAGTAGCTCCGTTATGGAAGCATTAGGAGGTCAGGTAGCCGGTGTACAAATTACCCAAACAGATGGTACTCCCGGTGCTGGATTCGACATTAAAATTCGCGGTGTAGGAACGTTAAATGGTGATGCTTCTCCACTATACATTGTTGATGGGTTTCAAGTAGACAACATTGATTATTTATCCAATTCTGACATTGAATCTATTCAAATATTAAAAGATGCTTCTTCCTCCGCTATCTATGGTGCCCGTGCAGCAAATGGCGTTGTATTAGTCACAACAAAATCCGGAAAATCCGGCAAGCCCTCTATTAGTTATAATGGTTCGGCAAGCTACCGTAAAATCGCACAAACATTAGATGTATTGAATCCATATGAATTTGTAAAATTACAAAGTGAACAAAAAGCGCAATATATTCCTAATTACTACAAACAAGGAGAAGATGAAAATGGCGTTCCATACAGATACCAGACACTAGATGACTATATCGGAGTTAGTCCGATAGATTGGCAAGATGAGACCTTCACTCCAACTTGGTCACAAGATCACAATGTTTCGATAACGGGTGGTAATGAAGACACGAAATATTCAGCTTCATTCTCACATTATAAAGAAAACGGTATATTTAAAAATAGTGGATTCACTAAAACTACAGGTAAATTCCGTGTCAACCAGAAAATCACAAAGAAAATCACCTTAGATGCTACTATTAATTATGCTAACACGAATAAAATGGGAGCAGGAACTTCCGGTGATAGCGGACGCTTCAATATGTTGGCACAAGTATTAAGAGCTCGTCCTACCGGTGGATTAAGAATGACCAATGAAGAACTATTGGCAAGTGCCATAGACCCTATCATGATGGAAAGCGGAGAAAGTCTGGCACAAATGAATCCTATCGTTCAAGCTGAATCTGTGACAAATAACAAAAGAAATGAAATGTGGACTGCAAATATGTCATTAACTTATAAGATTATAAAGGGATTGACATTTAAAACAGCCGGAACATATAATACTAACAACAGCCGTACAGATATATTCTATCAAGAGAAATCACGCCAGTCGATTACAAATGGCCGAATGCCTTATGGAGAAACTCAAATGGGACGTGACAAACGTTGGACAAACTATAATCAATTAACTTGGGAACAGAAAATTAAAAAACATCGTTATGATGTAATGTTAGGTGAAGAGATTTCGTACAAAAGCACAGAATATCTACTGGGACAGGCAAAAGACTTTCCAACTGATGAAATGGAAAATGATAATCTTGGATTAGGTGCCACCCCTAGTAAAGTTGCGACTTCTTTCACTGATAAAACCATGCTATCTTTCTTTGCCCGTGGTAATTATAGCTATGACAACAGATACCTATTAACGGCGACTGTACGTGCTGACGGCTCTACAGTGTTCTCATACAAAAACAAATGGGGATTCTTTCCTTCATTTTCTGCTGCTTGGCGTATCTCCGAAGAGAAATTTATCAAAGAGAATTTACCGTTCCTTTCAAATATGAAACTACGCCTGGGATGGGGTACTGTAGGTAACGACCGGATTGCTAACTTCCTATCTCTCGATTTATATTCTTTAAGTAAATATGGTATAGGCAACAGCACCGCAACCGTGTTGAACCCCAAACATCTGAAAAATAATAATTTGAAATGGGAAGGTTCAACGACTACCAATCTCGGAATAGATTTAGGCTTCTTCGCTAACCGTTTGAACATAACAGCAGACTTTTTCATCAAAAACACCAAAGATTTGTTATTGGCCCAAAACTTAGCATACGTAACTGGCTTCTCATCACAAATGCAGAATATTGGTAAAATACAAAACAGGGGTATTGAAGTAAGTGTCAACAGTACAAATATTCAGAAACGAAATTTTCTATGGACTACAGATTTCAATATTTCATTTATCCGCAATGAACTGAAAGCTTTATCTTCAGGAGCCAATTATGCTGAAGCATATTCTAATTTTGATAAAACAAACTTCACTCAATCAGACTATCGGGCTATTGTAGGAGAATCATTAGGTCTTATTTACGGTTATGAATTTGATGGAATTTATCAAGCCAACGATTTTTATACAACTCCGGGAGGGCAAAAAGTACTAAAACCCGGGATTACTAATAATACACGTTATACACAAGGAGTAGCACCTGGTGTTGTAAAATACAAAGACCAGAATGGAGACGGCATTATTGATACCAGAGACCGTACTGTAATCGGAAACGCTATGCCAAAATGGTTCGGTGGTATCACTAACACATTCAATTTCTATGGAGTAGATCTTAGTTTCATGCTGCAATTCAACTATGGAAATGATGTGTATAATGCCACTCGTTTATTCGCCACTTGCTCACAAGACGAACGATACAATATGCTAGCAGAAGTTGCAGACCGTTGGACAGAAACGAATGCATCCAACAAAGTACCTTCTTTAAAAGGCTATGTAAAAGGAGATGTATATTCCCGTTTTGTAGAAGATGGCTCATTTCTACGATTGAAAAACCTAACCTTGGGTTATACTATACCTCATAAATGGACTAAGAAAGCATATATATCCAAACTTCGTGTATATGCTAGTGCGCAAAACCTATTTTGTATTACCGGATACAGTGGATACGACCCTGAAGTCAGTTCAGCTGCCAGCAATCCGATGACACCAGGACTGGATTGGGGAGCTTATCCTAAGAGCAAAGTATTTACATTCGGACTTGATATTCAATTTTAAATAAAGAAAGACAATGAAAAAACTAGTATATTATATTTCGACATTAGCTTTGTGCATTCTGCCTTTCACTTCATGTTCTGACCTATTGGACGAAGATCCACGTTCTGAAATCAGAAAAAACAACTACATGAATAACGCGACAGAAGCTAAAAATGTATTATTAGGTGTATACAGAGATATGGTTTCCGACAACATGTATGCCTTAAACCTATCTATATACTTTGACATAACCAATGATTTGGCCCAATGCGAAGGTAATACAACTAATAGTTTCCGGGATTATCCGGCAAACGCATTTACTACGAGTAATTCATATGTACAAAACACTTGGGCTGCACTATATAACGCTATTTATGACGCCAATGATTTTATAGAAAGATTAGAAGCAAAAATGATAACTTATAACACTGAAGACCAAGCATTAGCAAAACTCTATTTAGCAGAAGCACGGGGATTGAGAGCATTATATTATTTTGAACTAGTACGGTGGTATGGACACATAGCACTCATTACAAGTACGTCTGAATCTTATAAGAATCCAGAAACCTTTGTGCAAGCAGATCCCACAGATGTATATAAGTATATTGAAAATGATTTGAAATATGCTATTGACGTACTTCCCTATGCAACTGAAGATGAACTTCGGGGAGATAATAAATTCCGTTTATCTAAAGGAGCTGTATTAGGATTACTGACCAGAGTGTATGCAACATGGGCGGGTGCCCCCTTAAAGGATACAAGTAAATGGGAACTGGCTGCTCAAACCGCTTCTTTACTCATCAATTCTGGTAAACACCGTTTGTTAGATAGCTATGAACAGTTATGGAAAAACACTTGTAATGGTGTTTGGGATCCTGCGGAAAGCTTAATTGAAGTTAGTTTCTTTGCTCCAACTGTTACAGGTAGCGCAAGTGAAGATCCATGTGGTCGTATCGGCAAATGGAATGGAGTAGCCGTATCTGAAATTGAAGGTAAACGTGCTAGTAATTCAGCAAACGTAAAAGTTATACACCCTTTTTATCTAAGATGGAAAGAAAAAGAGCCCAATGATTTGCGTCGTGATCTATCAATTGCCAACTACAAATATGCTCCAAATAAAATATTATACGTCAAAGAAAGTGAATTAGAAGATCCAAGTGCAGGACAGAAAAACAAACAAATTTACACTCCGGCAAAATGGGATACCGAAAAATATGTTGAGCAACACAACTCACTATTAAACAAAGATAAGTCAAACATAAATTGGTATATTCTTCGTTATGCAGACGTCCTCCTACTTTATGCTGAAGCCTTAAACGAGTGTCATAATGGACCAACCAGTGATGCATTAGCTGCAATTAATATGGTACGTCGTCGCGGATATGGGAAACCTTATCTAACAGGCAATTCTGCAATTGATCTAAAAACAATGTCATATGAAGACTTCAAAAAGGCCGTTCAAAATGAGCGTGCTTATGAACTAGCTTTTGAAGGTCAACGTCGTCAAGACTTAGTGCGTTGGGGAATTTATTATGAATCAATTGTTAATACGTACAAAGATATTGTGGGTTGGTATCCAGAAGGTAATTTTATAGCCTACACCTTTACGAAGAAAGGTAAACATGAATTACTCCCTATTCCACAACGAGATTTAGACCTGATGAAAAAGTTCAATCAAAATCCGGGCTGGGGTAAATAATTGATTTAAAATAGAAACATAATTTCTCTCCAATATGCCTTAGATAGGGCATATTGGAGAAATTTAAAACCATTTTCAACAAAATCAAAACTTGAAAAGCAAGGTTCAAACACCTTTTGGACAATCCTGCAACGGAAAGTTTAGTCTTTCGGTTACTTTTGCATCAGTTACAAAACTTCTAAAAACAATTACTTAAAATGAATAACATGAAAAAGAAACTTGTTCTCTTTGCTTCGGTTAGTATTACACTTGCGTCGTGCCAGATACCCCCAAAGGAAGACTACAGTTGGATAAAAAAAGGACTGGATGTAGCTTCTGCCCAATTACAACTTTCTGCTGAAGAGGTTAGTGGTACAGGGATGTTGCCACGCTCCATCCGTACCGGCTATGACATGGATTTCCTTTGCCGTCAGTTGGAAAGAGATTCATTAACATTTAAAGATTCACTACGTGCACAACCTACTGCCGAGCAATTAGGCAAACGTCGCCTCTGCAACGTTTATGACTGGACGAGCGGTTTCTTCCCCGGTTCACTGTGGTATGCATACGAATTGACAGGAAACGATACACTGAAAACTCAAGCCATCCAATATACAAATCTACTGAATCCGGTACGCTATTATAAAGGTACGCATGATTTGGGATTCATGGTCAACTGCAGCTATGGCAATGCAGAGCGTCTTTCACCCAACGACACCATTGCCGCTGTGATGAGAGAAACTGCCGATAACCTCTGCGGTCGTTTCAACGACTCTATCGGCGCTATCCGTTCATGGGATTTCGGAACATGGAACTTCCCGGTTATTATCGACAATATGATGAACCT
>OGOK01001617.1_pt1 | contig 14907 bp, 10 predicted proteins | sample 1552661 | NCBI WGS metagenome assembly OGOK01 (sample SAMEA2580172, study PRJEB22360) | human gut metagenome | biome: human gut; feature: human-associated habitat; material: faeces | place: Denmark | collected 2008/2010
CTATGTTTCTAATTATAAGTGAAATATATTTATTCTTATATCGAACTCACGTTAAATATCTATCCCCCCAAAAATAAAGTTCTCCTATCCCCAAATATACCCGAAGATATATTTCAGACAGGAGAACCACCATAATAGACAAAACAATAGTCTGTCCCTTTCTTATATTGTTCTTAAAATCCCTCTCTAAAGTTTTTTGATAGAGAAATCAGCAAAACGGATTTCCTCGTCACGCAACCGATCTTGCCAACTCCGGTTCTCACCCAAATAACGGTAGATACCCCATTTGGGGCGAAGTCCGGTACAATCCGTACGCCACATATCCATTTTTTCAGGACCTAGTTTTAAAAGAACTTTTCCATCTTTGATACGTGTGATGATCACTTCATAAGAACCGTTCTCACCGAAACAGGCTTTTTCTTCTACCTCTACCCAGTTGCCTAGAAAATCGGCAAGGTCTGTACTAATAAGGGTAGAAGTGCTTCCACCACGTTTATCATAACGTACCCGCAATTGTTGTCCCCCTTTGCTGTTAGAATAGGCAGTCAGAGTGATAAGAGGAGAACTGACATCTGCTGTGCCCGACGAGTTATCAATACCTTTCAACTGGTGAAGATGAGAAAATTTAGTCGTCGTTTGAAACCCTACCGGCAAACAGAATTTCCAACGAAATACCATAACCTCTCCCTTTTGTCCGACAAGACTTTTCGGAGATTTGTTATCCGTCTTTATCTCATTGCGCTGACGGTCAGTAATATTTGTAAGCCCACGATCATCATCGATCGTAGCATGAATGAAAAAAGCAAATACATACTTATTCAACTGATTATCATAAACCTGTTGAATATGCTGAAAATGAGCGGTCTTATGTTCACGTGAAGAATCAGGCGCTTCATGGTTATATCCCGAACGTTTAATCAAGTCATATGTTTTTATACTATTGCCGTCAGCAATCAATGTACCATCCACCTGCTGTTCAGGTTTCGGTTGTTCTTTCTCGTCTATCACTTCCGATGAACTGTTGGAGCAGGCGATAAAAGCAAAAAGGGCTAAAAATAAGATTCCTTTTCTCATTTGGACTTATTTAACATGGTCAGTCAGGAAATCTACCGATTTGAAGAAAATCTCTTCCATTTTATCAGAAGTCTTTGAACTGACATTATGGTCATAATATTCATATCTCAACAGTTCACAGCCTCCCCCTCTTTTCTTTAAAGCCGATGCAAACATCCCGATCTGCTCACATTCTACCGTAACATCACATGTACCACATACCAACATGGAAGCAGGTACATTCTTTTTTGGAATCAGGTTGACAGGAGATACTTCCCGAAGTACTTTAGGATCCCTGCCACAGAAATATCCAATACGCTGAGGGTCTTTCGTCTTTTGAATGATAGCCGCCTTTTCCAAATCATAAATACCGGAATAACCAACGAAGGCCTTCGTTCCGGGTACAGTCATTGCAGCTACCGCAGCCAAATGAGCACCGGCGGAAGTTCCCAGAAAGCCAAAGCATTCAGGGGTGATATTCAGCTCTGCAGCATGTTCCCGTATATATTTCACAGCATCCCAAACATCTTGGATAGAAACTTTCACGGTTGCATCAGATTGCGGAGCCAATGTATAAGATACACGTACACCAGTGATCCCCTTTTGTTTTGCTAAATATTGGGATAAAGACCTAGACGAACCGTTATTGCCCGTGCCCATCCACCACCGTGGAGATAAACTACAAAAGGAGCAGGGTTATCAGTTTCTGCAAAATCAACTGTCAGTATCAGCTCATAATCTTTATACTTTTTGTAAACAATGTCTTTTGTAATTACTCCTTTATAATCCTTGCTTTTCAAGCGCTTTGCCGTATCAATATACTTTTGATTGCCCAATGCTGTTCCTGCTTCATAAAGAAGAATAGCTGCACGAGACTGGTCGAAAGGTTTAATTTGTTTGAATTTCCAACTTTCGGGATTCAGATAGCAGGGATATAGATAATCCACTGCCTGTGAAGCCACTTTTCCATTGGGAGCAGGCGTACTCCATAAATTAATACCAATTTGACTGGTGATTTGATTAGTTTCCATCAAAGCTTCCAAAGCGAAAGCTGAATAATGTAAAGAAAGGGTACGTTTCAACTCTTGGGGCAATGAGCCATCGTCAGCAATCTGTGTACCCATCTTGGGAAGAATACTTTGTTCAGCCACCTCACGAATACGGTCGGTACGGTCTAAGTAGGCTAATACCATCAGATGATTAGTTCACTCTTGCTTATCATTACTCCTGATATATTAAAATATTATCAAAAATATAAAGTCTGCGCCGTTCCTCAAAAAACAGTCCATGCAGAACACAGAGAGATGTTACAAAAGATAAAAGATAAAGACAAGGATGGAATGAAAGAGCTGGTACTCCGCCACTTGTCCAACCTGATTGATTTTGCCAAATTTCGACCAAAGGAGAGATTCCGGAGTTCGAATACGGGCATATCTAAAAAACAAAAGAAAGCAATAAAAAATAATAGAGGAGGACAAATGTCCTCCTCTATTATTTTTTAAGTTAACAGCTAGTCTCTCAATTAAGCTGCCGGATCGGGAGCTTCTCCGTGATTACCGTCCGAATTTCCGCCATCGCCAGAATCAGAGCCACCATTCCCTCCATTTGTTGCCACAACGTCCAATGGTACATATTTTGAGATACTCATCTTATTCAACATCGTTTTTAACTGACTTCCCGGGGTAAAAACTATTTTTCTCACTATGATATTACTACTATCGACATCCTTGGCTTCTATACCACTTTTAGCGTTAAAAGTAGGACGAAGTGTACCGAACTCACCTAGCTTCACCGTTTTTCCCTCATCCATATATCCTTCCAATGAATCAAGCAGCCCGTCTAAGACTAATTTGACCTGACCACGATGAGTACCACAAATCAATGATACATTTTTACACAATTTCGAGAAATCAATTACTCCATCGCTCACCGGAGCAGCGACATACTTCTTAGTTTTGGTTTCATCGAAATTAAAGACTCTTTCTTTTACTGCATACTGTAATCCCATAATTTTAAGTTTTTAAATTGTTTGATAAAAATGTTGTTTTGTGATCACGATGCAAAGATACAGCAAGGGAAAACCACCGAAGTGCTTTAATGGTCCTTAACTACCCGTTAATCTAAAAACACTCCTTTGAACACCTGCCTAAAAAAATATTCGCTTTTGCCTAAAAAAAGATATCCATCCTCCTAAACGCAGATATCTTTTTAGACAAGTATCGTCTTATTTGATAAGATAGGTAGCCACTACCGGAACATTACATTTCCGTATACGCAACTCTGGTAAGGGATTGACTGAAAAACAAACGAGCGAAATATTCAGTCGCTTTAAGATTTTCGAGAGCAGTAACCTGAAGCACGCCGGAAGTACCGGAGTGGGTCTGAACCTAACCAAAAGCCTGACTGAATTATTAGGTGGAGAAATCACTATAGAAAGTACTTTGGGAGAATATGTAGAATTCAATGTATCCCTGCCGCCTATGTACGTGAATTCCGAAAAAGAAAGTCAGGCTACAGAAGAAGAGACAGAGGTCAGTGAAATGCTTTTCATTCCTAAGCAGAAAGAAATTACCATACTGATTGTAGAAGGCGAAAAGAATATCCGGGAACTGTTGAAAGATATTCTGCTTCCCTACTATCAGGTTCGCGAAGCTGCCGATGGAGAAGAGGCGCTGAAAGAAGTAGAACAAAAGCAACCGGACATCATTATCAGTGATGTGTTAATGCCCAAACTAGATGGCATTACACTGACAGATATATTGAAGTCTGATGAACGGACAGCTCATATTCCGGTTATTCATATTTCTGCCAAAAACTCTATTGAAGACCAGATCAATGCCTATAATCACGGAACAGATTTGTATATCCCTAAACCTTTCCATCCAAGACATGTGTTGAGTGCGGTAGAGAATATGATTAATAAATACTCTCTGATGAAAGAGTATTTCAAATCCGGCCGTTCCTCTCTTATTGTAAGGGATGGGATCACCATGCACAAAGAGGATGAATTATTACTGAACAAGATTATCAAGTTCATTGAAGATAATATCGACGATGAATCCATGAATCCGGAATATTATCAGATTCTTACGAGGTAGCTCAAATGAGATATGCGACTAATGGGACAATATCTGCTGTAATGTGATGTTCGAGAGGTCCGGTCAAGGCAAAAGTCGGAGTAGATTCTTCACCAGCATCGTCACTTTCCCAAGGAAACATGGCACCCCGGTAACCATGAGTGATAGCACGTTTGCAAGCAGCTGCAAGACGGTTGGTACGGTAGTTCACCATAGATTCGGCAATGCCTTGATTGAGCAATAATATAGGAGGATACATCCAAAGTTCCGTATCCCAAAAGATATGCCCGTTGTCCCCCTGTGAAGACAGCCCCATGGGAGAAATGCTCAATCCGGTACCCTCTCTTCCGAAAGAATAGAGGTTGAACAGGGCGAAACGCACCGCACGTTGAGCATCATCATCACCCTCAATACGAATATCACCTTGCCAAAGTTCATTCCATAGTTGGCAATGGAAAGCCATCAGACGGTCGGCACCCTCGTGGATAGCGTAAGTGATTTGACGTTCAGACTCATTGTAAGGATCTACGAAGTCACGCTTGGAACAGATGATACCTGCCAATGCAAAAGAATAGGTTTCTCCTTTTTTCAGAGATACGGTAAAAGATTATTGAATGGGAAAAGGCTCTTTCCAGGAGAGAAGGCCAATGCTGCCATTAGCCATAGGAGCTCCTACGTAATCAACATGAATATCTGAAGTATGGAGTTGCCACAAGTCTTTCTCGGAAGTAACGGCACGCATGGCCGTAAAAGAGCTTATCAATACCAGAATCAGTAAATTTAGTTTTCTCATGTTTTTCTATGTTGATTTACCACATTAAATACGGGGTAAAGATAAGAATAACTATTTGAAAATAATCATAATCTGCTCATCAATACCCTTATCGGGTATGCGCACACTACATACACAGGTTTCTTTATCCCAACTCCACGCCACAGATTCCGTATCATTCTCTAAATTATCTTCCAAGCGTTCCGTCTTAGCTTTCTTTATTTTCTTTCCTTTGACAGTAACCTCTTTCGGAACTTTCGCAGAATAAATACGAAACAACAGATTTCTCGGACCGGGGACAGTGTAACCTTTCCCTTCACGGGCAGAGACAATCAATTCATATCCATTCGCCAAAGTATTACAAACAATCGGTGTTTTGACAAATTCATCACGCTGATATCCTAAGTTTTCTCCTTCATCTTCATAGAGAGTAAAGGCAGCCTGTGCACCCTCCTGTGCAGGGAAAACTTCAAAAGTTAGTGGATATACCGGTTTCTCATGGGTGTAGTTCATCACCGGCATCGTAGGGATGATGGAACCTTGTTTCACAAACACAGGAACGAAGGACAAGGGAGCGTCAACCGTAGTCCATTGCTCTCCGGTGTAAACCGTCTTCTTGTTATTATAGTCAATCCATGTACCTTCGGGCAAATAGACATTTTTGGTACGAGCGCCTTTCTTCACCACAGGGGCTACCAGTAATTCACGACCGAACATGAATTGGGCATCCGTAGAAAATGTTTCCATATCCATTGGGTATTCGAGAAACAGAGGCCGCATGATAGGCAATCCTGTATCATAAGCTTCGCGGGCATAAGTATAGATATAGGGCAACAAACGATATTTCAACTCGATAGCTGCCTTTGCGTTCTTTTCCGCTTCCGGTCCGAAAAGCCACGGTTCCACCGGGTTATCTCCCTCATGGTGGATACGACTCAAAGGATTGAATGCACCGAATTGAATCCAACGGGTATAGAGTTCCGCCATAGCCGGATAATCTTCAATGTCTCCACAGTAACCGGTAATGTCACAGGAAGAAAACGGTATCAGTCCTAAACCGGCGGAAAGCATTACAGGAATTTGATTGGCTAACTGTCCCCAGCCTTGCAACACATCATCTCCGTTCCCGCTATCACCTGTCCAACCGAACGTATAACGTTGCAATCCGGCATAAGCAGCACGGGTCATTTGGAACACACGACGGTCCGGATTCCTCTTTTCAAATTGTTCTTTCACCACTTTATCCCAAGTCAATCCATAGACATTATGGATTTCATCGTGCATACCCAGATAGTGTTTCATGACGAGACGTTCCGTTTGCTCTTCGTTACTCCAGGCAGGTTCGCCCATGTCCGTCCAGAAGCCGGAGATACCGTCGTCAATCGGTTTCTGCTGATAGGTTCCCCACCAATCAGCTACGGCAGGCAAGGTGAAATCCACCACTCCACAGTTACCACCCCAAGGCCAGGGCATATCGTAGCTTTTACCGTTCGTGCTGTCCTTTACAAAATAACCCAAACGATCAGCTTCTTCCCATTGCTTTTTATTAGCTTGTGCAATTACCGGATCTTGAGATACTACTACCTTAAAACCCATCTCTTTCAAATCCGAAAGCATCTTCTTTGGATTCTCATAGTTTCCTTTGCGCCATTCGAAATCCTGCAGATATTCCGTCCAGCCGATATCCTGATAGATAATATCACAAGGGATTCCACGTTTCCGGTAACCCTCGGCTATTTCGCGGCTTAGCTTTTCGCTTGTCAGCAGACCGCGGCATTGAGCAAAACCCAGCGCCCATTTCGGTGGCATGATAGGTTTGCCCGTCAGTCCGACGTATTGGCCGATAATTTCCTTATAGTCCTTGCCGAAAATAAAATAGTAGATCATTTCACCGTTCGGAGCTTCAAAGCTGTAATAGTCGCGACTTTCCGTACCGAACTTGAATTCCGTTTTGTACGTATTATCAAGAAAAATACCATACCGATAACTGCTCATAAAGAAAGGAATACTCTTGTAGAGCGGATCTTCCACTATACTGTAACAGGGTTTGTCACTATTCCACATCTTATAAGATTCGCCACGACGGTCCATCTTTCCTGTCTTTTCTCCCAGTCCGAAAAAATGCTCGTCACGACGGAGCACTTTATATTCCGTCTTCTTTGTTCCTTCACTCACATGCCCCTTGTCGGCATAATCACTAAACAGGAGTTTCTGATACTTATCAAATATCTGAAGACTCAACGGAGATTTATTTACCCGAATACGCAATTTCGGAGTAAAGATCTCATAACAGGCTGCCTGTTCGTCCACATGGACGGTCCCTACATCTTCCAACTCTTCATTAATCACTGCAAAAGAGGCATTCTTCCGTTGCAGCTGTCCATCGGGCGAAAACCAAACTTTGACTACCGAAGGACTACAGAGCTGTAGCTGCAACGCAGCACTGTCCGTCAGGTGAAAAGTCACCTGACGCCCTTGTTGTGTAAAAGAAGTGCATACCTTTGCGTTATCTGTGGCACAAAGCACAGAGATAGGTAACAAACAAGCTATCATCCATCCTATTATTCTATTCATATTCGCACTATCCTCTTATTTATTCCATATCTATCAGCCTCATTCATACTCTACTACCAACATTGTCCAATATTTCAATGACGGAAGTGCTACCTTTATCTCATTTCCTTCCTGAACGAAATCAAGCTCTTGAGAGACTCCGAAACGTGCATCCGGAGAGGCTGCCCAAACTGTTCTTACCGTCCCCTTTACGCTTACCTTTGTTTGGACCGGTTCAATCAAAGAGGGTTCAACCTGCGTCCCATTAGAGTCACACCAATCCAAATGTACAGCATTGGTATAATTAAGGAAATGAATCACGTCCCTACGATCAAAGCGTTTCCCGATAGTGGCAATCTGATTACGGACAGGGGGCCATTGATTGACGGTCATCTTCCCATCTGTAGAAGAAGCTGTAACTCCATAAAACTCTCCACCATCACGTAAGAGATTCTCATACCCGGTGATAAAATCATAATAAGTCACCATTGCTTTCTTCAATTCCCCTTTCATTGCCAAGCTGCTGTTAGGGAAATACTCGGTAGTCAACATATGTTCTCCTAATTCCAGATGCGCACCACCCCATGCATGGATAGCGGCATTTGCCATTAATACACCAGGGGTATTGAAATAGCCACGCCCTTCACCGCCAAGCTTATAATTCATATAAGCAGCCAATACAGTTTTCTTTCCGTTCGACCATCGATCATTGTTTGTGATAATATTTGAAAGGACGCTAAAGCCGTTATCGGTCGGTTTTTCCCACACTTCAGTATAAAGGAAATCTACCGGAGAGTTCGCAATCAAGTTTTCTTGACCATATTGTCCCACAGCATTCATCACCAACGACTTTTTCGGTTGAGCTTCTTTCATCGCCTTTATAAACACCGGGAAAGTAGCTGCGAGATCAACAGAGTTTCCATTATAATCATATAATTCTCCCCGACCACCTAACTGGTCAATCTGATAGCCGTCAAAATCAAAAACTTCATATACGTCGTTATTCTGCTGAGCCATATAGTCTCTCCATTCCTGCAATGCCGGATTCGTCAGATAGATGTTACTTTTGAAAGGAGAACCTAGCGGATGATAATCCTTGTTTCCGTGCTTCTTGTCCTTAAACAGGTACCATGCTTCTTTCACGCCATCATCGGCCGCATCGCTCAAAGCTCCATAAGCAAGATTGTAGAAAAGAGATTTCATACCCCGTTTATGACCAGCGTCAATGTACCCCTGCACAGTAGAACGATAACAATCGCGATTGATAATATCTTTCCACACATCCATCGGAGCAGAAGGCGAACCTGCTAATGGCTTATGGTGTTTGTAATGCCAGTCCTGATACTGCACATAGTTGATATGATGGCGGTTCAGGTTATCCATTACCTTGTTAATCTCCTTTTCGCTCATTTTGCCATATTCGGAGAGAAATCCGTTGCGCGGAAAGCGTGCTGGATCGGAAGATACATCAATGGCAATGCTGCTCAGAACAACCTCTTCGCCATTCTCTACTGTATATAAGTCGACCATATAACCTTTAAAGTCATCTGTCGGCGGATTCCAACTCCATGACTTTCCGGTGAGGGGAGTTTCGGAAAGCACCTTGTTGAGGTGCTTATAGCGAATGGTCACCTGCCCTTCGGGAAGATTGTTCAAAGAAAGTTGTACCGGTTCTCCCGGCTGATAGGCGGCTTTATCGGTAGACAGCAGTACGGTGATATAGCCGTCTCCGTAAGTAATAGGATTGTTCGAAGGCTCGTCGTCGATACAACCCGCCAATGAAAAAGCCAGGATACAAGCCATTATATATTTCGTCAGTTTCATAATTCAATCTGTATTAATTATTAGTTATTTCAATATCCAGTGTACTCAGGTTCAATCTTATCCGATAGTTACCATGCTCAATATTGAACTTATTTTCATCCCCATCATGTTCTCCTTCATTTATAAGAATCAATTTATTTTCAGCATTTCCGTCTTTACCAAACGAAGGATAAAAATTACTCTGTTGGGTCACAAATTTAAGTTGTCCTGTTTTAAGTTCTCCTTCCCAAACAAAGCTATTCCGTTCATCAGCTATCGGAGTCATCTTCGTTGCATCGTCCAATGACCAACCGCCCGTAGTAGCCGAACCAATCATCCAAAGATTAGGATAAACCATCTCTCCGCCCAAATCCGTAATCTCAATATCCAATGTGCTTAGATTCAGTTTTATCCGATAGTTACCCGGAGTGCTTATCATAAACTTCTCATCCGGTTCGTCATCACTTTCCCTATATACAAGTTTATTCTCATCTTCACCATCCTTATTAAAAGAAGGAACAAAAGAAGTTTTCTGTAAGACGAATTTCAGTTCTCCTGAAAGAAGCACGCCTTCCCAAACAAATCCGTTCGGTTCATCCTCAATTGATTCCATCGGAGTAGCATTATCCAGACTCCATCCTCCTACAGTTGCTCCACCAATCATCCACAGATTCAGATAACGTTCTATATAAGGTGTCAGTTTGAATGTAACGACAGGAGAAACCTGAGTAAACTCTTCATGCCCCAATACAGCAGCAGTCACACGAGCTTCAAACTCCAATGTTTCATCCAAAGAACTATTCCACACTTCTGCCAACAAGTCATTCATCTCTTTATGGTTAAATGCCAGAATACGGGAATCCGTTGCACCCATATCCTTTTTCAGTCCTCCTGCGAAATTGTTACCTTTCAAATCCATTTCAAGAACATAGCTGATACGGGAATCTGTTCCATAGTTACTACCAGCAGTCCAAGCAAAATGAAAAGCTTCCCTATCACTCATCAACTGGTCCAGTTCCACTACTTCGGACGATACAGACAATACCAAAGACTCACTTCCTTTATCTGTCTCCATCTCATCAGAAGTACACGAATTAAATACAAAGCCCGCCAATAAAGCCGTCAGAGCAATATATATCTTTGTTTTCATAATCTTTCTTTTTTACTATTAATATCCCGGATTCTGTTTCAAATTGCCATTCGCCTCAATCTCTTTCAACGGTATAGGCATTAACAAATGTTTTTCCGCCGCATTGGTTTTTCCGATAGAGTGAAGGAATTTCAGAGCATAGTTGTCTTTCAGGCGAACCAAATCAAACCAACGGTCTCCTTCAAACGCCAACTCTATACGACGTTCCTGAATAATTTTCTCCCGCATCTGATCCTGTGTCAATCCTTCGATATCCGCCCGGTTAGTCAGTCCTGCCCGTTTTCTAACCTCGTACAAAGGGGCTTCCGCATCAGTTGTCAAAGCTTGTTCATTCAACGCTTCCGCTTTCATCAGTAGCACATCCGCATAACGGAGTACCACAAAGTTGGCCGGACTGGTATTGTAATCCATAGAGATGGATTTCGGGACCAGAAACTTACGCAAATTGTATCCCGTTGTAGAATAAGAAGACTGATATTGCTTTCCGTCAAAGTCAGGACATCCCAAATAAAGAATAGTCTTATCTTTACGATTATCCCCTTCTTCGTACTGGCTGACAAACTCGGCAGTCGGCTGGTTCCATCCGTAGCCGCCCGCCACCATATCCGAATTACGAGGGCCGGTAAACGCACTCAACCAAGAAGATTGGTTTTCATTACTCCAGAAATCATAATTGGTCTTACCATAATACTGTACCTCAAACAGTGATTCAGGTCCGTTTTTCTTATTCGGATTAAAGTTATCACTATAGTCATCATTCAAACGATAACCCAATTTCTGTATTTCCTCACAAAGACGTACAATCTCCGCATACTCCTTTCTTTGGGTCAGATACACTTTGGCTAGCAACCCCATCGCTGCGCCTTTGGAAGCACGTCCCAAATCGGAAGCGGAATAAGAAGATTTATCCGGAAGCAAGTTGATCGCTTCTTTCAAATCATCTTCTATCAACTTATAGATTTCTTCTTTCGAAGCACGGAAAGGTTTCAAATCATCTTCCGAAGTCTGCGGTTCTGTCAGTAAAGGTACTCCTCCAAAAAGACGAACCAGAATAAAATAATAATGGGCACGCAAGAATTTAGCTTCTCCCAAACAACGGTTTTTCAAACTTTGATCAATATTCATACCCGGAACGTTCTTAATAACGAAGTTGCAACGGAGAATACCCGGAGACGGACCGCGCCATACATCAAGCACACCGGCATTATCGGTGGTGGTTATGAAGTTAGCCATATCGGTAGTCTCTATGCCATCCGTACCTCCACCTGCACCGACAATACTGTTACCGGCTACGATATCCAGTGTCCACATACGCATATTATATAATTTGGGCCATTGAAGCGGTTGATAAGCACCATTTACGGCAGCTATCGCATCTTCCGCTGCCTGAAAACTCTTGGAAGTATCGATAGAGTCCCACGGTTCTTTATCAAGGAAACCATTACAGCTGCTCAATGTCAAGCCCAACAGGAAGCAAGGAAGTATATATCTGAACTTTTTCATATTTGTCAATCAATTAAAGGTTCTATATAAAAGTAGTTAGAAAGAAACAGATGCGCCGAACGTGATGTTACGGGCTACGGGATACACGTTATTGTCATTTCCCGATCCGGAAATTTCCGGATCAAGCCCCGTATAACGGGTTAATGTCAGTAGATTCTGCCCCGAAACGAAGAAGCGCACAGAAGACATCGCCGCCTTCTTGCTCCATGCGGCCGGTAAGGTGTAGCCCAATGTCACATTCTTCAGACGCAAGTATTTACCGTCTTCTATAAAACGATTTGAAACACGCCCGTTCTTATTCGGGTCACCGAATACAGCACGTGGCATACTGTTGCTTGTTCCTTCGCCACGCCAACGATCGAGAACGGTCGTCATCTGGTTCTGTGCTACGGACATGGCTTCCAAAGAGGCCCGGTTTGCGTTGTATATCTTGTTTCCCGCCGCCCCTTGCAGGAAGATTTCCAGATCGAAACCTTTCCAGGCAAATGAATTGTTCATTGAGAAAATCCATGTCGGAGTGGGACTGCCGAGATAAGTACGGTCTTTATCATTGATGATTCCGTCGTTATTCAAGTCCTTAAACTTAATATCACCGGCAGAAGTACGGTTGTAAGGGTCATTGCCTTGCGTCTGAATGGCGTAGCGGTCTACTTCCTCCTGTGTCTGGAAAATACCGTTCGTCACATAACCGTAAAAAGAACTGACCGGATGACCGACTGCATGAATATTATTATCGAAATACATCGGGACATCCCCATTCAAGCGGATAATTTCATTCTTGTTGTAAGAAGCATTGAGAGACGTATTCCACGAAAATTCACCCACCAGATTACGGGAACTGACAGAAACCTCAAATCCCTTATTCCGCATCTTACCCGCATTGATCTTAGGAACATTGATATCCGAATACCCGGTAGAGATAGGCACTACCATATCTACCAGCATATCATTCGTATTCTTGATATAAGCATCCAGACTAAGATTGATCCGACCGTCAATCATTGTCAGGTCGGCACCGACATTATATTGCTCCACCTCTTCCCAGCGAACATTCGGGTTTGGCATTACCGACGGAGCAATGGCATTCACTTGCGTACCATTGAAGTTATACTGAATAGTCTGGATGGTGGAAGCATACGCATAATTACCCACACTCGCCTGATTACCAGTCAATCCATATCCCGCACGGAGTTTCACATCACTCAACCAGAAACTCTTTTTAAAGAAAGGTTCCTCAGAAAGCCTCCAGGCAAGAGATATGGACGGGAAATTAGACCACCGGTTCTTTTTGCTGAAACGGGAAGAACCGTCACGCCGGATCGTAGCTGTCAACAGGTATTTATTATCGTATGTATAATTGACACGCCCTAAATAAGAGAGCAATGCCCAGTCACTTCCATTTCCGTTCACAGTCGGTTCGAGCGTACCATTATCCAATTGCTGCGCAGTAGGACTGATGAATCCCATAATGGAACCGCCCAAATACTCATACGTGTTACTCTGTGCAGAAGAACCTACCATCACAGTCAGTTGATGTTTCTCTGCAAACGTCTTATTAAAAGTCAGAGTATTGTCCCACAATAAAGTAAGGCTTTTGTTATACTTCCGGGAAGCATACGATTCCGGTTGGGAAATCGGCTGCCAGTCATACTTGGGCGACCAGCCTTTATCATCCCAAAAGAGTGCCTGTACTCCAACAATAGTTTTGAAAGTCAGCCATTCCCACGGTTTTACTTCGGCGTAGATATTACCCAATATATTGAAACCTTTAGTAGCAGTAGAGTTGGTCATCATCTTGCCGATAGGATTAGCAATATCTCCTACATACATCGGAAGCCCTACAGGACCTGCCCAAGAACCATCATCATTCTTGATAGCCTGTGTAGGCAGTGCCAACATGGTATTTTTAATACTATACTCGCCCTTCTTTTTAATATCATGATTCAGCGAAAGTTTGTTTCCCATCTTTAACCAATTATTCATCTGCGTATCCATATTGAATTGCACCGTATAGCGCTCATATTGAGTGGTACGTACGATACCTTCCTGGTTGAAATAAGCCGCAGATACATAATAAGTCGTTTTATCATTCCCACCGGAATAGTTCAGTGAATAGTTCTGGATAGCGGCAGTCTGAAACAATTCATCTGTCCAGTTTGTTCCTCTGCCCAATGAAGTAGGATCTTCAAACAGAGGGTTCTGCGGTTGACCGTTAGCTGTCATCATTTCATTATGGAGGGAAGCAAATTGAGTAGCATCCAGCAAATCAAGTGTACGGATAGCCTTTTCGATACCGTAAGAAGCCTTAAAGTTAAAGTGAGCGGCGTCCGATTTCCCTTTCTTCGTGGTAATAATAATGACCCCGTAAGCTCCTCGCGAACCGTAAATAGCAGTAGCGGAAGCGTCTTTCAACACGTCTACCGTCTCCACATCATCCATATTAATCATATTCAAAGGAACATCCGTCGGCACCCCGTCGATGACAAGCAACGGATCACTATTGTTGATGGAACCGATACCACGTATCTTCATTGACACATTATCGCCCGGCGCACCACTGGAAATTACCTGAAGCCCGGTTGCACGTCCTTGTAAAGCTGCTCCCAAACTAGGAGAGGGTTGTTTCATCAGATCTTTGGAAGAAACGGAAGAGATAGCCCCAGTCAAGTCACTCTTCTTCATCGTACCATAACCGATGACAACGACTTCATCGAGCACCTCGGTATCTTCTTTCAAAGTAATAGTCAGGGACGTTTTGCCATTCACCGGAACTGTCTGAGTGGCATATCCGATAAAAGAAACGGTTAGCATACTTTTAGGGGACACTTTCAGGGAGAAGTTACCGTCTATATCGGTAATCGTACCGTTCGTCGTACTTTCTTCTACTACACTGGCACCGATCACCGGCTCACCCGCAGCATCCACTACATGTCCTTTTATGGAAATCTGTTGTGCGAATGCACTAAGAGATAGGAACAAGCCCCACATTATTAATA
>OGOK01001624.1_pt1 | contig 14846 bp, 17 predicted proteins | sample 1552661 | NCBI WGS metagenome assembly OGOK01 (sample SAMEA2580172, study PRJEB22360) | human gut metagenome | biome: human gut; feature: human-associated habitat; material: faeces | place: Denmark | collected 2008/2010
TAGATAAAGAACGTATCAACAATTTCATGGGGCTGACAAGCGAATGGGAAATGAAGCAAATTGAGGAAGCTCTTCTGAGAAGTCTTGGGATAAACAAATAGGATAGTCGCTTTCGATAAGTACGAATTGGAGATGAAAAGAACAGAAACTGAAAAGAGGTAGATATATGGCATTTGCACGAACCGAAGTCAGAGAGCTGGAGCCTATGGTAAAGGCTGGCAAGAAAAAATTCGTCCGCTATCAAGAAGGTGCCGAGCTGTACTCAATGGGACTGCATACATTTGAGGAACTCGCTAAAGAAGCCGGTGCGATTTACAAAATCCGGCGCGTTGTCCTTGTGAATCTGGAAATCTTTGAAGAATATTTGGATACCTTTAGAATGTGAAACAGCATACTCCGTTCTTCGGAGTATTACATATTGGAAAACCACTCAATAAAATTACTTTTGCGGCATCGTTGCAGGACAGGAGCAACTTGTGTATCCTTAGAGCAGGACGGACGTAACGTACTACATAGACCGTCATCAGGATATGACTGTTCTCCTTAAATCGAATTTTACGAGGTGAGAAGAATGGCAACAAGAAAAGATTCTCGTGGTTACTCCCTGAAGAAGGGTGAATCGCAGCGAAAGGATGGCCGTTATGTGTTCCGCTACACTACGCTCCGTGGCGAACACAGATCGGTCTATGCAAAGGAGTTGAGCGAACTTAGAAAAAAGGAAGTAAAAATCCGCAGAGCAATCGAGGATGGCCTTGACCCTGATCGTGCCGAGCGTATCACGCTGAACGAACTGTTTGACGAATACATTTCTCAAAAGTATGATCTGAAGCAGTCCACCATGACGAACTATAAATATATGTATAACCATTATGTTCGGGATGGTTTTGGAAAACTTCGTATCAGCAAAATCAAGTACAGCGATATTAAGAAATTCTATTACTCACTGATTTTAGAAAAAGGATTCAAGCCCAACAGTATGGAAATCGTACATACACTTTTGCATCCAACCTTTACAATGGCTGTCCGCGATGGACTGCTGCGCTTGAATCCCACGGAGGGCGTTATGGCTGAAATTAAGAAGAGCCACTGCTGGGAAAAGACAAAGCGTCATGCTCTGACTGTTGCCGAACAGCGTGCGTTTACCAATTACATCGCCAATAGCGAAGAGTATCGCGGATGGTTCCCGTTGTTTACCGTAATGCTTGGTACTGGCTGTCGCATTGGCGAGGTGTTAGGTCTGCGGTGGCAGGATGTTGATTTCAAGAACCGCACGATCAGCATCAACCACAATCTTGTTTATCGTGTGCAGGAAGATGGCACTTGCACCAACCATGTAAACTCGCCCAAAACGAAAGCTGGCATCCGCATTATTCCAATGATTGATGAAGTGTTCGATGCCTTTCTGGAAGAATACCAGTATCAAAAGGTCATTGGTTTCTGCACCGATGAAATTGATGGGTACTCCGGCTTTGTTTTCTGCACTGGCGATGGAAAGGTTTATCTCCCCAATGCCATCAACCGCACTATCCGCTCGATTTGTGCAGACTACAATAAGGAAGAAGAATCCAAGGCGAAGGAAGAAAATCGTGACCCGGTTCTTCTGCCAAAGTTTAGCTGCCATATCCTGCGGCACACATTCTGCACTCGCTTCTGCGAGAACGAAACCAACCTGAAGGTCATTCAGGAAATCATGGGTCATGCGGATATTTCCACCACAATGGATGTATACGCAGAAGCAACCCAAGAGAAAAAGAAAGAATCCATGACCTCTCTGCAAAGCGCATTGCTTGTGCGGTAAGGCATAGATTCAAAATAACAGAAATGTTCCTCTCTGCTGGACAAAGAAGCACATCTCGTTTATAATGGATTAACAGAGAACAACAGCGGTTATCGCGGTTTCCGTCAGGCTCCGTCAAAAAAGGGCTGTGACCAAAACTGTACACAACTTTCGTGGACGCTGTTGGAGCTTGTTGGAGGGTTCATTGAAAAGAGGGTTTACTTCGTGGACGTTGTTGGAGTCTGACGGACGATAACAGAGCCAGTTCTTGCCACATCCCCACGATGAAGCCGATTGAACAGTAAATTTCCAATTTTAAGATGACAAAGCCTGAAACTTCTTGATGGTACGAGAAGTTTCGGGCTTTTTCTTTTGACGAATTTCCAGCGAAAACTACACCATACGCCAATTTTACGCCAAACGATGCAGGATTTTGTGCAGAGCAAAAAGAGCGTTGTTCGCATTTAGCGTAAAATTGGAGCGTGTGGTGAATGGATGTAGACCTGCAAAGGGCTGCGTCAAGAAGTGGCTTTATGTATTTGCAAACGGACAAGCCGGAACTTTCCACCGCAGAAGAAGCAAATGTGAAAAACATGGAGGTTTCCTTATGAACAAACTGCTTTCCTGCCGCTACAACATGGACACCAACCGGGTGGAAGCCCGGTTCGAGGGTGGCACTACCCTTGCCATCGACTGCATCGCCATCGAGGACGAATACGGCAGCACCCCGGCACAGCGGGCAGAACTGGACTGGCTGCTGTACCATAAGCCTTTGGAGTATGCACAGCTTGTGCTGGGTGGGGAGATTGAGCATTATCTCTCGCTTGGTTGCGATCATGGAAGAATGGAAGATTGATTGACAAGGTTACATAACAGTTAACACAGCTTGCATTTGCCCTGCAATTTTTCAGAATGGAACACCCCAAGGGCGTCCGGTCTATATCCGGCAGATTTTTCATAAAGAATCTGCCGGGTATTTTTGTTTGTCATAAAGGAAGTCTTGCTTTTTATTGTAAAATTGGATACAATATAAAAAAGATATTTGCACGGAGGGCTCTATGGAATATATCGGCATCCAGAAGAAAAACGGCGGTGTGGTGGAAGCCCTGCAGCAGGCCATTTTATCTGGGCAGATCCCGGCGGGCACTGAAATGACCCAGAACGAACTGGCAGAGAGTCTCGGTGTCTCTCGGATGCCGGTGCGGGAGGCCTTGATGATCCTTGAATATCAGGGTCTTATCATCCGCCTGCCCAACAATCGGATAAAAGCGGCAGATTTGACCGAAGAGACACTGCGCCAAATTCTGGCATTGGGGGCTCAGTTGGAACGGCAGGCTATGCGTGCGCTGCCGCAGGATGCGATGTTGGCAGGAGACGAGATGCTGCAGCACCGTACCCTGCGAACCGCCCTGCCCTATCCGCTGCACCGCAAGCTGCTGGAGAGCATTCAGGAGACCTACATCGCCTTTGCCGTGAGCGCACGTCCTGCGCCGGTGAACGACCGGCTTGCCCGTCTGCTGATGCTGGACCGTCAGGGTTCCCCTGATGTGCTGGATGCATGGAACACCTATGAAGAAGAACTGCTGCATCTGATTTTAACGATAAGGAGTCAATATGCTGGGACTGAAACCCATTAAGCTGCTGCCCGCCCGCGAGCGGGTAGCTTCCGCTTTGCGGAAAGCCATTATCTCAAAAAGCATCCCGGAGGGCGCAGAACTCACGCTGGAAAACACCGCACAGGAACTGGGCGTGTCGGTCACGCCGGTGCGAGAGGCCTTTCAGATCCTTGCCCGTGACGGTCTGCTGGAAGTCAAGCAAAACAAGTGCGCCATTGTGTTGGGCGTAACGGAAAAAACGATTCGGGAGCACTACCAGCTGCGCGCTGCCTTGGAAGGGACGGCATGTATGCTCTGCTGCCAGAACAACGCTGACCTGTCCAAGATCAAAAACTGCGTGGATACTGCTGAGGAGGCTCTTTCTCTTCAGCAGGCCGGAAATTATACTGACTACAACCAGTCCTTCCATTTTGAGATCTGGGAAGCTTCCGGCAATGAAAAAATGCGCAATCTTCTCTCGGAGCTGTGGAATGGCCTGTCCGTTGGTGTGGAAATGAGCGAGTTGGACTATGCCCTCAACTCCCAGAGCGAGCATAAAAAGATCTATGCGGCGCTGGAAGCACGGGATGCGCTGGCCGCACGGGCTGAAATGGAAAAACACATCTACCGCAGTATGGACGATGCGCTGACCTATTATTTATAAGATCAAGGAGGACAAGACAGTGTATACCTGTGCGAACTGTACGGTTCTGGCCTGTGCCAACAACGAGCCGGAAAAGATGCCCAAAAACTGCCCTATGCGGAATGCTTCGGTGATGGAGGCCGCCCGCGCCGGCTATGATTTGCCTGAGAATCACGATTTCTACGTCAACTGTTCGGCCATTGAGGGGCTTGGCTACTGTCAATGGCCCCGCCTGAAGGAGACGGTGGAGTTCTGCAAGCGGATGGGCTACCACAAGCTGGGTCTTGCCTTCTGCAAAGGTCTGCGGAAGGAAGCCCGCATCGTGGCCGACCTGCTCCGTGCGCAGGGGTTTGAGGTGGTGTCGGTCATCTGCAAGACCGGTGGCATCTCCAAAGAAGAAGTGGGCATCCCGGAAGAGGTCAAGATCCACCCCGGCGAATTTGAGGCCATGTGCAACCCCATCGCACAGGCAAAGCTTCTGAACGAACAGCACACCGATTTCAACATTGAGGTCGGACTTTGTGTGGGACACGACTCGATGTTTTATAAGTACTCGGACGCCATGGTCACAACGCTGGTGGCCAAGGATCGCGTTCTGGCGCATAATCCCTGTGGTGCCATTTACTGTGCCGAGGGGTATTTCAAAAAGCGGCTGGAATAAAAGAAGGAAAAAACGTGCGATCTCCATCTGCTTTGGAGATCGCACGTTTTTTGCAGAAGGCGGCGGAGGGAGATTTTCTTGTATCCTACTGTTTGTCTGGCGTGCACAAAAATTGGTACATAATCCGTGCAATGCGACAAAACTCGAAAAAAGGGATTGACAAATCTCTGTTTCGGGTGTATTCTCGTGTCGTCAAGTGGATACATTATCACAGATTATATATAAAAATTCAAAAAAGGCGCTGCCGAGATTCCCGGAATTCTAAGGTTCCGGGCAGATCCTTCCAGAACGAAAAAGGGCTGTGAGGGCACAGCACGGCGGCAAAGACTCTGCACAACGAGGTGCAGCTGGGGCGTTCCGAAAGTCAGGGCTGTTTTGCTCTGATAAAAATGGATACATTATATTTCATTAAAGGAGGATTCCCCGGTATGTCAGCAGCAACTATCACCCTACTCTTTCTTCTCTTCGCGGTCGTCATGTTCGTGTTTGAGAAGATCCCCCTCGGCGTAACGTCCATGATCGTCTGTATCGGTCTGGTCGTCACCGGCGTTCTGGACATCAAGACTGCTTTTGCGGGCTTCATCGACAGCAACGTCATCCTCTTCGTCGCCATGTTCATCGTCGGCGGTGCCCTGTTTGAAACAGGCATGGCCAACAAGATCGGCGGCATTGTTACCCACTTTGCCAAATCCGAGCGCAGCCTCATCGTGGCCATCATGGTCATCGTTGGCCTGATGAGCGGCGTGCTCTCCAACACCGGCACCGCCGCCGTCCTGATCCCTGTGGTCATCGGCATTGCGGCAAAGTCCGGCTATGCCCGCTCCAAGCTGCTGATGCCGCTGGTGTTTGCAGCGGCCATGGGCGGCAACCTTTCCCTCATCGGCGCACCGGGCAACCTCATCGCCCAGAGTGCTCTGGGTGAGATCGGGATGTCCTTCGGCTTCTTCGAGTATGCTATCGTGGGCCTGCCCATCCTCGTCGCCGGCATCCTCTTCTATGCCACCCTTGGCATGAAGCTGCTGCCCAACCACCCCGTCTCCGATGAAGACTCCTTCGGCGGCGAGCAGGACTTCAGCAATGTTCCCAAGTGGAAACAGGTGCTCTCCCTCGTTATCCTCGTGCTCACCCTGTTGGGCATGATTTTTGAAAAGCAGATCGGCATCAAACTCTGCATCACCGGCTGTATCGGTGCGCTGGCTCTGATCCTCACCGGTGTCATCTCCGAGAAAGACGCCCTGAAGTCCATCGACCTCAAGACCATCTTCCTCTTCGGTGGTACGCTGTCTCTGGCCTCTGCACTGGATAAGACCGGGGCAGGCGCAGAGATTGCAAACATCGTCATTGGTGCTCTGGGCAAGAATCCCTCTCCCTACATCCTGACTCTGGTGGTCTTCCTGCTCTGCTGCGTCATGACCAACTTCATGTCCAACACCGCAACCACCGCCCTGATGGTTCCCATCTGCCTGAGCATCGCACAGGGCATGGGTGCCGACCCCCGCGCAGTCCTGATGGCTTGTGTCATCGGCGGCTCCTGCGCTTACGCAACGCCCATCGGTATGCCCGCCAACACCATGGTGGTTTCCGCCGGCGGTTACAGCTTCAAGGATTATGCCAAGGCTGGTCTGCCCCTCATTCTCATCGCAACCGTTGTCAGCATGGTGATCCTTCCCATCGCATTCCCGTTCTTCCCGCAGTAAAGCGGACAGGAACGTTGAATATGAGTGAACCAACGCGCAAAATGTACCAAATCTAAGGAGGCATTGGAATGAACAAGCAAGAACAGGTGCAGCAGATGACGACCTATATGGCGAACTTTGTGAGCCATATCGCCAAGGTGCTGCCGGACGACATCATTGCCAAGCTCGATGAGCTGGGCGCACAGGAGGATGCACCGCTGTCCAAGGTCATTTATGAGACCATGAAGCGGAACCAGAAGCTGGCCAAGGAGCTGAACCGCCCCAGCTGCCAGGATACTGGTGTGCTGCAGTTCTGGGTAAAGTGCGGCGTGGACTTCCCCCTCATCGGTGAGGTGGAGGGTCTGCTGAAGGAGGCTGTGGTCAAGGCTACCTTTGAAGCGCCCCTGCGCCACAACAGCGTTGAAACCTTTGATGAGTTCAACACCGGCCGCAATGTCGGCAAGGGCACTCCCACCGTGTGGTGGGATATCATCCCGAACAGCGACAAGTGCGAGATCTACGCCTACATGGCAGGCGGCGGCTGCACCCTGCCGGGCAAGGCCATGGTTCTGATGCCCGGTGCAGGCTACGAAGGCGTGACCAAGTTCGTCATGGATGTCATGACCAGCTACGGCATCAACGCCTGCCCTCCGCTGCTGGTGGGCGTGGGCGTTGCCACCTCTGTTGAGACCGCTGCTCTGCTGTCCAAGAAGGCTCTGATGCGTCCTCTGGGCAGCCACAACGAGAACGAGCGCGCAGCCTATATGGAGAAGCTGCTGGAAGACGGCATCAACTCCATCGGCCTTGGCCCTCAGGGCATGGGCGGCAAGTACTCCGTCATGGGCGTGCACATTGAGAACACTGCCCGCCATCCTTCTGCCATTGGCGTTGCCGTCAACGTGGGCTGCTGGAGCCATCGCCGCGGCCACATCATTTTTGATAAAGATCTGAACTACACCATTGATACTCATTCGGGGGTGACTTTGTAATGCTGACCATCAAAGACGGAAAGAAAATTCTTACCACTCCGGTCTCTGCAGAAGACCTGAAGGACATCCATATCGGTGATGTCGTTTACCTGAACGGCGACCTGACCACCTGCCGCGATGTGGCGCACCGCCGCCTCGTGGAAGAGGGCCGCCCGCTGCCTGTGGACGTGAAGGACGCAGCCATCTTCCACGCCGGCCCCATCATCCGCCCGCTGGAGAACGACAAGTTCGAGATGGTGTCTGTGGGCCCCACCACCTCCATGCGCATGGAGAAGTTCGAGTATGAGTTCGTGCAGAAGTCCGGTGTCCGCGTCATCGTGGGCAAGGGCGGCATGGGCCCCAACACCGAGCGCGCCTGCAAGGAGTTCGGTGCCATCCACTGTGTCTTCCCTGCCGGTAACGCCGTTGTGGCTGCCACCGAGGTGGAGGAGATCGTCGAGGCCCAGTGGCGTGACCTCGGTATGCCGGAAACTCTGTGGCACTGCCACGTTAAGGAGTTTGGCCCCCTGATCGTTTCCATCGACGCTGAGGGTCGCAACCTGTTCGAAGAGAACAAGGTCATCTTCAATCAGCGCAAGGATAAGGCCGTCGAAGAGATCTGCAAGCACGTCGGCTTTATTAAGTAATCCGGATATCCTCTCAGCGGGGGACAGACTTCACTCATTATTTCCTTTCATACGATTCTCCTAAATCGTTTTTCTTACCCCAAGTTTCTTGCTCAGCTTAATTTGCCACGTATTTGTTCTCCGCAATTTGCCCCGGAACCCTTTTCCGCGTAAAGGGTTCCGGGGCGTTATTTGTTCCTTGAAGGAAATGCAGACAAAGAAGATCTTGGCCGTTCTTTTTGTTCTACACACCTTATATAAAGTTCCTTTGGAAAATTGTATTTTTCGACAAAAGTATAACAAATCCCTTGACAAGCGTGGTCTTTCGGTGTATCCTTTTCTTGTTTATTGGATACATTATCAAATATAAACATTCAAGTGCCACTGCTTTGCATCTGCAAGGTGGAAGTAATCCACAGGAGGACAACCCAAATGAGCCCATTGGAGATCACACTGGTCATCCTGCTTGTAACGATCATCGCCTTTGTATCCGGTAAAGTCCCGTTCTCGGTCATTTCTACCGGCATCATTCTGGCGCTGATCCTCACCGGCATCAAGACCCCTGCCGAGGCCTTTGGCGGCTTCATCAACACGAACGTGGTCATGTTCGTAGCCATGTTCGTCATCGGTGCAGGGCTGACCAAAACGCCCCTGATTGACAAAGCCCAGAGTCTGGTCATCCGCTACAAGGACAATATGCGGATGCTGATTTTTCTTTCCTGTGTGGCAGGTGCGTTTCTGGGCGCCATCACCAGTGCCACCGCAACTGCCGCTATCATGATCCCTCTGCTGGTAGGCATTGCGAACGACATCGGCGTGAGCCGCAGCAAGCTGCTGTATCCTTCTATGGCCTGTGCCAACATTGCCACCCAGATGACCTTTCTCGGTCAGGGTGCTTCCAACATGGCATGGAACGATGTCATGATGCAGGCCGGCGCACCGACACCGCTGCACACCTGGGATTTCACCATTGCGCGCATCCCGATGCTGACCATTGCCATCCTGTACATGACCTTTGTTGGCTATAAGCTGATGCCGGATCTTCCCAACGAGCAGTTTTCAGATGCAGCACATACGGCTTCTGAGAGCGAAAAACTCAGCCCCTTCAAGCGCAAACTGGCTGTCCTGATCGTTCTGGTCTCCATTGCAATGATGCTGCTGGAAAATGTCATTGGTGTCAAGATGTATCTCACTTCCTGCATCGGCGCTGCCGCTCTGGTGCTGACGGGTGTGCTGACCGAGAAGGAAGCTCTCAACTCCATCCACCAGCCGACCATTTTCCTGTTTGCCGGTGTGCTGGCTCTGTCGGACGCCATCCAGACCACCGGTGCAGGCGATGTGGTGGCAGACTGGATGATCCGCCTACTGGGCGATACTACCAATCCGTACATCATTATGCTGGTGTTCTTCCTTGTTCCCTTCATTCTGACACAGGTCATGTCCAATCTGGCTACCCTGACCATCTTCATCCCACTGGTCACTTCCGCCTGTATCCGCATGGGCGTAGACCCCCGTGCTGCCGTGGTCGGCGTGATCACAGCCAGCTGTGTGTCCATCATGACCCCCATGGCAGCTCCCTGCCAGATCATGATCATCGAGCCGGGCGGATACACCCTGAAGGATTATCTCAAGTGTGGTACCCCGCTGGCGCTCATCCTCATCGTCGTGTCCGTATTTTTCCTGCCGACACTTTATCCTTTTGCCTGATTCTATTTTCCCACCGCAGTAGTATGCGCAAACTGCATATCGTAAATATGCCGTTCTGTTCGGCGCTATTTTTGAAAACCGCAATAAAAGCAGCAGAAATTTTTGAGCATCTCATCATTCTGTCAAGAGGGCCGGCACCGTCCGGCCCTCTCTCTTTTTGCCAAAGTTTCCCTTGTGTTTTCTTGCAAGCTGCTGAAAGTGACGTGTTCTCAAAAGTTCGCGTTTGCGAAGCGCAGCGGAGCAATGAAAGCCCCAGTGGGGCTTTAAGCGACCGAACGGTCTTGCGCAGCAAGATGAAGGGGCCTCGCCCCGACAAATTACGAGAACAAGAAGATGTGTGTCGAAATGCCTCCGGTCCATCTGCGGCCAAGAGCCGAACCAGACCGCATCCAGCCCCAGTTTCTGCGCAAAACAAGCTCTGAAAATTGTGCATGGTGTTTGATCCATTCCGTTTGCCACTTGAAAATTTGGAAAGAACCGACGGATTACCCCCTTCCATTTTCATAAGAGTGGTTGCATTATGAAGATACGGAATGAAACAGGCCCAAATCTACCCGATATCTGGCTGCAAAACAGATTGTTGCGAAAAAAAGAGAAAACCGCTATGGAACGCTGTTTTTTGATGTCCCGGCAAGTTTTTCTTCTCAGAAAAAGGGCTGCTGCACTGGCTTCTATCCTTGTGCAACAGCCCTTTTTGTGAAAACCTTTTTTCAAAACCAACTCAAAAACTGGTCAGCCCTAAGCTGACGTCCAGCGCCTGATCCACCCGCTTCTGGTCGGCGGGGGTGATCTGCCCGGCTCGTTCCCGCAGGCGGTGTTTGTCCAGCGTGCGGATCTGCTCCAGCAGCACGACGCTGTCCTTGGCAAGGCCGGTGTCCGCCGCCCGGATGTTGATGTGGGTGGGCAGACGCGCTTTGTCCAGCCGGGATGTAATGGCCGCCGCGATCACCGTGGGGCTGTAGCGGTTACCGGTGTCGTTCTGCACGATGAGCACCGGACGCACGCCGCCCTGTTCGCTTCCGACCACGGGCGAGAGATCGGCGTAATAAATATCGCCGCGTTTCACATTGATATCCACTTAGCTATTCACACTCCGAGCGGAAGAAAGTACCCTTGCCTTTGTCAGGGGCCAATTTCATTCTCCCACGCGGGGGCGGAATTTATACGGGGGCTCGCAACTTTCCCCGTCTTTCTGCCCCCAGTCCATCGTATGCTGAGGACAGATGCCGCGTGCTTTTCTTAAAGCGGCTGCAAATTCTTGTCGACGGACACGCCGTTCAAGCGATAGACGCGCGGCACACGCTTGCTGACCGCGCACATCAGCTCATAGGGGATGGTATCGCAGAGCGCAGCGTCGTCCGCGCAGAGGATGTGCTCGCCGAAGATCTCGACCTCGTCGCCGGACTTCACCTGCGGGAGGTCGGTCACGTCGATCATGCACATATCCATGCAGATGCGCCCGACCTGCTTGGCGCGGCCATAGGGCGTGAGCACTTCGATCTGATTCGAGAGCGCGCGGTGCAGGCCGTCGGCGTAGCCGATGGGCAGGACCGCAATGCGGCTGGGCCGCTGTGTAAAGTATGTGCGCCCGTAGCTGATGGGCTCGCCCGCAGCGAAGTCCTTGATCGTCGCCACGCGCGTTTTGAGCGACATGACGGGCTGCAAGCCCATCTTTTCGGCCAAGTCGCCCGAACCGTAGAGGATGATGCCGCAGCGCACCATGTCCCATGCCCACTCAGGATAGCTCGCAATGCCGCCGGCATTGCAGCAGTGGTGGAGCTGGAAGCGGAAGCCGCTTTGCGTCTCCACCTTTTCGATCATGCGCGCGAAGCGCTCATGCTGCAATTTCGTAAATTCGACGCTCTCCGTCGTATCCTCGTCCGACACGCTGAAGTGCGTGAACACTCCCTCGATGTCGAGTCCCGGCAGTTCGAGCACACGCAGAATGTCGCGCAGGCTCGCGTCAAAGTGCGCCTCGTCGCACGAAAAGCCGAGGCGGCCCATGCCGGTGTCGAGCTTGACGTGCACGGTCATCTTCTCGCCCAGCGCGATGGCGCGGTCGGAAAATTCCTTTGCGATGTCGTAGCTCTGCACCGCCTGCGTCATGTGCAGCTGCAAAATGCGCGCCGTCTGATCCGCGGGCGTGAAGCCCAGCATTAAGATCGGCAGCGTTACGCCGCTGTCGCGCAGCTCCTCCCATTCGTCGATGTTCGACACGGCGAGGTATCCCGCGCCGAGCTGCTCGAGCCGCTTGGCGATCTCCACCGCGCCGTGGCCATAGCCGTCTGCCTTGACGACGCCGAGCAGCTTCACCTTGTCCCCGACATGACGGCGGATGACCTTGAAATTATGGGTCAGATGGTCAAGGTCGATCTCCGCCCAGGTCCTCTTGAGCGTGCTTTCCATAGACGCTTCCACCCTTTTGCTTTCAGTTTCGACGCGCGCTACTGCGCCGCGTCCGGCGATAGTATATCACCAAAAATAAAATTCGTAAACTCCGCCGCGGCAATAATTTTGTCATTTTCCGCGATCTCGGCGTACACCGGCGCGCCGGAGGCGTCGAGCCAGAGCGAGCAGGCGAACGTTTCGCCGCTGAGCGTCAGTGAAAAATCGGCACGCAGCGCGTCGACGTCTCCGATCGTCTCCGCGCCCGAGCTATCGAGATACACCTTCGGGAAGTTTTGCAGCACGAGCGGCACGCAGGAAAGCGCCGAAACGCGCGGCGAGAGCGTACCCACGTCCAGCACCAGATCGTCGAACGTCAGCGTCAGCTTGTCGCCCTCAAGCACCGCGCCGACGCCCATGAGCTCCTCCGGCTCGCTGACGGTCGCGCGCACGGCGTCGCCCTGCGTGCTCAGGTGCAGGGCATAGACAAGCGTCTCGTCCTCGCGCGGCACACTGACGCGCACGTCCGTTTCGTAGGACGCCAAATTTTTGTACTGCTCCTGCATCGCCTCCGCGCGGTCCGTCTCCTTGCCGCAGGAGCACAAAATAAGTAAGTAAAGCACTGCAGGCCATACCTTTTTCATATCTCCATCCCCCTTCGTCCGTTATCTCTATGCGCGCGCATGCCGCAGCATTCCAGCTTTTCAGAGCACAGACAGTCAAAGGCATATCCTACCGGCAAGGTTGCGCTTTCCGCAGTTGCACATCTGCCGGTTCTGTGCCATCCCCCAAAAAGTGTTTTACACATAGATTTGCACACCACACTTCCCGCGGCGCAAAAAAGAGGAAGCTGATTTCTCAGCTTCCTCTCGAAAATCGCTTGATTTTTAAGGGTTTTATCTTACTTGAAGTAGCGCTCCAGCAGACCCTTGAGGGCGCGGCCGTGACGGGCTTCGTCGCGGGCCATCTCGTGCACGGTGTCGTGGATGGCGTCGAGGCCGTTCTTCTTCGCGCACAGGGCGAGGTCAAACTTGCCGCTCGTGGCGCCGAACTCGCAGTCGACGCGCCACTTGAGGTTGTCCTTCGTGCTTGCCTTCATGTTGGGCTCGAGGTCGGAGCCGAGCATCTCGGCGAACTTCGCGGCGTGCTCCGCCTCTTCATAGGCGGCCTTCTCCCAATACAGGCCGATCTCGGGATAGCCCTCGCGGTGCGCAACGCGCGCCATGCAGAGGTACATGCCGACTTCGCTGCACTCGCCGTTGAAGTTGGCCATCAGCTGGTCAAAGATATACTTCTTGTCCTCTTCCGAGATGTCGGGGTTGTTCTTCACGGTCTTGCCGTAAACGCCGAACTCGTGCTCGGCAGCGAGCTTGAGCTCACCCTTGACCTCTTCGAACATGTTGCTCTTGGCGTGGCACACGGGGCACTCCGCAGGAGCCTCGGGGCCTTCATAGATATAACCGCAAACCTTGCAAAGCCACTTTTTCATAATTGCTACCTCCATAAAGTTTATCTTGAAATGTGAATTGTTTTGCTTGCCTTTCACTGGCGTTAGTCTACCACATTTTACCGGTTTTATAGAAGTTGCAAATGCAACATTTTGATGAATTTTTTATGAATTGCGCTCCATGGCCTTCAGGATGCGCGGCGCGAGGATCACACTCACGACGATCTTGAGGCAGTCGCCGGGGAGATAGGGCAGCATGTAGGCCGTGGCGAGCGTCATCCCGCTCACGTTGCCGCCCTTGTAGACGTTGACGATCAACGCGATATAGGGAAGACCCACGAGGTACAGCACCGCGAGACCTGCAAAGCACGCGAGCAAAAGACGCGGCACAGAGCGGTCCTTTTCGGCGATCTTGCCGATGACCCACGCCGTCGGGATCAGGCCCAGCAGGAAGCCGAACGTGGGGTTAAAGATGTAGCCAAAGCCGCCGCCAGCCGCGAAAATAGGCACGCCGACAAGGCCGAGTACCACGTAGAGAAGCTGCGACAGCGCGCCGAGCTTTGCGCCCAGAAGCAATCCTGCCATCGCCGTGAAGAAGAACTGCAGCGTGATCGTCGCCTGGAAAAGCTGGAAGTGCAGGAACGCGCCGATAGCCGTCAGCGCGGCGAACAGTGCGCAGTAGATCAGGTCTCTTGTTTTGATGTTTTTCATGGTGATTCTCCCTTTTCTCAAAAAAACTGGGCTCATCATAACATGACGCCCGCCTATTGTCAACCTATAAATTTCATAAAGGTTTACAAGTTTGCAATTTTTCTTGCACAAGATCAAAATCGCAGCGCCTACGGCGCTGCACGAGGCAAAGGGGGTATTCTCTTTCGCGAAAGAGAATACCCCCTTTGGAACCCCAAGAGAAAGGCTGAGATTGGTAGTCTCAGGTTTGCGCAAGTCTTTTGCCTTTGGAATGTGAATGCCTGCGCGCGGCGGAGCCGCGTTTAGCGTTGCTATACGATTTGATTTGCTTCTATCATCCGCTACCGCTCTGCCCATCTTGTAGAAGTGCAAACTAATTTCCGTCTACCAGAGTGTTAATCAATGCGGCGAGCGCAGCAATGCCGCATTCGGCAAGCAGTCTGCCGCCAAGCAATCGTCACTCGCGCCTCACGATAGTAAGGCGCGGTTGCAAAACGGTCACGATTCGCAGGGATTCATGGCGAAGCCATGTACACCGCACTTACATTGCGCAGCGCGTGCAGTCATTCAAGCTACAAACTGCCAATGTCGGAGGTCAAGGGGCAGCGCCCCTTGCGTTCTCTTGGGGGTCTAAGGGGGCCATTCTCTCACGTGAGAGAATGGCCCCCTTT
>OGOK01001658.1_pt1 | contig 14592 bp, 10 predicted proteins | sample 1552661 | NCBI WGS metagenome assembly OGOK01 (sample SAMEA2580172, study PRJEB22360) | human gut metagenome | biome: human gut; feature: human-associated habitat; material: faeces | place: Denmark | collected 2008/2010
GTGCGGATGTCCGACCTGTATGGCATTCTCCATGAAGGTTGCACAGGGCGCTATGAAAATTGAGCAGTGTCCTCATATGTCCGAGGATGCATTAGCATCTCTTTCTGAGGCAACTGCACCGCCAATGAAAACTATCAAGATCGGAACAGGCGACGGAGAGTTTACACTTGGTGGAGAGACTGTTCTTTTCAGACATGAGAAGACCTTTGTAAACAAGACAAGATATGCAGTAGAGCTTTGCACATGCATGGATGACGCTACTGTAGATGCAAAACTGGCTGAGATCCCGAAGGTTGATTATGACCGTATCGGTGAGAGAATGTACGCAGAGATCGTTTACGTAAACTGCGATGCAGAAGCAACAGCTGACAAATATGTAGCACTTGTACAGAAAGCAGCAGCTCTTGGACGTACCCTGATCCTTGGATGTTCTGATCCGGAGATCGCAAAAGCAGCCCTTGAGGTTTGCAAAGACAGCAAGCCGGTATTAAACGGAGCAAATGCTTCTAACTATGAGGCTATGAACGCAGTTGCAACAGCAGCTGGTGTTGTTCTTGGTGTATCTGGCAAAGATCTTAACGAGTTATATGATACTACAGCAGCTATCAAGAAACTTGGAAACAAGAATCTCGTACTTGACACAACAGGAGCTGACATCAAAGAGACAGATCGGAAGAGACCTTCGGCAATGCCGTACAGGTACGTCGTGCAGCTCTGAAGGATCAGGACAGAACATTCGGTTATCCATCCATCGTAAACCTTGCAAAGATCGCTGGTGGTGACTATCACCTTCAGGCAGGTCTGGCAGCTATGTTTACAATGAAATACGGTTCCATCGTTGTTATGGAGCGTATGACATATGCAGAGGCACTTCCGTTATATGGTCTGCGTCAGAACGTTTACACTGACCCGCAGAAGCCAATGAAAGTTGAGCCAGGCATCTATCCGTTAAATGGTGCTGATGAGAATGCAGTAGTAGTTACTACTGTAGACTTTGCTCTTACATATTTCGTAGTATCCGGCGAGCTGGAGCGTTCCGGTGTTCCGCTTAATCTTGTTATCAACGATGCCGGCGGTTTATCCGTACTGACATCCTGGGCAGCAGGAAAATTCTCCGGAAACAGTATTTCTACATTCTTCAAAGAGAAAGTAGAGCCAAATGTTAAGAGCAGACGTCTGGTAATCCCAGGTAAGGTTGCAGTCCTGAAGGGTGATCTGGAAGCAAAACTTCCTGGATGGGAAATCATCGTTGGACCAAGAGAAGCTGTACAGCTTGTTAAATTCTTAAAAGATATGCAGGCTGACGGTCAGATCTGATCGGAATGACATGCCGGACCGGTCATCTGACCGGTCTGGCTCTTAATAAGAAGCATACAGGTTTTATTCCTGTGTAAATAAATAAAAAGGAGAACACGGTTATGGCAAAATTTGTAACAATCGGAGAAAGACTTTCCACTACTGCACCGGCAGTAAACAAAGCATTTACAGAAAGAGATCCAGAGCCGATCATCAAAAGAGCAAAACAGCAGCTTGACGCTGGTGCTACTTACCTTGATGTAAACATCGGACCTGCTGAGAACGATGGAGAAGATCTGATGAAATGGGCAGTACAGCTCCTTCAGTCAGAGTTTGACAATGTTCCGCTTGCACTGGATACAACAAACAAGAAAGCTATTGAAGCTGGTATCTCTGTATATAACAGAGCAAAAGGAAAACCGATCGTTAACTCTGCTGATGCTGGTGACAGAATCACAAACATCGACCTTGCAGCAGCAAACGATGCCATCTGTATCGCACTTTGCTCTTCCGGTATGGTAGCAGCAGACAATGATGAACGTATGATGCACTGCCAGAACATGCTTGAAAGAGGTATGGCTCAGGGCATGGATACAGAAGATCTGTGGTTTGACCCGTTATTCCTGGTTGTAAAAGGAATGCAGGACAAACAGATGGAAGTTCTTGAGTGCATCAAGATGTTCAGCGATATGGGACTGAATTCTACCGGCGGACTTTCCAACAACTCCAACGGTATGCCGAAAAACATCCGTCCGATCATGGATTCCGCACTTGTAGCTATGGCTATGATGCAGGGTCTGACCAGCGCCATCGTTAACCCGAATGACCTGAGACTGATGGAGACCATTAAATCCTGTGACGTATTCAAAGGCAACACTCTGTATGCAGATTCTTATCTGGAGCTTTAATCTTTAAATCTCGCAGGTTTTCCCCTGATGGTGCCGCAGCGTTTGCGAAAACCTGAGGCACCATCAGGGGTTTTTCTATCTAAAAGCGGAAAAATAAAAAAAGCGGAGAATATATACGACTGGGGGATTTACAGATTATGGCAAAAGTAACCTTTCGATTTGAAGAAGGAGAACCGGTAGTCACCTACGCAACCGAGGGCGAGCGCCTTCTTGAAGTAGCGCAGAAGAGCAATGTGCCGATCGATGCACCGTGTTCCGGAAACGCATCGTGCGGTAAATGCCGCGTTCGTCTTGTGAGCGGTGAGCTGGATTCCAAAATAACCCGCCATATTTCTGAGGAAGAATATCAGAATGGCTGGAGACTGGCGTGCGTCAGCACCGTCAAAGGCGATGTTGAAGTGGAAGTGCCGGACATTGCATCCGCTTACCGGAGCCGCATGAAAGTGGCAGACCTTAGTTCACCGAGTGAAATTGCAATTTTTGAAGATACGAAAAAGAAAATTACAGACGCCGGCCTGGAATTGAAAAACAGCATGCAGGTGATTACAATCTCAATGGAAGAGCCTACTCTGGATGATACGATGCCGGATAACGAGAGAGTAACCTGGGCTGTACAGGCAGCGACGGGGCTTGAACGGGTACGGATTCCGTACTCTGTACTGAAAAAAATGCCGGATGTCCTTCGGGAATCCCATTTTCAGGCACAGTGTGTCGTCCGGGTTACGGCAAATGACGTCTTTTTATACGATATGCTTCCAATGGAAGCAAAAGCAGTGGTCGGTGGTCTCGTTGTCGACATCGGAACAACGACAGTTTCTGCACTGATCGTGGATATGCTGAGCGGAGAAATCCTGGCAAAAGCCTCTTCCGGAAACGGACAGATCCGGTATGGTGCGGATGTTATCAACCGTATCATTGAATCCCAGAAACCGGGAGGCCATGAAAGACTGCAGAATGCAATCATCAAAGAAACCTTAAACCCGATGATTTCCAACATGTGCCGCGCAGCGAAAATCAGCAGTCAGCAGATTTACCGTGCGGCGATTGCCGGAAACACTACCATGGAGCATCTGATGATGGGCATCAATGCAGATCCGCTTCGGATGGAGCCGTATATTCCTGCCTTCTTTAAAACAAACTCACTGTTTGCATCGGACGTCAATCTTGCGATTCATCCGGACGCCCATATCATTCTGGCACCGAACATCGGAAGCTATGTGGGCGGAGATATTACTGCCGGCGCGTTGGTCAGCATGATCTGGAACCGGCCGGAGATGAGTCTTTTTATTGACCTTGGTACCAATGGCGAGCTTGCATTTGGAAACTCTGACTTTATGGTAAGCTGTGCCTGCTCGGCCGGACCGGCCTTTGAGGGCGGCGATATCAGCTGTGGTATGCGTGCGACCGACGGTGCGATTGAAAAATGTACGATCGATCCGGAGACGATGGAACCTTCGTACCATGTTATCGGAGATGAGGGAACGAAGCCGATTGGTCTTTGCGGTTCCGGAATCATCGATGTAATTGCAGCGCTGTTCCGTGCGAAAATGGTTAATCCGAAGGGAAAATTTATCCGGGAAGGCAGACGGATCCGCCACGACAAATATGGCATGGGAAGCTATGTCATCGCATTTGAAGAGGAAGCCGGAAGCGTCCGCGACGTTGAGATTACAGAAGTAGATATCGACAACTTTATCCGTGCCAAGGGCGCGATTTTCTCAGCGATCCGTACGATGCTGAACTATCTGGATATGGATGTTTCCATGATCGAGGAGGTTTACGTAGCGGGCGGTATCGGAAGCGGCATCAACATGAAAAATGCCGTTACCATCGGTATGTTTCCGGACATCCCGCTGGAAAAATTCCATTACATTGGTAACTCTTCCCTGACCGGTGCGTACTCAATGCTTTTATCGACAGCAGCAGAGAAGAAAACGTATGAGGTTGCCCGGAACATGACATATCTGGAACTCTCTACGGTACCAACCTATATGGATGAATTTGTAGCGGCGTGCTTCCTGCCGCACACAGACACGACGATGTTCCCGTCTGTGGAAGCATAAAACGGAAGCAGAACTTTCTGTTACGATTCAAGGTGAAACACATGTGGTTTTGCTTTGAATTGTGGCGAACCTTTTTGAGAGGAATTGGATTTACATGGCAGTAGACTTAAATTACGAAAAAGACAGCAAAGAGCGTATTCCGTATGAGCATTATCTGGAAGTGTATCAGAATGCAGATCCAAAAGAGATTTCCAGCCGGTGCGACGTTCCGTATGATGCGGAAAAACAGGAGTTTACCGTTTCCCTGATGGGTGTTTCCTACCGGATTTCGTGGCCGGAGTACAACGTATTTCATATTGGAGATGATGGAAGCGTTTCACCGATAATTGGCTGGTATCCACTCGAGAAAAAACCGAATGCAAAAATTTTGGTATTGCGTTATCTGACCGAGGGCGGAGCTGCCCCATCCACCGGAAAATTCCTGACGTACCGGGAGATTCCGTGGGGAGAGGTTTATTTTAAGCAGTTCCAGGGAAGATGCCTGTTCCGTCTGGCCTTTGGCTTTGGCGGAAAGCTCGACAAATTCCGTGAGATCATGGAGCGCGTTGGTGCACAGGCGATTTCATCCGGAGATGTCGGATATGAGCTGGAGTTTATGAAGGGTCTTTTTGTCCGCCTGATTTTATGGGCGGGAGATGATGAATTTCCGCCGTCCGCACAGATTCTCTTTTCGGACAATTTCCCGGCTGCATTTACGCAGGGAGAGGATATGGCGGTTGTGGGAGATGTCACAATTGATATGCTGAAGGTTCTGGCTGCAAAATAGTTATGGTTTGAGGCCATCAGGATGGCTTCTGGATCGAAAAAAATAAGCGGAGGAAAATAACATGGGATTTTCAACAGTACCTTGCAATGAGTTTGTAGAAGTGCTCGGTTCCAAAGCACCGGTTCCGGGCGGTGGCGGAGCTTCTGCACTGGTTGGCGCTGTCGGCACAGCGCTTGGCAACATGGTTGGTGCGCTGACAGTAGGTAAAAAGAAATATGCGGATGTCGAAGAGGAAATGAAAGAGCTGATGGCGAAAGCAACCACGCTTCAGGACGAACTGCTTCACCTGATCGAGCGCGATGCAGAAGTGTTCGAACCGCTCTCCAAAGCATACGGCATGCCGCGCGAGACAGAGGAGGAGAAGGCAGAAAAAGCAAGAGTCATGGAGATTGTGCTGAAGGATGCCTGCTCTGTTCCAATGGAAATTATGGAAAAATGCTGCGAAGCAATCGACCTGATCGTAGAATTTGCAGCAAAAGGTTCTGCACTTGCGATCAGTGACGCAGGTGTTGGCGCAGCATTCTGCAAAGCAGCCTTAGAGGGTGCTTCCCTGAATGTATATATCAACACGAAATCTATGAAAAACCGGGAATATGCAGAAGAACTGAATCGAAAATGTGATGAAATGCTTGCGGTCTATACCGTAAAAGCAGACGAGATTTTCCGGAACGTACTGGGAAGACTGAAAGCCTGAAAACAAACGGCCAGAGAAGCTTCCCGGCAGCAAGCGGGTTGCAAAAGGAGTTCTCTTTGACCGAAAAGAAAAGCGGAGGATAAAAAAATGGCAAAACAGTTATTAGGAAAAGAAGTAACAGCAGCATTAAATGAGAAGATCAAAGCAAATGTAGCAGAGCTGGAAGCAAAAGGAGTAAAACCGACTCTCGGAATCATCCGTGTCGGAGAGAGAGAGGATGACCTTTCCTACGAAAGAGGAGCAACCAAACGCTGTGAGACCTTAGGCGTTGCATACGAGAAATTCCTTCTTCCGGCAGACGTTACCCAGGAAGAGCTGATGGCTACCATCGGCAAAGTAAACAAAGATGATTCTATCCATGGCGTTCTGATTTTCCGTCCGCTTCCGAAACATCTCGATGAGGCAGCTGTTATTAAAGCACTCTCCCCGGAGAAAGATGTAGATGGTATCACAGACGGTTCCATGGTAGGCGTATTCGCCGGAACAAAACAGGGCTTCCCGCCATGTACTCCGCAGGCCTGCATGGAGATCCTCGACCACTACGGTATCGACTGCACCGGCAAAAAAGCTGTTGTTGTAGGCCGCAGCCTCGTTGTAGGAAAACCGGCAGCCATGATGCTGTTAAAGAAAAATGCAACCGTAACCATCTGCCATACCAGAACGAAAGACATGCCGTCTGTAGTCAAAGAGGCAGATATCGTGATCGTAGCAGCAGGCCGTGCAGGCGTTGTGGATGATACTTACCTGCGTGCAGGCCAGACAGTTATCGATGTCGGAATCAACGTAAACGAAGAAGGAAAACTCTGCGGAGACGTTGCATACGCAAAGGCTGAACCGATCGTTGAGGCAATCACACCGGTTCCGGGCGGCGTAGGATCCGTTACCACATCTGTTCTGGTCGGCCATGTGGTAGAGGCTGCCATGAGAAAAAACAGCTGATCATAGGCTGAAGATAAGAATGTGACAGAAAAAAGGCACTGTGCGTCCGAAAAAAGGGCGGCGGTGCCTTTTTTGCGTGCGCGGCAGTGCAGTTTTGGTGATAGGAGAGGGGGCCGGCTCATAGAATATAACAGTACATAGCAACAAAGATCAAAAGGGGGACAACAGCGCATGGATGCATATTCAGTATACCGCGATATTCAGAAACGAACGAAGGGCCAGTTCCTGATCGGAGTGGTGGGGCCTGTACGGACGGGAAAGTCCACCCTGATCCGCCGTTTCCTGGAGGTGCTGGCACTGCCGTATCTTTCGGAAAAGGAACAGGCGGAGGTACGGGATGCCCTGCCTTTAAGCGGGGAGGGAAAGACGATCACAACGGTGGAGCCGAAATTTGTGCCGAAAGACGCCGTGGAGCTGCAGCTTGGGGAGGGCGATCCGATCCGGCTGCGACTGATCGACTGCGTCGGCTTTCTGGTGCCGGACGCGGCGGGAAATCTGGAAAATGAGAAGGAACGGATGGTGAAAACACCGTGGTCCGAGCAGGCGATTCCGTTCCGGGAGGCGGCGGAGATCGGTACGAAGAAGGTGATCGCAGAACATTCCACGATCGGTCTTATGGTGACGTGCGACGGATCGTTCGGCGAGCTGCCGCGGGAGAATTTTCTGCAGGCGGAGGAACGGACCGTTGCGGAGCTCAAAAAGCAGGGAAAGCCCTTCCTGATTCTTGTGAATGCGAAAAAACCGTACCGGGAGGAGACACAGCGGCAGGTAAAGGAGCTTGAAACAAAATTCGGCGTGGCAGCGATGGCGGTGAACTGCGACCAGCTCCGCAAAGAAGATATTCTGCATATGCTCGAAAAGGTGCTGTATGAGTTCCCGCTTCAGCAGATGGAATTTTATATTCCCAAATGGGTGGAGCTTCTTGCCGATGACCATCCGCTGAAGGCAGAGCTGCTGCAGAAGATCCGTGAGATGTGCAGGGAAAAGACGCGCCTGAAGGATGCAGTGGGCGGAAAAACAGCGATTGCCAGTCAGTATGTCAGCCAGACACTGCTGCAGTCGATGGATCTTGCGAGCGGTACGGTGAAGGTGCGGATTGAGGTGAAAGAGCAGTATTATTATGAAATGCTGAGTGTACTTGCCGGCGTGGAGATCAAAGGCGAGTATGATCTGGTGCAGACGATCCGCGAGCTGTCGGCACAGCGGGAAGAGTACCGCAAGGTAGAGGACGCGATTCATGCGGTGCGCGGATGCGGCTACGGCGTCGTGATTCCGGGGAGGGAGGAGATTCAGCTGGAGGAGCCAGCCGTGATCCATCAGGGAAACAAATACGGCGTGAAAATTAAATCGGTGAGCCCGTCGATTCATATGATCAAGGCCAACATCGAGACGGAGATTGCGCCGATCGTCGGAAGTGAGCAGCAGGCGGAGGATCTGATCGCCTATATCAAAGAGAGCGCAAAGAGCCCGGAGGGAATCTGGAATACCAACATTTTCGGCAAATCCGTCGAGCAGCTCGTTGACGACGGCATCCGCAGCAAAATCGCCCAGATCACCGAGGATGGCCAGGCAAAACTCCAGGATTCCATGCAGAAAATTGTCAACGACAGCCGGGGCGGAATGGTGTGTATTATCATTTAATACAAAAGCTGTTCGAATATTTTTGAGTAATTGTGCAATAATACTTGAAAAGCGAACCAAAATAGCGTATAATCCGAATTGTGAAAAGAAAAGAAGAAAAATGTAACTTCCTGGAATGTTCGATGATCTCATTATTTTGAACCTACATTTACTTTAAACGGGAGGCTTATTATTGTCATGTGGATGTCAGGCCACCCTGGAAACAGACGTCAGTGGAAGGCAGAAATGATGACTGCGGCTACCCACCTAGCTTGCGTTGCTAGGAGTCAAAGTATGGGAAACGGCATTCCGGGGTTACAAAAGAGAAAAAAGAGAATCATGAAAATGGTTCTCTTTTATACGTTACATACAACCAAAAGGAGAAGGAACATGAAAAAACAGGGTTTTGGAACAACAAAAGACGGAAAAGAAGCATTGCTCTACACGCTCTCCAATAAAAACGGAATGGAAATCAGTGTAACCGATTACGGCGCACATCTGGTATCGGTTCTCGTTCCGGATAAGGATGGAAAGAAGAGAGACGTTGTCCTTGGATTTGACTCCGTAACCGGCTATGAGACCGACGGAAGCCATTTTGGAGCCACCATCGGAAGAAACGGAAACCGTATCGCGGGAGCAGCATTTGAACTGCACGGAAAAACATACCAGCTGGCAAAAAATGAGAACAACAACAACCTGCACAGCGGCCCGGACGGATACGATTACCGCCTCTGGAACGTAGAAGAGGCGGATGACAGTGCCGTTACCTTCGTTCTGATGAGCCAGGACGGAGACCAGGGATTCCCGGGAAACTTTGAAGTGTCCGTTACGTATACCCTGACCGATGAGAACGCCGTAGAAATCCACTATGAGGGAAGCTGCGATCAGGATACCGTTGTCAACATGACAAACCACAGTTACTTCAACCTGGCAGGCCACGATGCCGGATCTATTGAGAACCAGACACTTGTCTTAAAAGCGGAGCAGTTCAGCCCGGTGATCGATTCTGCATCCATCCCGACCGGCGAGCATGCACCGGTACAGGGAACCCCGATGGATTTCACCAGCGAGAAAGCAATCGGAGCAGAGATCGAAGCAGATTTCGAACAGCTCAAACTGACCGGCGGCTACGACCACAACTTTATCCTGGACAAGGCTGTCGAGGGAAGCATTGAGCTGATGGCAGTCGCATCCTGCAAAGAGAGCGGCATCACCATGGAAGCCTTCACGGATCTGCCATGCGTTCAGTTCTACGCCGGAAACTTCATTGCTCCGGTTACCGGAAAGAATGGGGTATTCTATGACAAACGCAACGGCTTTTGCCTGGAATCTCAGTATGTGCCGAATGCCATCAACCAGGAGGGTGAGGAGAAACCGATCCTCGAGGCAGGCGATACTTACGATACCACAACCGTATACAAATTCATTTTCTAAGATCCTATTTTATAGCAATCCCCGAAAATAATGCAAAAAATTCAGCACCGCAGAGCGTGAATTACTGCGTCACAGATTTTCGTCGTACCCCGGTACGCCTTCAAATCTGTTCCTTGCAATTCGCGCTCTGCAGCACTGCCTTTTTTGCATTATTTTCGGGTCTTGCTATAGAAACAGCATAAAAAAGCTCCCTTCCTGCAGCGTCCTGTGAAAACAGGAGCGCAGGCGGGGAGCTTTTTTATGGGAAAATATGCAGAAAACGAATTCTGAAAAAACAGAAAAAGAAAAGACCCTGTTTTCGAATCCAACAGAATCTTACCAGTTATGTCATATTCTTTTCAGAGGTGGGTAACCGCTTCGCCATCTGAATCAACCTGCAAGCGGAATAGCAGACACCTTTAAGCGGAGGATGGCGCCTGACAAAGAACAGGCGAAACCAGAATCTGAAACGGTTTACCCGGCCGTTTAATGCAATGCATAAATCTCGCTCGAAGGTTTCTAAAAATCTAATCGAAAATTTTCAGACATTCCATATCCCATAATAGTCTTTGAATGGAAGCTTTCATCGGAAGCATCAACCCTATGCATACAGAGCAGGTTTCCTGACTTACAGATCATCGTTCCACATTCCTTCTCATATGTTGCGGACATACAATGGATTTGTTATGCTTCACTCCCTGATTACAGTGACCGGATCGCCCAGGAATCTCACCTGAATTCCCTCTCTCACCAAAAGACGGATCTTCTTTTGATGCACTCTGGATGTTGATATGAAATTTATACACAACCGTACTATATACCATAGGGCGGTATTTGTCAAGGAAAAATTGCAAAAAGAAAAGGAATCGGACAAAAAGCCGTGTGCATAGAATGAGATATGAAGAGAAAAAATGATACATTGGAACTGATACTGTTAGGAGTGGGGATTCTCCTGCTGCTGTTATTGTTTGTTGTGAAGCGCCGTCTGGATGCGCCGGAAGAGACAGCGACAGCAGAAAGCAGGACGGAGACGATGGAAGGCAAAAAGCAGGAGGAGACGATACAGAACATGGAACAGGAAAACGCGGCTTTTCTGAACAGTAAAAAGGAAGAACAAAAAGAAACAACGGCAGCCGGACCGGTGCAGATCCGTGTCCTTCTGACGGACTGCGGAAAGCTGGGATACGCACAGAAACAGGTGTCCCTGCGTGGAAACGCAAGCCTTTCCATGAACGACGGCGCATACATAGCTTCCCCGCAGGAGACGATCTGTGTGACGGAACAGGAATGCGGGGAAGTTGTGCATGTGGTGCCGGCCGATGAGACGGCGGGAACGGCGGTTTCCCTGACGGGAAAGCCGGAGGACGAGACGGTTTATCCGGGAAGTTTTGTCATCTATAAAAGCGAAGAGGGACTTCTCGTTGTAAATGAACTTGATCTGGAAATGTATCTTCGGTATGTCGTGCCGAGTGAGATGCCGTCCTCCTATGAAAAGGAGGCATTAAAAGCACAGGCGGTCTGTGCGAGAACGTATGCGTGTGCCAGAATTCGTGAAAAAACGTGGGAGAACTACCACGCGGATGTAGACGACAGCGTGGAAAGCCAGGTCTACCACAATATGGAAGCGCAGCCGGAGACAGACGCTGCGGTGGCGGAGACAGAAGGAAAAATCATCACCTGCGGCGGGGAACCAATTCAGGCGTATTTTTTCTCAACCTCCTGCGGGAAGACGAGTACGGATGAAGTGTGGAATACGGCGGAGACGGCAGAATATCTGAAGAGCGTGACGGTAGGCGGGGAGAAGCAGGAACCGGAGACGGAGGAGGCGTTTGCATCGTTTATCACCAAAAGGGACAGCACAAGTCTGGAAGTGGAGGACGGCTGGTACCGCTGGCAGGTGACGATTCCGGCGGATGTGCTGTCAGAACGGGCAGCGGATCAGAAAATCGGGGAGATCACGGGGATTGAGGTGCTGCGGCGGTCAGAGGGCGGTGCGGCAGAAACCGTCCGTATCGAGGGGGAAAAAGGATCCATGGAAATCGAGGGAGAGTATCAGATCCGAAAGTTCCTCTCGGCGAAAGGCTGGCCGATTCAGAAAAACGACGGAACCGTAAGCTGCGAGATGGATCTGCTTCCGAGCGCCTGCTTTGCCGTGGTTCCGGAAAAAGAAGGGGAAACGGCTGTCTCCTTTACATTTTACGGCGGCGGCTACGGCCACGGCGTCGGCATGTCACAGAACGGTGCGAAACATCTGGCAGAGCAGGGAAAATCGTATGAGGAGATTCTCCGCTATTTTTACCAGAACATCGAAATCGGCGACTGCCGTTCCCTTTTTTAAAAAAATCACCGAAAACAGATTTTTTGTGCTATAATGAGCGAAAGCGAAAAACAGTTAGAAAATGACGAGGAGAGAAACATGGCGACAATCAAGGACATAGCGGCACGCGCCGGCGTTACGGCGACGACGGTTTCCCGCGTGATCAACAACCGCGGATACATCAGTGAAGAGACAAGAAAAAAAGTAACGCAGGCGATGCAGGAGATGAATTACCAGCCGAATGAGCTGGCGCGTTCCCTGGCAAAAGCGCATTCCAATACGATCGGGGTTATCGTTCCGCACATCTCGCACCCGTTTTTCAGTAAAATGATCAGTGCACTCGAGAGCGCGGCGGCAAAGCGGGGCTACAAGATTCTGCTCTGCAACTCGAAAGATCAGCCGGAGAAAGAAACCGAATATCTCGATATGTTCATCTCCAACCGTGTAACCGGCGTTGTGATGGCAAGCCGCGATGTGCAGATTGAAAAGTTTCATGATCTGAAAATTCCGATCGTCAATTTCGAGAGAGAGGAAAATACGGAGGCCATTACGATCCAGTGTGACAACGAGCAGGGAGGAGCGCTTGCAGCATCGCATCTTGCGGACTGCGGCTGCCGCCATCTGCTTCATTTCGGCGGAATCGTCGGAAGAGATATGCCGGCGGACCGGCGTGCGGATGGATTCCTGCGCGTCTGCCGGGAGCGGGGGATTGAAGGGGAAGTTCTTTTGAGTGACCGCTTAAGCTACGGCTCCATGCACTATGAATCCTATATTGAAAAGGGCCTTCTGGAGCACCCGGAGACGGACGGCATTTTTGCAAGCAGTGACCTGATTGCCGCACAGGTACTCCAGCGCCTTTACGCCATGGGAAAACGGGTGCCGGAGGATATTAAAGTTGTCGGGTTTGATGACACTGTGATCGCCGGGATTACCACGCCTTCCATCACGACGATCCATCAGCCGATTGAGGAAATGTCGGAGCTTTCCATTGCGTATATCGACCGGAGAAGAAAGGGAGAGGTGGTGCCGAATGTGACGACCATGCCGGTGAGCCTTGTGGTGCGTGGTTCGGCGTGAAACAGAAAAAAAGAGAGAGACTCCGCGGAAAAAATAAGCTGCGGAGTCTTTTTCTGTTCCAGAAAGTAAACGATAGACAGAAAATGGTAAAAAAAGACAAAGAAAAAGGCGGAAATTTGTTGAAAAATACAGTATGTAAACGGTTGACATATAATTGCGGCAACGGTATACTGCAAGTGAAAGAAACGTAACACAGATTTTCCGTTGCCGGAACGCTGTGACAGGATAAAGAATAAGATAAAGGAGAACGAACAACATGACAGTGGAATATCAGAGAAGACTCGAGAAACACTATGATGAGCTGAAATGGCTCTACTGCGAGCTGTATCCAAACGGACAGGGAAGATTTGAAGAGCTCTGTGCGAGCATGGAGCAGTGGTACAAAGAGCGAAATAAAAAATGGAAAGCACTCGACCGTAAGAGAGAAAAACAGAAGAACTGGTATAAGAGCCAGAAAATGCTCGGCATGATGCTGTACATCGATGCATTCGCAGACAACATCAGCGGCCTTGAGGAGAAGCTGGATTACTTAAAAGCGTGCAACGTGAATTATCTGCACCTGATGCCGTTCCTTGCCACTCCGAAAGGAAAGAGTGACGGCGGCTATGCCGTTGCCGATTACCGTACCGTACAGCCGTCCCTTGGAACGATGGAGGATCTGGCTGCACTCTCTGAAAAATGCCACGACCAGGGCATGAGTCTCTGCATGGATTTCGTTATGAACCACACTTCCGAGGATCATGAGTGGGCCAAACGTGCACTTGCCGGAGAAAAAGAGTATCAGGACCGCTACTTCTTTTTCGATAACTACGACATTCCGTCCGAATATGAGAAAACCTGCCCGCAGGTATTCCCGACAACGGCACCGGGCAACTTTACCTGGAGAGAGGACTGTCACAAATTTGTCATGACGACATTCTACCCATACCAGTGGGATCTGAACTATGCGAACCCGGTTGTCTTTAATGAGATGGTCAACAACATGCTTTATCTCGTCAACCAGGGAATCGATATCGTCCGCATCGATGCCGTTCCATACATCTGGAAACAGCTCGGCACCACCTGCCGTAACCTGCCGCAGGTACATACCATTGTCCGCATGATGCGTATGATCACCGAGATCGTCTGCCCGGGCGTTCTGCTGCTCGGCGAGGTTGTCATGGAGCCGGAAAAGGTTGTTCCGTACTTCGGAACTCTGGAAAAACCGGAGTGCCATATGCTGTACAACGTAACGACGATGGCATCCACCTGGCACACCATTGCAACGGCGGATACCCGCCTGCTGAAACATCAGATGGATATTGTGACGAGACTGCCGAAGGACTATGTCTTCCTGAACTATCTGAGATGCCACGATGATATCGGCTGGGGTCTGGACGAGGCGGTAGAGAAACGGCTTGGCATTGACCCGCAAAAGCACAAGGAATATCTGTACCACTTCTACGAGGGCAATTTCCCCGGCAGCTGGGCAAAGGGTGAGCTGTACAACTACGACCCCG
>OGOK01001666.1_pt1 | contig 14560 bp, 10 predicted proteins | sample 1552661 | NCBI WGS metagenome assembly OGOK01 (sample SAMEA2580172, study PRJEB22360) | human gut metagenome | biome: human gut; feature: human-associated habitat; material: faeces | place: Denmark | collected 2008/2010
ACAATTCTTTTCTGACAGACACGCATTCCGGATACTACTCAGTTCAACGCAGGTGGCATTCTCCAATTCCGGAACAAAATCAAGCCACTGGGCCTTACTTCGGGCATATACGAATATAACATTTTTATCAATCAGATATTTTACCAGCCGTTTCGTATACTCCTGAGAAGGAAGCAAGCCCATTTTCGCCGGAAATGGCTTATATTTCCTGGAATGATAAGCCATTAGCTGAACCGCCGCTATCTTCGTTTCAGCTCCGGGAACAGCTTCCCGAATTATCCGCGTTTTCTTCGCCCAATACCAATCCTGCTCCTCATTAAACGGCTTATATTCCGGACCGGAATAAAAAATCGCACGATCTTCGAGTAGCATCGCTTGGGTCTGCGCCCGAATGACGAAGCGTTTTTCTTCATCGCTCATCTTTTCATGAGCTTCGATATTCGACGACACCTTATAACCCGGGTTTGACATTAACAGTACGACCCGCGCACCAAGAACATCGCCGATAAACGGATAAGGCAATATTTCGGTATGCAACTGATACTCGGGCTCGTTTTTCGTTCGCTCATTAAATTCTTCGATAAACGGGATGTCATCGGCATACGCATTCAACTTTTCCAATCGCATATAGCCGTTCTTCTCGATTTTTTCGGCTAATACCCGCCACGGGTTTTCTTTTAACAAGGTTTCTTTCGTTTCCATAATAAAAGGTTTAATAGTTAGGTTCCCAAAGATAAGATATTCTCGCCCTTTTTCAATATCGAGGGTGGTGATAATTTCATCCATTTTTTCTTCGCCCCGGTAGTCGATCCCGACCGTCCACGCGCTATTCGTCCCGCCATCCCAGCAAAACACCTCTTCCAGACGTTCGCGGAGTTCGGCAGTAAGCAGGGCCGTCAGCCGACTTTCGGAGAGGCAGGCCTTTTCCAACAGAAAATAATGTAACACGGAGGTCGCTTCACCCGTCCGCAGGTAGCTGATATAGTACGCCAACGAGTGGGGAATCCGGTCGGCATAGTCGGGGTGGTTCTCTTTATAGCGAGCCAAAACGACCTCCAAATCCCCGCCGTAATGGATATACAAGGCGAGGTTCAGCAACTTTTTCTCCCAGCTAACCCGCCCGAACTCGAAACACAGATCGTCCCAATAAGCCCGCCGGGCGACAAGATCGTCATAGATTTCCCGCTTTTCAGCAACCGGCATCGCCGGGTCGCCGAGGGATTTCGAGGCCGGGGTGGCTTCATCCCGGTATTTTTTAACGACAAGATCGTCGGCGCTGACAGAGCCGTCCTCCATCCACCACCGCAACCATTCCGATTTTTCGGCGTCCTCCAACTTTTCAAAATCGCCGCTCTTTAATCCGTTCCTCGACAGATAGTGTAGAAAACCCCGTTCCAATCTCGCCATCCGGCTCCCTTCGGCAGCGGCATACAGGAATTTCGGGGGCAGGTCCTCAATCCACATCGTCGAGCAGATCGCCTCCCGAAACCGTCTCGCCTCGATCATATCCAGCAGGGGAAATTCTCCGCAGAAGGGAATCAGCTGCGACGGAATTTCCCGGTCTACAAGCTGGCTGGCCATACCTCCCGCCACGGAGCACATCCGGTCCCTCGTCGAAAGTTCACTCTTTTCCATATCCCGTTATTTCGGTTAAAAACTCTTTACGGCAAAATTATCAGTCGCTTCCGCCAACCCCCGGCGCAAGGGCGGATTATTTTTCAACCGCCAAAGAGGTAAATAAAGAAAGCGTGGCGCTGAAGGCTTATTCTATACGGCAGGCTCTGGAATAGCCCGAATACTAAAATAAGCATCAGCCCACGCCCTTTTTCAAGGACATAGGAATAACAACGCTTATTCCCGTATTCATTAGAATTTTCCAGATTCGCCGTAGAGAATAAACTTACGCTTTCGCGTCTATCAATATGTCATAGACAAAAGTACGAAGATTTCGTGGATTTCCAACAAAAAAGGCTTCGACCTAAATCGAAGCCCCTTCAAAATTCATTCATCGTCAATCAAAAAAATCGGCCGTTTCAGTTTTATAGCATCCTATGGGTGTCTCAATCCATATTAATTTATCTCCCCAATCGCATTCGTTCTCAGGAAACGTATACCATAATACAAAAATTATTAGATTCAAGTCTTTCGCTATTTTCATCACCTCTAAATAGAATTTTTCATCTTCCCCCTTTTTCAAAAGAAAATCTGGGAAAGCCCTATCATCAAGAGAAATTACAATCGCTTTCAAATCATCTTCAATGGCAATTTTTCGTATCTCGTTTAATATTAGAACATAGTCTTTTACAGCACGAGAACGCAACTTAACAAACGGATTAGCACTCTCCCAATGGAGTAGTCCCGTAGATATTTTAGCTTTCTCTAAAAATGAATGTAACACGGGGCCTAACATCAGCATTATATCTTCAACATCATAAATTTGGTTAGGCGTAAAAATCGTTATTACCTCCGAATATTTACAGATAATAGGACGAGCATTTTCCGCATCAAAAGTTAGATACACTCCTTCCTTACACGAACTAACAGATATATTATCGCGTCTTAATTTTACAATAATTTTTTCACTCATATCTATCCATCATTTTAGTAACCACACTTTTCACCTCTTCCCGGAACCACGCGGGGCGCAATACCTCCACGTCCGCGCCGTTCGAGAGCAGTTCCATCCGGAAATCGTAGGTCGGAGCCAACCGGTATTCGAACACCGAATATTCCGCGGTCCGCTCGGTTTCACGCTGGGTAGGGTGCAGGGGCAGGGCCCGGACGTAGTTTGCCTGCTTCCCCAAGACGCGGATTTCGACTCGTTCGGCCTTCCGGTCCCGTTCACGGATAATTCCGAAGGCGTCGGCATAGAATCCGGCACAATCGAAATCAGAGGGGATTTCAGCCGCTTTCGCCGTCGGAACCATACTTCGTACCCGGTCAAGGGCGAACGCGTAAATTCCGCCCATTTCCACGCTATTGGCGATCAGGTACCAGCGCCTCCGGAACGCCTTCAATCCGTAAGGCTCGACCTCGTAACGATTTTCTCGTTTTTCATCGTAGGTATGGCGGTAGACGATCTCCAAGCATCGGTTTTCCTCCATCGCCCGGAGTACGGCAGTCAGATAGGCGTAGCCCGAAGGGATCGGCTCCAACGCGATCCGTCGGCGCAGGCGTTTACTATTTACCAAGAGGTCGTTCACGGCGAAGGTTTCCAACAGCCAGCGTCGCAGATCGTCGCGCACCAGGTCGTCGCCGCATTCGACGTAGTATTCGTTCGTACGGCGGTCGCAGGCGATATTCACGTCGAACAACTCTTCAACGGCTTTCCGGTGGTTCTCAAAGGTCTTTCGGGGCAGTTCCTCGCCGCCCGACATCTCGTTCCGCTGCCAACGGACGCGGATTTCATCCAGGGTGATACGACCCGCGGAGTAGATCACGTCCAAGAGCCACAGATAACGGCGAAACAAGGTCGCGGTATTATTCGTCAAGGCGTTCATCGTTCAAAGGTTTTTTACAAAGATAAAAAGGGCTTCCGCCAAAACTCGGCGGAAGCTCTCGTTTTTTTATCAGGCACCCAGTTTTTTCATCGCTTCGATCAGCTCCGTTCGTTCGGTATTCGTATAGACCCGGTGTACCATATCGAGGCTTTTATCTCCCAAAAGTTTCGCTACCATATAGAGCGGGGTGCCCGCGTTCGCCAAGTGGGAAGCGAAGGTATGCCGACCGACGTGGAACGAGAGGCGTTTCCCGATTCCGGCTTTCTCAGCCAACATTTTCAGTTTCCGGTTTACGCAGTTATTCGATAGACTCGGAAAAACATGCTCGCCCGTAGATACGTTCCGGTACTTGGCAAGCAGGACCTTCGGCCATTTCAACGTCACCGGAATTTCAACCAGTTCTTTCGTCTTGCATTGAATCTTAGAGATATAGGTCACGCCTTTAATATTTTTCAAGTGCGTCCACTTCAGGTCCAATACGTCGCTGAACCGCAAGCCCGTTTCACAACTGAAAATAAACAGTTCACGTGTCAGTTTCATCGCCGGATCACCTTTATCCGGCAGGGCCTTTTGCAGGAACGCGTCGTATTCATCCTTTGTCAGAAAAACCGTCCGGGGTTTCGAGCGGTTTAGGAATTTCAATCCCTTCCCGAACGGATCGTCGATCGGATAGCCCAGCCGTCCGGCCCATTTCACCACCGAACGCAGGCGGTTCAATTTCGTATTAATCGTATTATCCGCATTCCGGCGGACCGTCCGCAAATACTTTTTATACTCCTGAATAAAGAGAATATCGAGCTGGTCGATCGTCCGTTTCTTACTCCTTTTCGAAAATTTCGCCATATCCTTTTTAAGGTCCAATATACCTATAATCGTTCGCTCGCAGCGGTTATCCGTCCGCAGTTTATCTACATAAGCATCGAAGATTTCATCGAGGGTGGCGTTCGTCTTTTCACTCGGAGCCGTCCGCGCCTTTCCGGTGAGTATTTCACGGATTCGCTCCAGGTCCACGGTTTCACCCAACATCTCGCACTGGAACAGATAGCGTTCGTATTCGGTTTCCTTCCCGTTCAGATAGCTGTTAATTACGCTTTTTTCGGGGCAGTTTCCGACAACACGTCCGGATTTCTTATCCCAGCAAGCCGGGGCAATCGAATAGGGAGTCGCAAATTTCGTTTGGCGGCCGTCGAGATATACACGCAGGTCGATACGTTTTTCCAAACCTTTCCTTGAAAGGTCATCACGCAGAATAGGTCTAATCGTTTTTTTCATAACTATTCGTTTTACGATTTTGCTTTTTAATAGTGGCTGGTTCCAAGAAAAATCGAGGAAATTTTTCCCGCAAGGACTAATTTAGGCTCAAAATACTGATTGACAAAGAGTTCTTTCAGTAAAAATTCTCGAAAAATTTTACAACGTCCTCCAATCGTCATCCAGCCGAGATTCGGCAACAAACCATTTTAACAAGAAATTCACCGGAAAAATCAACCCGAAAAAAGGGGGCTAAAAAAAGCCCTTCAAAAACAACAAGGGTTAAAATTAGGGTTAAAAATTCGACACAAAGCGAAACAAGGTGAAAGACCTACCCTTCGCCAAAACGCGTTCTAACGACGATTAACTTTCAACAAGGTGCATCTTATAGCAAAAAAACCGTATATTTGTTAACTAAAAAACAACTCCTTGGGGGTCATCCCCTGCCAAGGATCGCTTTTGCGGAGCCGGCACAGCCGGTTGACGTGCCGGACCGCGAAGCGTGTGAACTTTAGCGTTTGATGGTAATCGTCATCTCCTCGCCCGTGATCTCGCCGTACTGGTAGGTGAAGCTCGGCGTTACCTTGATGATGATGTCCTTCAGCAGCGTGGCGCTGTTGTTCTCGTAGGTCAGCGTATTGTCTGTGATTTTGATATATGCGGAAGCATCCTTGTCGCTGGCAGGGGTATCGGCATACTCGGCCGATTTCATCTTGAATACGATACCGGCGGTATTTTTCGCTGCTTCGGGTTTTGCCTGGAATACGTCGTAGGCCGTCTTGCCGTCGCCTACCGTAACGGCTTCCCAGGCCTTCGTGTCTTTGTTGTATTCGATCCACGACTTACCGTCGGCGTCGATCAACTGGAGGTTTTCGAACATATTGGCCGTAGTCGCCTCGTTGGTCTTGTAAGCGACCTCGATAGCCTTGGTCTGTGCCAGCGTCTTGATCGGGGTCTGGATCTCCACGCGCAGCGGCAGGGAAGCTACCTGGATGTTCGTGTCCTTGATCTTAACGACAGCCTTGATGTCGACATAGTTGCGGTTTGCTGCGCTCCAGTCGAGTTTGTCGCCCTTGACGACGGCGTATTTGTCGCCCTTGTTCGGTTTGTCGTCTTTGGAGGTCACTTCGAACGTAAAGTCGTACTTCTCGGCGTCCACCTCGTTGAAGTAGGTCGGCAGTGTGATGTTGGGCCACTCCCAGAGGTTGGTCGTCCCGTTGACCAGACCTTCGACTACGGTCGTCATCACGCCTGCGATGTCGGTTACGTGTCCGACATTGTACCTCAAGTCGAAGTCGGGGATCGTGACATTGTAGTTGAACGTTACGGAAATCTTCTGGCCGTACCAGGTCGTCCATTCGGCTTTCTGCTCGAACTTGTCGCCCGTCGCGGTGATGTCCTTGGCATTCAGCACGCCCTTCAGGGTCGATGCGGTGACGATCATTGCCGTGCCGTTGGTGTTCTCGATCACCGTGCCCTTCTCATTTGCTTTGTTGAAGAGTTTCGTTACGCCTGCGGGCGTTGCGGGATCGGTCGTAGCTGCGAAGATAGCCTCGGCGAACTCCGCTTCGCTGGCGAATCCGGCCTTGTTGGCTGTGTAAACGTCCTTCCACGTCTTGCTGACGCTCTTCGTCTCGTAGCCGATGGCGTTGTCGACGATGTAGTTGACGGGCGCCGGGGCGGCTCCGAAGGCGATCTGGCCCTTCAGTTTGTAGTCGACGTTCTGGTATACATAGACATACTCGATGTCATAGGCCTTGCCCCACTCGTATGCATCTGCCTGAACGGAGGCTTTCACGCCCATGGCGATCTGGCTGGCGAATGCGGTGAATCGGATGCCGAGATCGTTGTCGACCTCCTTGCCGGCGACCTTGACCGTCGAACGGTCCGTGTCGAGGTTGCCCAGCGTGATAATATCCTCGATGGTGACCTCCTTCGGCAGGTCGATGTCGTTCACCAAAGCGATTTCGCCGAAGATGTTATCGGAGATTTCCGGAGTGGCGGTCTGTCCGGCGATGCCGTTCTTGACGAACGCATAGCTCCATGCCAGCGGTTTGGGAGTCTCCTTGAAGGTGAAGGTCGCGCCGGCCTGGTTGGTGATGATGTAGGTCTGCGGCGCCTCGATCGTTGCCGTCGTGGCTTTCCCGTCGACGTTGATCACGATTTTGTGTGCGCATACGACGTTCTTGCCTACGTCGCCGGAAACGCCTGCTGCACGGAAGTCCACCGTAGCGAGTTTCGTGTCGTAAACGAGTTTCGAGTTGTCGACGCGCAGGATGAATTTGCCGATCTCGGTTTTGTCCGTAATCTCGGCCGACTGGCTGGCGTCGGCGTAGTATTTGGGCGTTACGGTGTAAGCGCCGATGGTGATTTTCGAGCCAAGCAGTTTGTTGACGTTGTCCAGCGTCATCAGGGTCTTGCCTCCGTCGAGCGAAGCCAGCAGCTGCGTATTCTCCAGCAGCGTCTTCTTGCTGACGGCCTGCTTGTTGAACGGCATTTCGATGGTGGCGTAGTCGTAGGCGACCGGCTCCTCGTCCTTGGTGTAAACGCCGAGTTCGATCTCTTGGGCCTCGTCGGGCATGATGCTGGCGAAGTTCGACAGCACGTTGTTCGTTACCTCCGAGGCGGTTTCGTCCTCGGCGCCGGTTCCGGGATTCACGGTGTTCTCGATCGAAAGGGCCAGCGTGATCCATTTATCCTCTTTCTCATAAAGCTCACCAAGCTCTTCCGCCGACATGGTGGCGGTTACGGCGAACTTACCCTCTTCGATAAACCGAACGTCGGTGATGGCGGCTGCGGGAGTTGCCGTTGCGGCACGGGTTTTTATCTGCTCGGAGACAATAGCGAACGTCGCTTTTCCGTTAGCATAGGCATCTACGAGGTCTTTGGCCAGCGAGGCAGGCGTGACGCGGTAGGTCAGCGTGACCATTCCGTTGCCGATGGGGGTGGCTCCGACCTTGTAGAAATCCATCGTCGTATAGGCTCCGCCACTGCCAACATACATGGTTCCGGGAATGTTTACCAGCGACTGGATGCGGTTGATCAGCGCAGCGACATCGGCCTGAAGTTGGGCGATGGCCTGCTTGAAGGCGCCGAGTTCCGCAGTCAGGTCGCTCTTCTTCAGGTAGCCCTGCGTCGAAATGAGGCTGATGATCTGCCTGCTCAATGCGGATTCGGCGTTCTTTACCGCTTCGGCGGCTGCCGAGTTCACGTTCTCGATCCAGGCTTTGTTGTTGACGTCCATGTATTCCTTGACGAATTCGGAGGCCTCCTCGCCGGCGATTTTGCTGATGGCGGTCTTGATGTCCTTCACGGCCGGGTCGTTGGTGATGGCGGCCAGGACGGCTGCGACAGCCTGATTCTTCACGGCAGTGGTCAGCTCGCTGTTTTTGGCCAGCTCTTCGAGGATGCCTTTCTTGACCTCGCCGCCGATTTTGGACCAGAGGTCAGCGGCTTTGAGCTGATCCTTGATCAGTTCTTTCACCTGCACTTCGTTTTGCAGGCCTTTGATCAGCTCCTGCACCTGTGTCACGGTCTGGAACCCGAGGTCTCCGACTTTCTTTTCGAGGTCGGCGTCCTTGACGTAGGCTGCCAGCTCCTGGCTCAATTCGGCATCGGTGACGAATTTCGAGAAATCGACATCCTTCAGTTTGTCTGAAATTGTCTGAAGGGCGGAAGCATCGGCCTTCAGTTCGACTTTCGCATTTAGATCGTCGATCTTTTTGTTGATGTCGTCGATGTCGTCGTCGTAGTCCTTACACCCGACACCGGCCAGCATGGTTCCGGTTAAGAACAATGCCAGGAATTTTCTAAACAAGTTGTTGTTTTTCATAGTAAAAATGGTTGAAATAAAGATGTGTTTGTATTTAGTTTTCAATTTGTTATTCGGACGACCCTCTTTTTGTTGGTATCATATATGATACGCATGGTGCAAATATATATATAAAAATTTGCACAGCAAAATTTTTGTCCAAATTTTTGAAATGGGAATGAACTATCAAGATGAAATCCTTTATATCTCTACGAGGATCAAGGAGTTGAGGAAGGAACGCAAGCTGACTGTACAGGAGCTGGCTTACCGGTGTGACATGGAAAGATCCAACTTGAGCCGCATCGAGGCGGGGCGGACTAATCTTACCGTAAAAACCATTTGCAGCATCTGTAATGCGTTGAGTGTTAATATGCGCGATGTAATACGTTAGGACGATATACCTATATTTATATATATTGCGCCTAATCGTTCGTTGTATGCTTTTTTTGGGCCGTTTCTTTAAAATTCGTATCTTTACGGTGATAATTTAACGGCTTATTGAACACGCTTGATTTAATCGTCTGCCTCGTGCTGGCGCTGGCCGTCTGGAACGGATGGCGCCAAGGCTTCGTCGTGCAGATATGCTCCCTTGCAGGGATTGTGGCGGGCATTTGGATCGCGGCGCGTTTCGGCGCGCAGGTCGGCGGATGGCTGCGGCTCGATGACGAAGTGGCCGCCGCGGGCGGTTTCGTCACGGCGCTCGTCGTCGTGATCCTCGTCGTGGCGATCGCCGGCAGGGTGGTGCGCAAGGTCTTTCACTTTGCGGGACTGGGTGTTGCCGACACGCTGCTGGGCATTGCCGTATCGGTTTTGAAGTACCTGCTCGTGTTGAGCGTGCTCTTCTCGGCCTTCGATGCGCTGAATGAGGATTATTGCCTCGTGGGGCCGCGGACGATCGAGCAGTCGAAAAGCTACAAGCCTGTCCGGTGGCTTTCCGAATCCATTTTCCCTTTTCTGGAGTGGGTCGGCGAGCGGGTTCCCCGGCAGGAGGAAAAAACGGAGACCGATGGATAGAAAGTTTACAGCCACAGTGGTCCGGGCGACGGGCAGTTGGTACGACGTGCTGCACGACGGTGAGACGGTGCGCTGCCGCATCCGGGGCAGACTGCGCCTGAAAGGGGTGCGTTCGACCAATCCCGTGGTGGTGGGCGACGAAGTGGCGTGCGAGGCCGACGAGGGGGGCGACTATGTGATCGCCGACATCCTGCCGCGGCGCAACTACGTGATCCGCCGGGCTTCGAACCTTTCGAAAGAGTCGCATATCATCGCCGCCAACGTCGACCAGGCGCTGCTGATGGCGTCGCTGCGTTCGCCCGAGACGCCCACGGAGTTCGTGGACCGGTTTCTGGTGACCTGCGAGGCCTACAAGGTCCCGGTGACGATCCTCCTGTCGAAGCTCGACCTGCAGGACGCGGAGGCCGTCGCGGAGTTCCGCGCGGTCTACGAGGGGGCCGGCTACCGGGTGCTGGAGGTGTCGGTCCGGGAGGGCCGGGGCGTGGAGGAGGTGCGCGAACTGCTTGCGGGGCGCACGACCCTCGTTTCGGGAAATTCGGGCGTCGGGAAGTCGACGCTGATCCAGGCCATCGACCCCTCGCTGGACATCCGCACGGGCGAAATCTCCGAAAGTCACCACAAGGGCCGCCATACGACGACATTTTCGACGATGTACCCCCTGGCCGGGGGCGGCGCGGTGATCGACACGCCGGGCATCAAGGGGTTCGGACTGATCGACATCGACGAGGCCGAGCTGTGGCACTATTTTCCGGAGATGATGCGCGTCGCCCCTGAGTGCCGCTTCTACAACTGCACCCACACTCACGAGCCGGGGTGCGCCGTGGTCGAAGCGGTCAGGGAGGGGAAAATCGCCTATGCCCGCTACGAGAGTTACCTGAAAATCCTCGATGAAGATGAAAAATACCGCAAATAACGACTCCCCGGGACCGGACTTCGATTTCGGCCCCGATGCCGCACACGCCGCTGAGCGCATCGCCTGCCTCGCCGGGTTTATGACGTCGGAACGGTATGCCGTTTTGCGGAAGACGGTCTCCATGCGCACGCGCTACATGACGGTGCTGGCCGAGAACATGTACCACGGGCAGAATGCCGCGGCGCTGATCCGCCATTGCGAGGCGTTCGGCGTGCAGGAGATGCACACCGTGGAGACGCTCTGCCCGTTCGAACCCAATCCCGACATTGCGCGCGGCACGCACCAGTGGGTCGACGTGCGCCGCCACGCCTCGACGGGCGAGGCCGTCGCCGCCCTCAAGGAGGCGGGCTACCGGATCGTGGCCACCACGCCCCACCGCGAGGACGCGACGCCCGAGACGTTCGATGTCGGGCGGGGACCTTTCGCGCTGGTCTTCGGGACGGAACACGCCGGGATTTCCGACGAGGTGATCGCTTCGGCCGACGAATTCCTGCGCATCCCGATGTGCGGCATGGTCGAGAGCCTGAACGTCTCGGCCTCGGCGGCGATCCTGATCTACACGCTCTCCGAGCGCATGCGCCTCACGGTCGGCAACTGGCGGATGTCCGACGCCGAACAGGCCGAAACGCTCTGCCGCTGGATGCGGCGCAGCGTGAAGGATTCCGAAGCGATTTTGCAACGCCGGGGTATGGTCCCGGATTTATAGGCGGCTTCGGCGCTCCTGGCCCGAATCCGCGCAAATGGATAAAATAGTATGATTCTCCGCAAACAATTTCTGGCGCATGTCGCCCAGACCTCCCCGTCGCCGATGCTGGTGGAGGTCGCGCGCGCCGAAGGCTCGTTTTTCTATACGCCCGAAGGCAAGCGTTATTTCGACCTCGTGGCCGGGGTTTCGGTCAGCAATGTCGGTCACGGCAATCCGGCCGTGGTGCGCGCCGTGCAGGAGCAGGCTGCGCGCTACATGCATGTGATGGTCTACGGCGAGCTGGTCGAGACGCCGCAGGTGGAGTATGCCGCCAGGATCGCGTCGCTGCTGCCCGCGCCGCTCGAAAGCGTCTATTTCGTCAACTCGGGCGCCGAGGCGGTCGAGGGGGCTCTCAAACTGGCCAAACGCTATACCGGACGCACGGAGCTGGTCTCCATGCGGCGTGCCTACCACGGGTCGACCCACGGGTCGATGAGCATGATGGGGGCTCCCGAAGGCGAGGAGTGGAAAGGAGCTTTCCGGCCCCTGCTGCCCGACGTGCAGGCAATCGAATTCAACGATTTCGGGGAGTTAGAGCGCATCACGCGCCGCACGGCATGCGTCCTTGCAGAACCCGTGCAGGGCGAAGCGGGCGTCCGCCCGCCTGTCCCGGGCTATCTGGAGGCGCTGCGGCGCCGTTGCGACGAAGTCGGGGCGCTGCTCGTATTCGATGAGATACAGACCGGCATGGGGCGCACGGGAGCGCTGTTCGCCATGCTCAAATACGGTGTTACGCCCGACATCGTGTGCCTGGCCAAGGCATTCGGGGGCGGCATGCCGCTGGGAGCGTTCGCCTCGAGGCCGGAGATTATGCAGACCCTGCAGGAAAACCCCGTGCTGGGGCATATCACCACCTTCGGCGGACATCCGGTATGCTGCGCAGCCGGGCTCGCGGCATTGAATTACCTGCTCGACAACAAGGTCGTCGAAGGGGTCGAGGCGAAGGGCACACTCTACGCACAACTGCTCGGCAACCATCCCGCCGTGCGTGAAATCCGCCGCAGCGGACTGTTGCTGGCGGTCGAATTGGGCGAACCGCAGAAACTCTACCGCATCATGGAACTGTTCAAGCAGGCGGGGATCCTGAGCGACTGGTTTCTGTTCTGTGACACGGCGTTCCGCATCTCGCCGCCGCTGACGATCTCGGAGGAGGAGATCCGCGGAAGCGCGGCACTGATCCTCAAATGCCTCGACGAATTGGGATAGGCCGGGCGGCCAAACGAAAAAGAGGGTCGGAAACCCTCTTTTTTCGTATTACGCCGGAATCTCCCGGCCGCGATTACCCGCAATTAAACATATGCGGCAACTATTTTCCGACGACGGCGCATGCCGGCCGTAATTTTCCGCATCGCCGTGCCTGCTCCGGCTGCGGAGTCAATGGTTTCCTATTCTTCGGCCAATGACTTGAGCAGGGCGATCTCCTCCGGCCAGCGCTGCTCGTCGGGGGTTTCAAGGATCAGCGGAATGCCGTCGAAACGCGCGTCCTGCATGATATAGCGGAAACATTCCATGCCGATCATCCCCTCGCCCAGCGGCGTGTGGCGGTCGACATGGCTGCCCAGGATTTTCATGGCGTCGTTCAGGTGCATGCCTTTCAGGTATTCGAACCCGACCACGCGTTCCAGCTCCGCAAAGGTTTTGTCGCAGGCCTCCGCCGTCCGCAGGTCGTATCCGGCGGCAAAGGCATGGCAGGTGTCGATGCAGACCCCCACGCGCGATTTGTCTTCGACCCGCTCGATCAGGTAGGCCAGGTGTTCGAAGGCAAACCCGAGGTTCGAACCCTGTCCGGCCGTGTTTTCGATCACGGCCGTCACGCCGCGGGTCTTGTCCAGCGCGATATTGATCGACTCGGCGATCAGGTCGAGCGACCGTTCGGGCGAAATCTTTTGCAGGTGGCTGCCGGGGTGGAAGTTCAGCCGGTCGAGCCCCAGCGCTTCGCAGCGCTGCATCTCGTCGAGGAAGGCTGCGCGCGACTTCTCCAGAGCCTCCCGTTCGGGATGCCCGAGGTTAATCAGGTACGAGTCGTGGGGCAGGATCTGCGCGGGTGTATACCCGTATTGGTCGCAGGCCGTGCGGAAGGCGTCGATCTGCGCTGCGGTGAGCGGCGCGGCCACCCACTGGCGCTGGTTCTTCGTGAAAAGGGCGAAGCCCGTGGCCCCGATCCCGTGTGCATTGGCGGGCGCGTTTTCCACACCTCCCGCAGCACTTACGTGTGCTCCGATATATTTCATATGATTGTCTCTGTATTAACTTAAGACAAAGTTAAGGATTTTGTAAATAATTTCATAAATTTGCATATTGAATTTGCAATTATAATCGCTTCACTATGAAATATTTTTACCTGCTTTTCGGGCTCATTCCCGCCCTTTTGGCCGGCAACCCCGCGTTCGCACAAATATCCATCGACGAAGTCGATGCCAAAGAGGACAAAGTGACCTTCCAGGACAAACTGAAATCCACCTCCGTCGATGTGGACTATTTCAGCCTGGCCCGTTACAAGGCCGAGCGCGCCGCAATCCGCAAGGAGCGCAACTACCTCGAATTCAGCGGAGGCATACAGGGTTCACTCACGTCGTACAACGACCCGTGGATCTCGGTCTCGGGCGGTGACAACTCCATTGCCCTGACGGCGGTTTTCGGGCTGCGCCACCTCTTCACGAAGAACCTCTTCACGCTCGAAACCAAGTTCAATGCCAAGCTCGGCTACAACCGCATGAAGGTCGAAACGACCCAGAAAGATGACGAAGGCAACGAATACACCGACAGCGAGGGTATCTGGTTCAAAAACCAGGACGAATTCGTGATTTCCGTCGCCCCGTCGTTCAAGATGTCCGACAACTGGTCGTACGGTTCGATCCTGAATTTCCGCAGCCAGTTCGTCAACGGGTACAAATCGCGTACGGAACAAAAGGAGGAGCACCTCAAGAGCAAATTCATGACCCCGGGCTACCTCGACATCTCGCTCGGTATCACCTATAAAAGCCCCAAGGCCAAATTCCCGATCGTGGTCAACATCTCGCCGATCGCCCTGAATGCCACCTTTGCGGAGAACGAACTGATCCGCAAAACGAACGGATTCAACTACGGTATCGAAGACCCCGACAAGACGTCCAAATACGAAGGCGGTTCGTCGATCCAGATCGACTTCGACCGCACGTTCGGCAAGACCGGTTTCCTGCGCTACCGCACGACGCTCTACTCCTTCTACGGCTGGATCACGGACATCGGTCAGAAGAACAAGATCAGCGACTATTCCGAATACCGGATTGCATATGACGACTGGGTAGAGAAGGGCAGCGACATCAAGACCAAGCCCCGCCTGCCGA
>OGOK01001678.1_pt1 | contig 14472 bp, 10 predicted proteins | sample 1552661 | NCBI WGS metagenome assembly OGOK01 (sample SAMEA2580172, study PRJEB22360) | human gut metagenome | biome: human gut; feature: human-associated habitat; material: faeces | place: Denmark | collected 2008/2010
GACCTCATGTGGTCGAGATCGTCTTTGAGTTTTTTGTAACCCTCCGCTGTCAGATAAATAATCTCTTTTGCCATAATATTAAACGAGTCCGACGCACTTGAATTTCATAACGCTGCGAAAGATTCCGAACATGGGGCCCGTCGAACTCACATTAGGCATCCGCAGATGCCCGTCCCACATCCAAAATCCTCCTGTATTCCCCTTTGCGGCGGGGGAACCCTGTAAAACAAACAACGTAAAAAAATAAGAATCCTGACCGGTGAAGGCCAGAACCCTGTTTCCATTGTATACAGCAAAGATAAAAAGTTATTTTCTAATTTCCAAATCTTTTTTCGCGGCGCATGGCACGGAGTATGCGTCTCGCGCGGGATATGTATATCGTACTCCTGCTCCACTTAGCCTGGGCGCTCATGGCCGTCCCCGTCGTCACGCGCCAGCAACGCGTCCCCGCCTCGGCAGCGACCTGGCTGGCGCTGATCCTGCTGCTGATGCAGCGCAAACGGGTCCTGCTGCTCGACGAACCTTTTTGCGGACTCGATGCCGAAAGCGTTTTCGTCGTGCAGCAACTGATCCTGCAACTCGGCTGCGAGGGGCGGACCCTGCTCATCGCAGCCGATTCGCTCGCCCTGCTCGACGGCATCTGCGACGATCTCTACGTGCTCGGCGGCGGGCAGGTCCAGGGACGTTACGAACATTACGAATTCCAACGGGCAATCCGCGAAGCGGGTTCCGCGGCGGGATTCCCGAAAAAATAGTATTTTTGTCCAAAACCGCAACCCATGAAAATCGTTTTCGCCACCAACAACGCCCACAAACTCACGGAAGTACAGGCCGTGCTGGGCGACGCCTATACGCTCGTGACGCCCCGCGACTGCGGCGTCACGGAGGAAATCCCCGAAGATCAGGAAACGCTCAAAGGCAACGCTTCGCAAAAGGCCCGCTACCTGCACCGCCGCACGGGACTCGACTGCTTCGCCGACGACACGGGACTCGAAGTCGAGGCGCTCGGCGGCGCCCCGGGCGTACATTCGGCCCGTTACGCCACCGACGGCCATGACTTCGCGGCCAACAACCGCCTGCTGCTGAAAAACCTCGAAGGCGCCGAAAACCGCCGCGCACGGTTCCGGACGGTCATTTCGCTGCTTCTGGGCGGCGAGGAGCACCTGTTCGAAGGCATCGTCGAAGGGCGCATCATCGACCGTGAGGCCGGGCACGAGGGCTTCGGCTACGACCCGCTGTTCGTTCCCGACGGCTACACGAAGACCTTCGCCGAGATGACGACCGAAGAGAAAAACGCCGTTTCGCACCGCGCCCGCGCCGTGCGCAAACTCGCGGCTTACCTCCATTCAACCGAACGATAGCCCATGAAAACCGTCAACTGGGGAATCGTAGGCTGCGGCAACGTCTGCGAGCGCAAGAGCGGCCCGGCGATGTACAAGACCCCACACTCGGCCCTCGCGGCCGTCATGCGCCGCGACGCGGAGAAGGTGGCCGACTTCGCACGGCGCCACAACGTGCCGAAAAGCTACACCGACGCCGCGGCGCTGATCGCCGACCCGGAGGTGGACATCGTCTACGTGGCCACGCCTCCCGGCACGCACCGGGAACTCGCGGTGCAGGCCCTCGAAGCCGGGAAGCCCGTCTACGTCGAGAAGCCGATGGCAATGAACCACGCCGAGTGCCTCGAAATGATCGCAGCGGCGGAAAAAGCCGGGCAGAAACTCTTCGTGGCCTACTACCGCCGGGCGCTGCTCTATTTCCTCAAAGTCAAGGAACTGCTCGACGGAGGGTCCGTCGGGCAGCCGTTGACGGCGGAAGTCCGTCTGCTCCGCCCGGAAAGACCCGAAGACCGCGATCCGGCCCGGCTTCCGTGGCGGCTGCGCCGGGAGGTCGGAGGCGAAGGCTATTTCCACGACCTCGCACCGCACACGCTCGACATCCTCGATTTCCTGCTCGGGGAGATCACCGACGCCCGGGGCTGCAAAAGCAACCGCGGGGGATTCTACGACGTGGCGGACACCGTCGCGGCGTCGTTCCGCTTCCGTTCGGGCGTGCCCGGTACGGGGATGTGGTGCTTCGTCGCTCCGCCCTCCGCTGCGGAGGATTCGGTGGTCGTCACGGGCCGCAAAGGCTCGGTGCGGTTCAGCACGTTCGATTTCACGCCGGTCGAACTGGTGACGGCGCGGGGTGTCGAACGCTTCGAAATCGCCCCTCCGGAGCATATTCAGGGCCCGCTGATCGAAACGATCGTCCGGGAGCTGCGCGGCGAGGGCGTGTGCCCCTCCACGGGAGTCTCCGCGGCGCGAACTTCGCGGGTGATGGATGAGATAATGAAAGAATAAATCGCTATCTTTGCGCCCTATGGAGACGAAAAACTACGACAAGGAGGAGCGTTTCGACCCTGCGACCGTCGAGGCGCTGAAACTCCACTATGCGGAGATCCTGCGCCTGCTGGGCGAGGACCCCGCGCGCGAAGGGCTGCTGAAAACCCCCGAACGGGTGGCCAAGGCTATGGCGTTCCTGACGAAAGGTTACGACGAAAATCCGCTCGACATCATCCGCTCGGCGATGTTCCGCGAGGAGTACCGGCAAATGGTGCTCGTCAAGGACATCGAGCTCTACTCGCTCTGCGAACACCACATGCTGCCCTTCTACGGCAAGGCCCATGTGGCCTATATTCCCAACGGTTACATCACGGGTCTCTCGAAAGTGGCCCGGGTGGTGGAGTGCTTCGCCCGCCGCCTGCAGGTGCAGGAGCGGCTGACGGTGCAGATCCGCGATTGCATTCAGGAGGCCCTCAATCCGATGGGCGTGGCCGTGGTGATCGAGGCCAGCCACATGTGCATGCAGATGCGCGGCATCGAGAAGCAGCAGTCGGCCACCACCACGTCGGCTTTCACGGGCGTCTTCCTGTCGAGCCAGCGGACCCGCGAGGAGTTCATGACCCTCATTTCCCACCGCTACCGTTAGACTTAAACCCGTTCCGGCACAGATGCCGGTTCCTTATGCCGGGGTCTTCGGTGCGGGCCGGGACTTGGTTTGTGTCAGCGACGGCAAGGCATTCGGATTCTGAGAGGCGTACCGTTACCGGAACGACCGGATTAAAAAAGCAACAGCTTAGACAATTAAGCTGTTGCTTTTTTTGATGCGGTGAATTTTCGGCAGAGCGACATTGGCTTTCGATTTATTTCGATTCGAAATTCGTCAAACGTTTCCGGACCTCGGAAATGCATCTCGTTTCGGGCCGAAATTTTTTCTGACAGCTCTTTCCTGCTTCGATACGGGCATTGCAAGTCTATATAACAACGGTAGTCGTACATTTGTAAATGTCTTATAAACAAAATGTTGGTTTTTGTAGGGTTCTATATTATAGACCGGCTCTATTTATTGCCTTTTATAAAATGGATACTTTTGTAAAACATAATTTCGGACTTATGATTTGCAATTTTTTTAATAAGGTTCGATTTCTGACCAACAAACTAAAACTCTTAATTTTTATGAAGAAACCATTTTTACACTTGCATCTAAGCTTGCTGTTTCTGATGGGTTGTGTCTTCCTGCTTCCCTCCTGCATCGAGGACAAAGCGGAAGACGCCGCACACCGGCTCGTCGTAAGCAAGGTCGATGTGGAGTTGATTCAGACCGGAATGCTGAACACCGGTTCGAAAGCCTCGTTCGACGTACTTGCAAACCGGGGGTATGTCATCACGTCCGATGCCGAATGGCTCGATGTCGATAAACCGACCGGAAAAGGACGCGTTTCCGTAACGCTCGAAGCGAAGCCCAATGAAACCGCCGGCGAACGCACCGGACATCTCACCGTCACGAGCGGAAAACTCTCCGAGCGGGTCACCGTCACGCAGACGCTCGATCCCGATCCCGACGACGGAAATCCCGTGGGATACACCTATTATTCGGAGAATTTCGACTGGATCGCCGTGTACGGCGGCGCCGACTGCGTAGGACTCGGTTCGCAGAACGGTGCGAAAAACATTTATAGCACCGGCGACGCGCTGCAAAAATTCGGCGAAGCCGGGCTTCAAGATTACAACCCCGTGGGCAAAACGATGTATGCCTGCGCCGGATACTTCAAGATGGGAGCGACCGACAAACAGACCGGAATCATTCTGCCGGCCCTGAAAATCGGCCGCAAGAAAGCCTCCAACGTCGAACTCACGTTCGAGACCTGCCCGAATATCGGCGGCTCCGGCAAGGCCGACGCGGTGACCGTCACGGTCGAGATCGTCGAGGGGCCGGGCACGGTCAACGGCAATTCCGACCGCGAAAGCGAGGCCATGAAACCCGACCAGACCTGGAAATGGACGCCGATGAGCGTGAAACTCTACGGCGTGACTGCTGCGACCCGTATCGCCATCCGCTCGACGCAGCAGGGGAATCCCGGTGTGACCGCCGGCGAAAAAGGCTATTTCCGCTGGTATCTCGACAACGTGAAGATCGTGAAAGCTCCGCGCAACTAACCGCAATCAACTCAAAATCAGAATAACAATGGATTTCAAATACATAATAATCCGGGCGTCGTCCGCCCTGTTGCTGCTGTCGGGCCCCCTCTTCACGGCCTGCGACGACGACGATCCCGATGCGTTCATCACGGTTTCCAAACAGGAGATCGAAGTGGAATACAACGGTTTGACGGCCAACGGCGAAACGGTCAATTTCGACCTCGGGTCGAACCATGCGTGGCAGGCGACCTACGTCGAGGAGTGGATACATCCGACCCACACGGAGGGAGACCGCGGCCGTACGCGCATCTTCCTTGCGATCGACGAAAACGACACGGGCAAAGACCGCGAAGGCTATGTCATATTCGAGGGCGGCGGTTCGCGGCGAACGGTCGCTGTCACCCAGAAACTCAAAATCGACGCCCTGATGGTCTCCCCGGGCAAACTCACCGTCGTCAGATCCGGCCTGCTGGAAACGGGCGAGAAAGCCTCGGTCTATATCTCCGCGAACAGCGACTGGACGATCGAGCCCTCCGGGGACAGCGGTTGGATCACTCCCTCGAAAACCTCGGGCAAAGCCGGCGAAGAGGACGTAGAGCTGACGATCGCCCAGAATACGACCGGCGCCGTGCGTACCGGCACATTCGTCGTGGTCGCCGGTTCGAAGCGTGCGACCGTCACCGTGACCCAGAACCTCGAGGGGCTGAAAGTTTCCGCAACGTCGTTCAGGGTCAATAAGTTCGGCTTTGCCGACGAGGAGCGCACGCCGCTGACGTTCACGGTTACTGCCGCCGAGGCATGGACCTCGACCGCCGACGGCTGGCTGACGCTCAGCCCGGCTTCGGGCGATGCGGGCGAAACCGAGGTGACGCTCACGGTCGGAGAGAACGGTACGGGGGCTCTCCGCAGCGGAGAAGTGAAGATCGTCACTGCGCAGACCGGACTCGAAGAGACCGTAAGTGTCAGCCAGAACGCCAAGGACAATCTGTTCGAGGACGACGGCCAGCAGGTCGGGCATGTCTATTATAACGAGCCGTTCGACTGGGCCATTCCGTTTGGTATGGACGACCAGGTGGGGCTCAATGGCACCAAATGGACGCGTCTCAGCGTACAGAAGAACGATGAGATTAAGGCGGCTTGGGCGAAATGCGGTCTCACCGACTTCAATCCGGATGCGAATTGTCTTTTCATCGCTTCCGATTATCTTCATATGGGAGGTAAAAATATTCAGACGGGCGTCATTCTTCCTGCAATCGGAGTTAAGGCCGGCCAGAGTACCGATGTCGAGCTGTCGATGGAAACCTGTGCCAATATCGGCGGTTCGGGAACTCCGGACGGTGTTACCGTCACGGTCGAAATCACTGCCGGTCCCGGTACCGTGAACGGTGATTCGGAGAAGTTGTGCGAGCCGATGACACCGGCTCCGAGTTGGGGATGAACTCCGATGAGCGTGAAGCTTTACGGCATTACGGCCGACACCCGGATTGTTATCCGTTCGACCCAGCAGGGACAAAACGGCTACTTCCGCTGGTTCCTCGACGACATCAAAATGACGAAGATCGCAGCCGAATAGTCCTGCGGTGTCAAATCAATGAAAAACAAGAAGACAGATATGAAAAACAGATTTGCAGATACGGGAAAATCCTATGCAGGGTATTTTCTGCGTTTCGTGTTCTGCCTGGTGCTGACGGCGGCCGCGTCGCTGGCGCAGGCTCAGAACCGCAACCAGGTGAGCGGCAAGGTGACCGATAAGGCCGGAGAACCGCTCATCGGCGCCACGGTCGTGGTGGTCGGCACGACGACAGGTGCGACGACGGGGGCCGACGGTCGTTTCACGATCGGGGTTCCTGCCGGAGGCGAACTGAAAATCTCCTACATCGGCTATGTGGAGCAGACCGTCAAGGTCAGCGCGCAGTCGGTGCTCGACATCGTTCTGGAGGAAGACAGCCAGATGCTGAAAGATGTCGTCGTGATCGGCTACGGCACGATGGAGAAGAAGTCGGTGACTTCGTCCATCTCCTCGATCAAGGGCGACGATCTGGTGGCCGGCATGGGCGGCTCGACCATCGCCACGGCGCTTCAGGGCAAGATTCCCGGCCTGACCATTTCGGGCAGCGCCAGCCCCAACAGCAGCAACGACTTCCAGCTGCGCGGCGTGGCTTCGGTCAACGCCAGCAAAGGTCCGCTCGTGATCATCGACGGCATCCCCGGCGGCGACATGCGCGCGCTCAATCAGGAGGACATCGAGTCGGTAGACGTGCTCAAAGACGCCTCGGCAGGCGCCATCTACGGCACGCGCGCCGCCGGCGGTGTGATCCTCGTCACGACCAAACAGGCCCGGCAGGGCCGCGTAACGGCGCGTTATACGGGCGAATTCTCGGTCGAGGCCATCCGCAAGACCCCCGACCTGCTCTCATCAAGCGAGTACGTCGAGTACGGACTCGGCGAGGACTACGGCCACGACACCGACTGGTACAAGGAGCTTACCAACGAGCTTCCGTTTTCGCAGCGCCATTCGGTGAGCATTTCGGGCGGATCGAACGTGGCGCAGGTCTACACCTCCTTCATGGCGCAGAACCAGAAAGGCATCGTCATCGGCGACAACCGCAAGGACTACTCGGGCCGCGTCAACGCCAAGTTCAACCTTTTCGACGGAGTGGTCGAGATCCGCACCAACGCCCAGTTCCGCGAGGCCGAGCGCGACAACCGCAACTCGTCGGGCATCTTCAAGATGGCTTTCGGGCTCAACCCGACCATTCCGCTCCGCGACCCCGCCAATCCGTCGAACTACAACGTCGTCGGCAACGGCATCTCGGGAACGAGCTTCAACCCCGTGGCCGACATCATGCTGCGCACGAACAACGGCAAGGACCAGTGGCTGCTGGCCGATGCGACCGTGAAAATCAACCTGATGAAAGGTCTTTCGTTGCAGGGTACCGTGGGTATCGACAAACGCCAGTATCAGCAGTACACCTACGTTTCGCACGACCACAAGGAGTCGATCGACAACAGCCGCCGCGGCGGAGCGTCGCACAAGTTCAGCAAGGACAACCGGGTCTCGATCGAAGCCTATGCCAACTACCACAAGGTTTTCCGCGAGGACCATACGCTCGACGCGGTTGCCGGTTACAGCTTCTGGCAGGCCGGCGGCGAGGATTTCAGCATGTCGAACTACGACTTCCCGGTCGATGGCGTCGGTCCGTGGGATATGGGCGTGGGTTCGTACCTCTCGGAAGGGCGTGCCACGATGGACTCGGGCAAGGACCCGCGCGAACGGCTGCTCTCGCTGTTCGGCCGCGCCAACTATTCGTACAGGGACCGCTACATGGTGAGCGCGAGCTTCCGCCGCGAGGGTTCCTCGAAATTCGGCGCGAACAACCGCTGGGGTAACTTCTGGGCCCTCTCCGGAGGCTGGCGCATCTCGAACGAGACGTTCCTGCGCGACGTGAGGTGGGTCAACGACCTCAAAGTCCGCCTGGGCTACGGCGTCACGGGCAACAACGGCTTCGGAAACGGTTACACGACCCGCATGTACAAGGCCAACGACATGTGGCCGACCAACGGCATCTGGCAGCCCGGCTACGGTTCGGTCCGCAACGTCAACCCCGACCTCAAATGGGAGGAGAAATCGGAGCTGAATTTCGGTCTGGACTTCTCGCTGTTCGACGACCGGCTGTGGGGCAAGTTCGACATCTACCACCGCAAGGTCGATGACATGCTCTACGAAGTCAACGCCCCGATGCCCCCGATGGTGCACGATACGGTGATGAAGAACATCGGCAGTCTGGAAAACAAGGGCTGGGAATTCGAATTGGGCGGCGACATCGTCCGCAGCAAGAATTTCCGCTATACGTCCAGCCTGCGCCTGTCGCATAACAAGAGCAAAATCAAGCGTCTGGGCGACGACGGCTACTTCCTCGACCAGGTGACCTTCCCCTCGCCGGGCAACCCGGGCACGGCCGTGCGCCTGCAAAACGACGTCGAGATCGGCCAGTTCTTCGTCTACAAGTATGCCGGACTCGACGAGGACGGCAAATGGATGATCTACGACAAGAACAACGAGATCGTGCCTGCCGTGGACGGCACCAAGTCGAATCTCGTCGCCGAAAACAAGCACTTCGTGGGCAACGCCATTCCGAAAGTGATCCTTTCGTGGGACCACACGTTCCGCTACAAGAACTGGGACCTGTCGGTCTTCCTGCGCAGCTGGCTCGATTACGACGTGTTCAGCCAGGTCAACATGTACTACGGACTGGCCAACGATTCGCAGCTCAACGTCCTCAAGTCGGCCTATACGCGCAACCGCAACATCAAGGACGAAAAGATCCTCTGCGACTACTGGATCGACGACGCCTCCTTCCTCAAAATCGACGCCATCAACCTCGGCTACACGCTCGACCTGAAAAGGTGGACGCGCTACATCCAGTCGGCCAAGATCTACTTGACGATCCGCGACGTGGCCGTATTCACCGATTACAACGGCATCAACCCCGAGGTAGACATCAACGGCCTGAACCCCGGTTTCGAGTATGTGAACAACACGGCGTCGATGTATCCGCAGACGACCCGTTTCACGCTCGGCGTGCAATTAACGTTCTAAACAAAATCAGAGATGAATATGAAATTCAAACATATAGCAGCCGTATTGGCCGGAGCGGCCGCACTCTCCGCGCCTTCCTGCGATCTCAACGAGAAGTTCTATTCGGAGGTGACCCCCGACACGTTCTTCACCTCGCCCGAGAGCACCTATGCCGTGCTGTGCCGCCCCTTCACCCATTGGAAGTGGTACATCGGCGCCGACCGCTGGTACCTCCAGGAACTGACGACCGACGAAATGACCTGTCCCAAACGCGGCGCGGACTGGTACAACGGCGGAGAGTACTACCGCCTGCACTACCACACCTGGTCGCCCGACGACCGTTTCGTCGTGAACACCTACGACGGCACGACGGGCGGCATTTCGCGGGCTCTGGAGGCCAAAGCCGATCTGGAAAGCGTCGATTACAACGCCATCGGGCTCAGCGACGCCGTCAAGGCCGACCACATCAACCAGCTGAACGCCATCACGGCCTACTTCTACATGAAAGGTCTCGACTATTTCGGAGGGATGCCGATTTACCATTCGGTGAACGACGGTCTGCGCCCCCGCAATACGGCGCTCGAAACCTACCGGCACGTCGAAACGCTGCTCAAAAACGCCATTCCCGCCCTGGCGAAGAAATCCTCGCTCGGAGCCCCGGAGGACGGCTACATCAAGCAGGCTGCCGCGGCGGCGATGCTGGCCCAGCTCTATTTCAACGCCGAAGCGTACATCGGCGAGGAACACTTCGACGAATGCGCGCAGATCTGCCGCGACATCATCGGCGGCCTTTACGGCGTCTACGAACTGGACGACACGTGGTACGGCCCCCACACGTTCGACAACGACTCTTCGCACGAGGCGATCTGGAACGTTCCGTCGGAGAACTCGAAGGTCGAGTGGAGCTGGTATTTCAAGTATTTCTACCACAATTCGTCCTATGTCTATTTCGACATCGAAACCGCCGGTTACAACGGCTTCATCCTGACGCCTTCGCTCAACCCGCAGGGGAGCTACTACACCCAGTGGAAGCTGGGCAGCCCCTACCGCAAGTTCAACGACAAGGACCTGCGCAAGAAGCCCTACCGCTATCTCGGCAACAAGCGATACGAGGGCATGTTCCTCGTCGGCAAGCAGGTCAACTTCGACGATCCGACCAAAGTGTGCCTGGGACAGAAAGAGTACAGCGGCAAAGTCATCGACATGGTGGATCAGGTGGCCCGCTTCTCGGAGGTGGGCAGCAAATACGGCTCGGTGGCCGAACTGACTTCGACGATGGCCGACGGCGAGGAGAATTCGGGCATCCGTCTGGTGAAATCCCCGCAGCCCAACCTTGCGGACAAGCAGCTGCGCTGGAATCCCGACTGTCCGGTCATCCGCCTGTCGGAGATCTATTACATGCTGGCCGAATGCGAACTGCGCGCCGGGCACAAGAAAGAGGCCGCCGAACTGATCAATCAGGTGCGTGCGCGCAACTTCGAGAACCGCAACGACCCCGATCCCGTGACCGCGGACAATCTCGACGAATACCGCATGCTCGACGAATGGATGATCGAGTTCCTCGGAGAGGGACGCCGCCGCACCGATCTGATCCGCTGGGGCGCGTTCACCTCCGAGTCGTGGTGGGACCACACCCCCTCGAATGACAAGAACATGAACCGCTTCCCGATTCCCAACTCGGCCATATCGGCCAACAACCTGATCAAGCAGAATCCGGGGTACGGAGGTACGGCCGAAGAGTAGAACGCCGCTTTTCCCCGGATGCCCGAGGGTGTCCGGGGAGAAATCCGGCCTTTTCATAAACCAAACAAAAAAACCGAACAATGATCAAACACCTGTTCAAATACCTGCTGATAGTCCTGCTCGCCGGAGGGTTCACGGCCTGCTCCGAAGACGAAGGCGCCCAAATACTCGGCGGCCTTTACGAAAAGGTTGACATCGCCCCCGAACCCGGCATGAACCTCGTGGGCCGCGTGACCGACGGCAAGAATCCGATCGAAGGCGCGGTTGTGAGCGACGGCTTCACCGTAACGACCACCGATGCGCAGGGGGTCTACCAGATGCGCGTGAAGAAGAGCACTCCGTTCGTGTTCGTCTCGGTGCCCGCCGACTGCGAGATCCCGGTGGAGAACGGCATGCCGAAGATCTATAAGAAGATCGCCTTGGGCGACAACGACGTTGTGCAGCGCAGTTTCACGCTCGAACGCACCGGCAAAAAGGAGCGGTTCACCCTGCTGGCGCTGGCCGACGTGCAGATCGGCCGCGACGACGAGGTCGTGATGCTCGAAAAAGAGGTGCTGCCCCTGCTGGTGCCCTACGTACAGCAGCTGGACAAACCGGTCTACGGCATTTCGCTGGGCGACCTGGTGTGGGACAACATGCCTTTCCACAGCGTCTACAAGGAGCAGATCCGGAAGATCGGCGTACCCGTCTTCCAGGTGATCGGCAACCACGACCACGACAAGGCCATCGGCATGGACACGGAGGCCGACCACAGTTTCCGTGCGGCGTTCGGCCCCACCTATTATTCGTACAACATCGGCGACTGCCACTTCGTCGTGCTCGACGACGTGCTCTACACCGGCTCTTCCAACTACACCGCCGAAATCACCGAGGCGCAGATGGCATGGCTGGAACAGGACCTGAAACACGTGCCCAAAGACAAACTCATCATCATAGGAGTGCATATCGCCACCTCGCGCCGCAACCGCCCCACGAGCCACATCGCCAACTACCGGGAGCTCTACGCCCTGCTCGACGGATACAATGTCCGCATCCTTTCGGGACACTCGCACAACAACTACACCACGACGATCTCCGAAACCATCGAGGAGAACACGCTCGGCGCCGTGATGGGCGCCTACTGGAACGGCGAGGAGCTGTGCAACGACGGCAGCCCCCGGGGCTATGCGGTCTACGAGATCGAGGGCAACCGGATCGCAAACTGGTATTATAAGGGTACGGCCTATCCCAAGGAGTACCAGATGTACCTCTACGGTCCCGGGCAGGCGGTGTCCGAGCAATACCGCGACGGGCTGATCTTCAACATCTTCAACTGGCACTCCACCTGGACGGTCGAGGTCCGGGAGGACGATGCCGCCTGGACGACCCTGCCCTCCGGATCGAACCTGAAATACGAGATGGACCGCCGGGCCTACGACTTCATGTACGGCGACACCAAACCCGAGCACCGCCCGACGGCCGAACCGGAGACGAACAACGACCACATGTTCTATTACGAACCGTCGTCCGCGACGTGGAGCGAAGTCACGGTAAAGGCGTCCGACCCCTACGGAAACGTCTATACCGAGAGTATCCGGAACGAATAGAACCCATTACGAAGAATCGAATCCCCTCTCCGCATCGTCGGAATGAACGGTGCGGAGAATTTTTCAACTGTTTTTCAATCCATGAAAAAATTTTTCCCGACACTTCTGCTCTTGCTGAGCTGCGGACTTTCGGCCGTCGCACAGCCATCAGGGAATCCGCTCGTCTTCGGCGAGAACCGCCTGACGCTCATCACGCCGACGCTCTTCCGGCTGGAATTCGCCCGCGACGGCAAATTCATCGACGATCCCACGATCTTCGCCTACGACCGTTCGAACCTGCTTCCCGCGGACCGGTTCGAGGTGCGGGCGCTGGGCGGCGACCGCTACGAGATCACGACCGAGGCCCTGCGTATCGTCTACGAGCACGACGGCTTCCCGTTCGGACTGCACAACTTCGCGGCCTACTACAAGCTCAACGGCAAGGAAAAGAAGTTCACCAACCGCTGCATCTTCCGCAACAACCTCGGCGGTCCGGTCGAAACCCTCGACCGCGTCACCGGTGAAATCCCCATGCAGGACGGGTTGCTGAGCCGCGACGGCTGGTACGTGATCGACGACGAACGCTCCGACCTGCTGGTCGACGGCTGGCTTTGCCCGCGCGATACGAAAAGCCATGTGCAGGATCAGTACTGTTTCGTCTACGGCAACGACTACAAGGCCGCCCTTGCCGACCTGGGCGCCATCAGCGGCCGCGTTCCCATGACCCGCAAATACATCCACGGCGTCTGGTACTGCCGCTACTGGGACTACACCTCCGAGGAGTTCCTCTCGATCATCGACGGCTACGAGCAGAACGACTTCCCGCTCGACAACCTCGTCTTCGACATGGGCTGGCACACCTACACGGCCCGAACCGGCACCGGTCATGCCGGCAGCCGCAGTTGGACGGGCTATACCTGGGAGCGCGAACGCATTCCCGATCCCGAAGCGCTGATCGCCGAGGTGCACCGCCGCGGCGTGACCGTGTCGCTCAACGACCATCCGCACGACGGCATCCGTCCCCACGAGGAGATGTACGGCGCCTTTATGAAGGATATGGGGGCCGATCCGGCCAAACCGCTCCTTTTCGACCTGGGCGACCGCAAATACATGGAGACCTTCTTCAAACACGCCCATCACACCACCGAGGATATGGGCGTCGATTTCTGGTGGCTCGACTGGCAGCAGAACTACCTCTATCCCGAGGTGCGGGGATACCGTTCCACCTCGTTGCAGTGGATCAACGAACTTTACTACCGCGAAACGGAGCGGAAAGGACTGCGCGGCGCGGGTTACAGCCGTTGGGCCGGGTGGGGCGACCACCGCCATCCCATCCAGTTCTCGGGCGACGCGCAGGCCAACTGGGAGATGCTGGCTTTCGAGGTCAAGCTCACGGCCGCCAGCGGCAATGCGGGCTGCTACTACTGGGCGCACGACATCGGCGGATTCCGCGGCGACCCCAATCCCGAACTTACCGTGCGCTGGACGCAGTTCGGAGCCTTGTCGGCCGCCCTGCGCGTGCACTCGACCAAGGATGCGCGGCTCGACCGCCGTCCGTGGATCAGCGGCGAACGCGAAACCGCCGCCATGCGCCGCATGTACCACATGCGCTCGGAGCTGATGCCCTACGTTTACAGCAGCGTCTGGCAGACCCATTCGACGATGGTGCCGCTGAACCGCCCGATGTATATCGAATACGGCGGCGACGAACGCGCGTACTGCAACGAGCAGGAGTTCCTTTTCGGGGACCTGCTGCTCGCCGCTCCCATCGCCTCGCCCGGCACGGGCCCCGACAAGGTCGCTTCGCAGCGGGTGTGGTTCCCCGGAGAGGATGTCTGGTACGACTTCTTCACCCACGAACGCTTCGACGGCGGCCGGGAGTGCGAAATATCCAAGCCGCTCGAAGAGTTTCCGCTCTACGTCCGGGGAGGCTGGGTGCTGCCCATGCAGCCCTATACGCCGCGGCCGGCCTCGACGCCGCTCACGACGCTCGTCATGCGCGTCTACCCCTCGGCCGGCGATGCCGACAACACCTATACGCTCTACGAGGACGACGGAGTGACCCGCGATTACGAACAGGGCGCGTATGCGACCACGCAGCTCAATTACCGCCGGACGGGGCGGG
>OGOK01001691.1_pt1 | contig 14406 bp, 7 predicted proteins | sample 1552661 | NCBI WGS metagenome assembly OGOK01 (sample SAMEA2580172, study PRJEB22360) | human gut metagenome | biome: human gut; feature: human-associated habitat; material: faeces | place: Denmark | collected 2008/2010
AGGAATAACTGCGGAAACCTCTGCAGCTCCCACAACGCCTTCCTCACGGCATTTGTATTCATAGTTGATCGTCTTCTCTTCCGGTCCGTCGATCTTTAATGTGATATGACTCATATCTTCGGAATACTCAGTTGTACCATAGCATGCAACCATGTATTCATTTAATGTTACTTCCGCAGTCGGATCACTCATCTCTAAAATGTGACGCTCGATCCTGATGTTCGAAGAACCTTCCTCAAAGTACTCTTTTGTCTGAAGTTTTACAGTCAGATCCCTGAACTCGATCGTAACCGGGTCTAATGTAAGGATTCTTGTCTTTCCTTCCTGTGAGAAATGTGCATGTGTCGGGCAGAGGCAGAGATCCACTTCCTCTCCTTTGTAAGAAAGTTTTGCACTTCTTACGGTTCCCTCTCCTGCATAGTGGGTGAAATAACCTGCACGGTATTTCTCCTGAATTAAGAATGGGTAGGATGCATCCTGAACATGTTTTGTTCCGATGCCGACCGGCCACTCTAATTTTGCTGCATAAGGACGAAGGTCAACGATCGCACCGCCCTGATCCATGTTGACACATGCTCTCATGTATGGATCGCAGTACCAGAATAACTGTTTGTCGGAACCATATAAGATATCTCTCCAGAGAGCACATTCCGGCTCGTTGTAATTGTTCTGGTTGACACCTTTCTTCTCACGATAATAATCAGCGAACTCCGACATCGTCATATCTACTAACTGACCCTCTTTTTTCAGTTTGCCGTAGTAAGCACAGCCATCGCTGTAGGATTTGTAAAGGAGTTCATATGGCTGCTCCCAGCGTCCCATCTTGTTCATCCAGCCCGGTCCAACAAACATCATGTTGTAGGAATATCCGTTGTTATATTTCTCTAAGGAACGGTACTGGTCGATCAGATTGTAAAGATATGGATACTCCCATGTCTTTGTGTCATAGATCATACCACGGAGTACGTTCTGCGGATGTGTTCCGAAGTTCGAACCATTTCCATCGTAACATGCAATCAGGTCACGGGAAAGATGAGGGATCGCTACGATACCACTGTCTTCCTCTTTATTTGCAGCCGGTGCATGTGTGTTCTGTTTGGATGGGATCCATGGTGCCCAAGGGCCGCCATCAAATAATGTATACCAGGAGTTGTTGCAGGTGTGATATGCCTTCGGGCCTTCCTCCCAGCAGGTAGCAACTGCACATTTTACAGTCGGGGATGCTGCCTTGATATAGTTTGTCAGGTCAGCATCCATATAATAAGAACCTGTGGATTCCGGATAAAAACCGAATCTGTCATGGAATTTCTCGAATACATCATTTACGATGGCTTTCTTATCTTCCATGGAAAACATCCAGATACAGAAATCCTTGGTCTTATATTTTTCACGGAACTCCTCACATGGAAGTCCCAATAAAGATAATGCGATCTCATCGCCGTATACTTCATGATCATGTTTTGCAATCTCCACTGCCTCATCATTGAAGAGTGAAGCGTATGTCATCTGAATGGTTACTTTTAATCCATTCTCATGAGCTAATCTCTGCTGTGTCTTAAAGATATCCAAAGACTCTGTCAGCAGTGCCTTATCTCCGATATCCTCTTCTTTTCCCTGTCCAGTCACTGTTGCAGAATACTCTGGCACCATCTCCGGACGATGAATAAGATTCAGTACAAATTTATCCATTTTTTTCTTTCTCCTCTAAAAATATTTTTCTAACCTTTTACAGCTCCACCGGTAACACCCTCAACATAGAACTTCTGCATCACTACGAAGAGAATTGAAATCGGGATTGCGATCATTACACCACCGGCACAGAAGATTGCGAAGTAATCTCCGATCAGAGTCTTCTGTAACAGGTTATAAAGACCGATCGCAACTGTCCAGTCTGCGGACTCTTTTGATTTGATCATGATCCGTGCCAGAACAAAATCCATCCATGGATTCAGGAAAGAGTTGATGATCGTATATACTATCATCGGTTTTGACAGCGGAATAATGATTTTTCCAAAAATTGTTGCCTCGGAAGCACCCTCTAAGCGGGCAGCCTCTCTCAGTGAAACCGGGATGGTATCAAAGAAACCTTTCAATACTAAAAACCCAAGTCCCGAACCTGCAGAATATACGATAACCAGACCTGCAAGTGAATCGGTAAGTCCGATCATTTTTAAAACAAAATAAACAGCGATCATGGAAAGTACACCTGGGAACATTCCAAGAATGATAGAAAAGCTCATCAGAGGTTTTCTCGCCTTGAATCTCATACAACTGAATGCATAAGAGACCATCAGTACAAAAGCGGATGAAACGATGCAGGTAAAAAATGCTACGATAAAAGTATTTTTAAACCATGCAGGGAAGTTCGCTGCTGTATCTGTCTTGAAGAACAGTTGATGATAGTTTGCCAGTGTCCAGTGTTCCGGGAAAAAGTGCTGGTAACTTACACCCTTTGTAGTGGAAAGGGATGTTACAACCAGCCATACAATCGGAATCAGCCAGATGATTGCCAAAAGAGCAAGTACTAAATGTCTTACAATGATTTTCCATGTTTTCTTTTTCATTATTGGTACACCTCCTCTTTATCACCACTGATCATTCTTGTATAGCTAAGCAATGTAAGAAGCGCACAGATAGCAAATGAAATAATACCAATTACCGATGCCATCTTATAGTTTGAGTTATCGTTGGTCAATGTAAACAGCCATGTAATGAGAAGGTCTGTCTCTTTTGCATTAGAGTTTGCAAATGCCATGTTTGCTGTTGCATTGGAACTTGTCAGCAGATAAATAACGTTAAAGTTATTGATGTTTGCAATGATGCTCTGAATCAGGGATGGTCCACAGATAAATAATACATACGGCATTGTGATCTTCCAGAAAATCTGCCATTTATTTGCACCATCGATACGTGCACTCTCCAACTGATCTGTCGGAATATTCATCAGAATACCGGTAGCGGAAAGCATCTGATATGGAACACCGACCCAGATATTAATAAGAATGATCATTACATGAGACCAGCCCGGTTTAGAGAGAAACGGAATATAGTTTCCGGAAACAAGTCCGATACTTTGTAACCAGCCTGTCAGACCGATGTTGGAACATAATGTATTTACAATACCGTGGTCGCTGAACATTTTGCTTACAAGAAGCAATGTTACGAACTGTGGAATCGCGATTGTCACAACAAAAAGTGATCTCCACATTTTTTTAAAATGTGTATCTTCATGGTTGATCAGCTTTGCCAAAAGAATACCACCGATGAAAGTTGTAAATGTTGCCGATACTGCCCAGATCATTGTCCATGCAAGAATTCTTACGAATGCATAGGAGAATGTGATTGTGGTGCCGCCTGTAAACATATTCTTGAAGTTTCTAAGTCCAACCCATGTAAACAGGTAGTTTGGCGGCATATGATCCATATCATAATTGGTAAATGCCACACAGGACATAAAAATGATCGGTATAATGTTCATCATAATAACACCGATACTCGGCAGGGTAAGTAATGTGATATAAAACTTACCGTTGAAAAGAGATTTTATATCTTCTGCAAATGTATTGACATGTTCTCCCTCTTCTTTCATAAGCTGAAGCCGGTAAACAGCTTTCATATTGCTTATATATAAAAATATGAATGCTACGATTACGAGAATACCAATAATACCATATAGCAGGATCAGCAATGAGTTATCGTAATCATTAACAGTATTTTTCAAGGTCAGCGGATCAAATACGGACTCATACTGAACGGTACCAAGTGTATTTAAATCCTTAATATAATTAATAGAGAACATTCCTGTAAACAGGATTACTATCACTTCAAGTGCTGTCATTAAGATACCTTTGACGATCTGTTTACGTCCCCAGTATCCGGCACCCATAACAAGCAGTGAAAGCTTGCACCAGATATCGCCCTTTGCCACGGCTGTCCCAAAATCGGCAAAGTATTTTTTGATTGCGTTTAAAAATGTTTTCATAGATTCACTCCCTATGCGCGTGAATGAGAATTTTTGGCTAAGTCGCAAAAACTTTTCTCTTTTTAAAAATTTCACATAGCTTGTCACAAGGAAGGCATTGGTTTCCAGCAGGAAAATATCCGCCTCTGCCGGAAAGCAATGTCCTGTCTGGCAGGAGATAATGCCCTCCTCATAAAAGTTATTCCAAAGCCATGTGGAAATCTGAGTTTTACAGATATTTGATTATTCAGCTACCGGCTGTGTAATACCAGCTACTGCATCATCAAGTACAGCCTGAAGATCTGTTGCACCGTCAACCAGGTTCTGTCCAAGTGCCTTTGCCGGATCCCAGTAATTATTGCCTACAACCTGCTGATCTGCAAACTCTGACTGCGCTGCAAGTGCTGCAAGTGCCGGGGAATCAATCTGAGCTGCTGCTACTGTGTTAGCCGGTCCCTCTGATGTAGCGTTACCAATTGCTAACTGGCTCTCCTCATTTGTGAGATACTCAGCAAGGAGCATTGACCAGCCAACATTTTTAGCATGGGAGTTAACACCTACGAATTTGTATCCTGCATAAGATCCCATCTGTGTAGCTGTTCCATTTACATCGAAAGTAGGTAATTTACATGCTGCATATCCGTCACCGTATTTCGCTTCAAAAGATCCGGTGTTCCATGTACCGGAAACATATGCGCCAAGTGTACCGTCATTTAACATGGTAATTGCATCCTGATCTTGTACGCTTACAAATGCCGGGGAAGAAGTGATATTCTCAATACTCTGTGCTACTGCAAGACCGGTCTCAGAGTTCCAGTCACAGTTGTTTGAGTTATCTTCATTCATGGAAAGTTCACAGCCTGCACCAGAGAAAAATCCATACAGATACCATCCATCTGCTACATTCATGCCAACTTTTGTTCCTGCTTCTTCCGCTTTTGCTGTAAGGTTTTCCCAGGAAGCCACATCCTCTTCAGAGAAGATGTTTGAATCATAGTATAAGAAGTAACCATTCGATGCTGTTAACGGATAAGCGTAAAGTTTTCCGTCTTTGGTAGCTGCTGCTACAGTTGCCTCTGACTTTCCATGATTTGTTTTTTTCGGATCATATGTATAAGTAGCTGCCACTTCCTGAAGCGCACCTGCATTTACAAGATCATTTACCTGATCATCTGCAAATACGAATACATCTGCTGCTGCATCGATATCCTCAAGAATCTTATCTTTTGCATCTGCCTCAGATACAGCACCGATCGTGATGTTAAAATCTACATCTGAGTACTGCTCTTTAAATTTGTCTGTCAGCTCTTTCATAACGTTCTGATAAGCCTCAAGTTCTGAACACCAGAGCTGGATATCTACGGTTCCATCTGTAGATGCGATCAGATTTGCGATTGCATCACCGGAAGCTGTTTCTGCATTATCTGCAGCATCACCTGTCTCTGTTGCTGCTGCACTGTTTGTGCTCTCTGCTGCGCTGTTGTCTGCTGCGCTATTGTCTGCTGCGCTGCTGTTATCGGCTGCTTTGTTTCCACATCCTGCAAACATGGATGCTACCATTGCTGCACATAATACTGTGCTGATGACTTTTTTCTTCATTTGAAAATTCCTCCCTTTTCCTTGATAGAAAAAATTGTTCTTTTAGAACACTTTTTCGTGTTGCGCTATGCGCAATCGGTTGTTCTATGGTTAGAGTATATCTCCGTTACATCCTTGTGTCAATATCCACATTTTATAATAAATCCGACCATTTTTTAGCCATTTTGCACAATATCATCTTCTATTTTTTCTTTTATTTTTTTCAAATTCGACTTTTGCGCAACCGTTAACTATTGATTTTCCGTGCATTTTCAATTCTTATATCATCTTTTTATGGATATTTTGGCTCGTTTTTGATATTTTTTGAATCAGGGATTTTCCTGCCTTTTCCTTTGTTTTGGGCGAATTTCCATGATATTGTTTCAGTTTCACCCTCATTTCCCCTGATCTGTGGGTTATTCCGGTAATCATTATAATTATTTCGCCCATTTCACGTTATTTCCGACAATTTCAGCATAAAAAACGGGCGAAACACATTTATTCGCTATGTGTTTCGCCCATTGCTTATTCTCTCCAACAGGATGATCTTCAATTTTCTCAGAACTGTATTTTCCTGATTGTATTTACTTCGTCGATTCCTTCAGCACCACCTCATACGGAAGCAATGTACGCTCTTTCACCTCAAGTCCCTCCGTCAGATCAAGCAGTGTACGGCATGCCACCATGCCGAGTTCCTTTGCATCAAATGAAAGCGATGTGATCGAGGGAACATTGTTTTCAAGTACCATGCTGTTATAAAACGATGCCACCCGGACATCTTCCGGCACTTTGACATGCTGCTGGCGCAGTGTCTTTAAAACACGGCTGCAGACAGCGTCATCCATACAGAGGATACAGTCTGCCTGTCTGTTTAATGCTTCCTTGACTGCCTTTTCCACCAGAACCTGGTTATCCTGGCTTAAAAACATCAGATCCACATCTAACGTTTTCCCCATCTTCGCATATGCCTCACGAAATCCCCGCAGACGGCTCTGTGTAACCACATGCTCTTCATTGCCGCCGATCAGTGCAATTTTGTCCATCTGCTTCATCAAAATGATCGATGTAAGCTCTTTGCATGCACTCTTGTGATTGTGATCGATCTGAATCACGCCTTTGTAATTGGCACTGGTACTTCCGATCGTGACAAACGGTACATTTTTTGTCTGCAGAAAATCGATCTGTTCATCTTCCACAAAAGTGCGCATCAGGATCACACCGTCCACTTTATGGTTTGCTATGATACGCTCAAGAGAAGATATATCGTTTTTCCTGCAGATAGAAAGCAGGATATCATATTCCATGCTGCCCGCAATCTCCTGTATCCCAAACAGACATTCCTGAAAAAATGTAAGATCCACAACATCATACTCCCCCGGCATGACCACACAGATATTATAAGTTTTAGACTGCGCAAGCCCTTTCGCAATGACATTCGGCTTATAATCATGTTCTTCTATGTAGGCGAGCACGCGCTCTCTTGTCTCCCTGCCAATACGACCTTTACCGGAAATTGCACGTGACACGGTTGTCTTCGATACCCCAAGCGCCTCCGCCACGTCCGCAATCGTAATATTCTTTTCTAACCCCTTATCCATAAACTCTCGTCCCTCGCTTTTTTGCGCTTAGTTGCGCAACTAAGTTTATTATTGTACAAACAGGGGCAAAAATCAATCCTATTTTTTTCTATTTTTTCCCGGCATCAATCCGGTATTCCCTCATACGAAATCCATGCTACATCCGCAAAACGATCCGACATTTCACCGTTTGAAGACGCATACACACCGAGCGTGCAGCCCACAAATCCCCCTGCTTCCTCTGTACTGTACGGCAGCAGGCTCACGTCTTTAATGAGTTTTAATACCTTTCCTTCCTCATCTCTGACAAAAAATTCTGCCCTCTGTCCTGCTGCCTTCAAATACAGTTCCAGCATTCCTTTTGCATTGATTTCTTCTTCCGCAAGCAGCGTATCGTTTTCTGTTATATGTGCGATTACCTGCAGCTTTCTCTTCTCTTTTCCACCGCAGATGCGCATCGAAAGATGATTTGCATGATTCTGATAGCAGACGATCCCCGCCTGTTCATTTTCCCGCTCCGCATCAAATTCCATGCATGCCGAAAATGTAAAATCATAATCTTTCTGCCGCAGCCCGAAATACTGCGCGTCCGTTTTCTCTGTAAGTTTCTGTTTTTTCAGATGCATCCTGAGAAAACCTTTTCTCTCGATCAGTGAATATGCATTTTCATCCCTTCTCTGCAGCGACAGGAGTCTGTCATCTATTTTTTTCTGATCAAATGCAATAAAATCCGCGTGGGTCACTTCCCTTTCCAGGCGATACTCACCGATCGGAAGTTCTGTTTTCTCTGTCAGATGTCCAATCCCCGGATTGATGACGGGCCATCCGTCCTCCCATTCCACTTTTGCCAGAAAAGTTTCCCTGCCAATACTACAGTGTCCCTCACATGGCCTCGATGCAAGCATGACGACATACCAGTTTCCGTCTGCATCATCCACAAGATCTCCGTGTCCTGCATAGATCACCGGATAATCCCTGCCAAGATTGCGGTGCGTGAAAATTGGATTTCTCTTGCATCCACAGAACCATTCTCTTAACGACCTGCTTCTCGCGATACTGATGCTGTGTTCCGGTCCCGTACCGCCTTCTGCGATCATCAGATAATACCAGCCGTCTTTTTTGTAAAGGTGCGGTCCCTCCGGCCAGATACAATCTTTTAATGCACCTTTCCAGACCGCCGTCCCCGCACCTTTTAAGCACATTGCATGAAGATCCAGCTCCTCTATCCAGATCTCCCAGTCACCATTGTGTCTGACCCCGGACGGATTCGGTCTTGTCCCGACATAATAACATTTCCCATCTTCATCAAAAAAGAGGCTCGGATCAATCCCCTCCGCCGCATCTCCCAGATAATGTGGAACTGACCACGGCCCTTTGGGGTCCTGTGCCGTTATCACAAAGTTTCCACCATGATCCACATTTGTTGTTATGATGTAATAAGTACCCTCGTGGTAACGGATCGTCGGTGCAAAGATCCCCCGTGAGATCTCACTGCCGGACAGTGGAAGCTGTTCTTCCCTGTCCAACGCATTGCCGATCTGCTCCCAGTGCGCTAAATCCCTGCTATGAAACACAGGAATCCCCGGAAAATATGCAAAACTCGAATTTACCATATAATAATCTTCCCCCACCCTACAGATAGATGGGTCTGGATAAAAACCGGACAGAACCGGATTCTTTGCTATACTCATTTTATCGCTCCATTTCTACTATTCTAAAATCTTATTTTTCACACAAATTTCTCTGCTTTCCAGGCAGCCATGCCTTTTTTATTCCACATAGCCAAAACCAAGTATTGTAAATTTCTTTTCTTCTTCCCCAGGTGTCATCTGAATCCTCACCTGATGCCATCCGCTTTCTTTTTCTTCCAGAAGAATGACCGGATTGCAGTGCGTCCAGCCGTTCACATGCGGATCTGCGGTCAGAACTTTGGTATCGTCCACAAACACATCTGCCCGTCCGGCGTCCACCGCTCCGGAATCTTTAAAGATGAGAAGCAGTGACCGGCAGTAGATATCCATCTGGAATGCATCTTCTGATCTGCCATTTGCCCCATCATACTGCCAATTGTACGGAAATTCAGGAACCGGCGTTAAACTGTCATCCATCTCCACACACTGTAATTCCTGATCTGTACCGGAAAATGCGCCACAGCAGATCTTCGCACGTTCATAGCCGTCTCTGCGGTCTAATAATTTCACTTGCGCAAATTCATCCCCATAAACCGGTTTTTCATGCATTCTTCTTAAAATATCAGGCTCACAGACCGCCCGGTCAATCAGATACATCAGACAGTCTGCCATGATTTTATGTCCCAGATTTGTCGGGTGAAACGCATCATAAAAGAACTGATTTTTTGAAACAACTCTGTCCTTTGCCTGCCGAAACTGCGGTGTCACGGCATCCCGGATGCTTACCATCGGGAGCTGATACCGCTCTCCCACCGGAGCAAGGCGTTCCTGTAAGTTCCAGTCATTTGCAAAAACAGCAAACAATAACAGGACAGCCGGTGCATCCGGCATGGATAAAATTTTTGTTACAAGGCTCTCATAACACCTTCCCTTTGTCTCATCCCCCTCGTCATTTACTGCAAATTCCACGACTACCAGATCCGGCTTTTCTTTTCCATCCCGCAGGACATCCCTCTCAAAACGGATCATCCCAAGCTCCGACGGGGTTCCGCCCACTCCCGCTTTTATCAGTTTCACATTGTTATTTTTTCCGTATTTTCCGGCAAATGCCTTCCAGAACCGGTATGCGTAGCACTGTGTGTGAAGCGGAACTGCCCCGGCTCCCTGCGTGATGGATCCTCCTATATATGCTATGGTTACCGGCTCCCCAGCCCGCGCTTTTTCTACGACTCTTCTGATCCTGCCCGCATCTCCCATAGAAAGGAGTGACCGCTCTATCATTTCCTGATGTCCGTGGGATTCCATATCCACCACGCGCTCTTCCTGCGGCTTTGGTACGAAAAATCCATCCTTTAAAAAGAAACGGACATTGACCCTTGCAGACTGTTCCGGCGTCTCAAAGACAAACCGGATCTGCCCCGGCACATCATCATCTGTTTTCCACTCTACCGTATCAAGCGGGATCCTGACTTCTGCGCCATCCCCACGCAGTTCTGTTTCTATGAGCGTTCCGCCGCCGTAGAGATCCTCTTTCCCGTACATCTGAAATACAAATGTGACCGGTTCTCTGCTATGTTCCATCTCCACGGATATACCGATGCTGTGCACCAGGCTTTTAAAGCCCTCCACCGTGCCAAGTTTCTTTAAAATTTCTTCATCACAGACCTCACCGGTCACTTCCGCACTGCTTTCAAGCCTTCCATCACTCTCGTAGATAAACTGGACTCCCCTGCCCTGATACTCCCCCTGCGTCTGGAGCGAGCCAAAGGTTTCTTTTTCTTTCATAATGTAAAAATAAGATCTGTCTTTTTCCGGATCTTTCGGTGCCACAGGTCCACTCATCTGTTCGTCCTCCTTCTCTCCGGCAGTCCAAGACCTGACTCCGGCAAATGCTTTCCCTTGCGCACAAACGTCAGTTTTTCCAGCAGAAATCCCGGTGTCCCCGCATAAATTCCAATTTCATTCTCTCCGCTCTGCAGCGTGACCTGCACACGGACAACGCGGATCTGATCCACCACCATTTTCGCCCATTCCGCACAGGACGGCTCGCCGGAACGGTATCCATCCGGAATCATCTCTATCTTTTGCGGTGCATTTCCATTGACGGCGCAGCCAAAATAGACACTGCCTCCCTGACAGACCGGATTTGCCGGAGCGGTATAGCAAATCATTTCGTATTCTCCCGCCTCCCTGACATAGATCTGATACGTCAGTTTTGGTGCCTGTCTGATCTGCTCTGCCATTTCAAAAAAAGTCTTTGTCTGCGGATATGCTTTCACACCAGATAACGTTTTTCCGTACTCCGGCAAAACATAAAATGCTCCCGCATCCGCCTTTTCATTGCAGATAAAGTGCTCTGCCTCGACAGAGAGCATCCCGTCTGTCTCATAAAATGCCTCCGCCGGACATCCCGGCAGATCTTTTTCCAGCAAAATTTTTACCGGTATCCTTCCACCCTCATAGCAAACCTCAAAATCATATGTCCTGTGGTCATTCTCCCAGTCTGTGATCTCATCTCTTTTTATCTGCACCGTGAGCACTTCCTCACGGTCTGTGACTCCCTGCATTTTTCCAGGCAGAACCCACGGACTTTTGCACTCGATATGATAAGGCACTTTTTCTTTCGAGCCGCCAAACAATAACAGGGAGGCTTCACTGACAGCCGGATCTAAAAACTGCCGCATCACGATCAATTTTTTCGTCCAGTCCCCGCCTGCCGTACAGACATCACCGCCCTCTGACATGGCAAAGATCCTCGGCTTATTTGCCGGTTCTATGAAGGTCATGAGCGGATACCTGCACTCCTCATCGTTCCAGTTCACAAAGCCGATGTGCTCTGAGAGTGCCATTCCATCCCATTTTCCATCCAGAAGCTGATGAAACCGTTCTGTGAGTAAACGGTCTTTTTCGATACATGCTTTTATTTTTTCTGCATAATCATTTGCACATACCGCTCCCATTTTTGCAAAAAATGAATTTTTTCCTGCATAAAGCTGCATATCAGATGCGTTTGCACTTCCCATTGCCGGGTAATATACCAGTTCCCAGAAAGCCGGCAGCATCTCTTCCGGCACAGAAGATAAAAGCTTTTCTGTCTCCGCTTCTAACCTTTCATTTTCCTTTTGTCTTTTGTCTGCCTCCCCAAAGTGCACCGGATGATAAGTATCTGCGCGCATCGCTTCCGGCTTGCAGTTATGATTCATTTTTGTATACTGCTGCATGATCCGATAAACTGCATCCTGCTGCGCCTCATAGAACCATCCACCAAATTCACGTTTCACCCAGTACGCAAGATAATCCTGCGGCGCATGAATCCTGCTGCTTCCCCATTTCTCATAGTCATATGCGAGATCCATAAAGAAACTGAGCGGATACTCCTGAAATTTCAGGTCACCGACGTTGACGATCCAGATATCCCGCACACCAAAGTCATATGCCATCGTCATCTGATCCCAGATTTTAGGCAGATAAGAACTGTTCACCCACTCATAAGAGACCGGCGATCCGTGGTAATCAAAGTGATAATACATGCCAAAGCCCCCGCGGTGGGAGCGCATTTCCTCCGTCGGAAGTGTCCGCATATTTCCATAGTTATCCTCGCAGAGCATCAGCGTCACACCGTCTAAGCCATCCCAGTCTTTAAGCCCCGGCGTTGTCTCATCCCCGTAATAATAAGCCTCCACTTCTTTATAAAGTGCGAGCATTTCCGGTTCATTTTCCCCGACACATTCCCGGATGAGTTTTCTCTGTTCTGTGATGATCTCTTTTAACAGGGAAATATTCTGCTCTAAGGATGCATCCTCCCCAAGCATCAGAGAATCTCTCTCCCCGCGCATGCCGATCGTGATGATATTTTCATATTTTCCACTGCGCAAAAGCCCGTCGCGCCAGTAACGGATCAGTCCCTCACGGTTGGTAAGATAGCTCCACTCATTTCCATAAACAGAATCCTCTCCACGCACCAGATCCCATTCTTCGCTGTGTCTTAAACATGGTTCATGGTGGGAATTGCTCATCACGATCCCGTAGCAGTCTGCAAGGCGGGCATTTTCCTCCCCCGGTCCATCCAGCGAAAAAGACGATGTCCACATTGCCGGCCACAGATAATTTCCTTTCAGCCGAAGCAGTGTCTCAAAGATCAGGTCATACATTTCTGCAGTAAATCCACCATAATGGGAAAATGTCCAGTTTCCGAACGCAGGCCATTCATCATTGATAAAAAACCCCCGGTATTTCACGGAGGGTTCTTTGCTCTGCATCGAGTCTTTTTCGGAAAAAATGATTTCTTTCTGCGGGGCAGGGACCACATCTGCAAAGTGGACAAACGGCGATACCCCCATAAGCTCTGAGATATGGAATAACCCATAGATTGTTCCCCGCTTGTCACTTCCTGCGATCAGCAGACTGCCATTTTTCAACACCTGAAACAGAAAACATTCCCGCTTTCCACACAGAGAGGAAAGTTCTATCCCTTCCTCTTCTGCGATCGCCTCTGACATCTCACTGTTTCCGAGCGTTGCCACATACACCTGCGCCGGCTGCAACTCTCCCTGCCATTTTATGATCTTCGGGCGGACACCTGTGACCTGCTCCACATCCCCACAAACCTTTTCTGTGATTCTATAGACACCCTCAAATGTCCCATCCTCCATCACAAATGCCGCTGCTTTTTGATCCTTTACCAAAATTGCTTCCATACGAGCACTCCTAATAAATTCTATAATTGCCGCTCAGTGCCAGATATGCGAAGAAATACAGACAGTTGTCATAATATCTTCTGTCCCCGGTGCGAAGCGGTGTCTCCCAGAAACGGTGGACACAGAGAAATGCATTTTTCTGGTCTGAGGCAAGTGCCGCCTGCGCATTGACCGCAGTCATCGCAACCGGATGCAGTGCCTTTCCTTCCAGAATGGTTCCGTCGGTCAGGAAAATACCGTCCCTGTCTTTCTCCTGCACGGTATCACAGAAAAAATTCAAAAACCGGTCAACATTCTCACTCTCCCACTCATCCTTCGCAAACCACTCATAGTCAAGGGCAATGTTTGCGATCGTCCGGTAGGCATCACTGTAATACCAGTCGTGGCGGCCGAAAATCTCCTGATGCGCGCTGTGCGGGGTTCCGTCATAATCCGCATACTCTGCCGACAATCCGGTATCCGGATGACAGGCTTTATGCAGGTAGGCCCGGCTTGCTTCGGCAGCGCCTTTCCAGAACTTACGATCCTCCTCATCGGCATATTCCGCAAAAAGCTCGTAAAAATGCGGCAGATGATACGATGGATCACTGAAATCCAGTCCCGGGATAAATTTGATCAGTTTGTTGGAAGGCTCCCACATCGGATCGCCCGGATGTCCCGGTTCTCCCTTATGCACGCACTCATGCAGAATCGCTTTTGCCTCCCTGCTGTAATTAAAAATGCCCTCTCCGTCTCCCCATCTTCTTGATGCAAAGAACAATGCCATAGCAAAATACTCTTCCCCGTCCGGTGCCGGTCCGTCCGCATTTCTTGTGCCGTCCAAAGCGCAGGACCATGCAAAATAATTCTTTCCCGGTCCTTCATCCATATACATATAAGTTCTTGTCCACTTCCACAGACGGTCAAATTCCTCTTTCTTATCCAGCTGTACACATACCATCATGCCATACGACATGCCCTCG
>OGOK01001702.1_pt1 | contig 14349 bp, 10 predicted proteins | sample 1552661 | NCBI WGS metagenome assembly OGOK01 (sample SAMEA2580172, study PRJEB22360) | human gut metagenome | biome: human gut; feature: human-associated habitat; material: faeces | place: Denmark | collected 2008/2010
CCGCCGTTACCACGGCCTGATGGTGGCCCCGATCGACGACAGCGACCGGACCTACGTCCTGTTGTCGGCGCTCGACGAAACGATCATCCAGCACGACCAGACGTTCAACCTGGCGCTGCACCGTTTCCAGGGGACCTACGAGCCGCGCGGCCACAAGTACATCACCGATTTCGAGTACACTCCGACCCCCACGATCACCTATCGCGTAGGCGGCGTGATCCTCAAGAAGGAGATGCTCTGGATTCACAAGCGCACGCAACTGATGATCCGCTACACGCTCGTCGACGCCCATTCGGAAACGCGCCTCCGGCTGCGCCCGTTCCTCGCCTTCCGCGACAAGCATGCGCTGACGCATGCCAACATGGAGGCCGACGGGCACTCCTATCCGGCCGTCAACGGCGTGAAATGCCGCCTCTACGGTTCGTTTCCGTGGCTGTATCTCCAGACCAGCAAACCCGGCGCGGAGTTCGTGCCCGCGCCCGACTGGTACTACAATTTCGAATACCGGCAGGACATCGCCCGCGGCTACGACGGCTACGAGGACCTGATGACCACGGGCTATTTCGAAACCGAGCTGAAGAAGGGCGAGAGCATCATCTTCTCGGCGTCGCTCGACGAAATGGGCTCGACGAAAACCATCGAGGAGGTCTTCGGCGGCTCCATCGCGCGCCGCACGCACAAGATCGACTTCATCAGCTGCCTCGAACACTCGGCGCGGCAGTTCGTGATCCGCCGCCCGGGCAACCGGACGGAGGTGGTCTCGGGCTATCCGTGGCACGGGGTTTCGGGCCGCCAGACCTTCGTCTCGCTGCCGGGCATCACCCTGTGGCAAAACCACAAGGAGGACTGCATCGACGCCCTCGACACGCAGGTGCGCGGCATGCAGGACGGCATGTTCGCCGGGAACGCTTCGGCGGCAGCGGCCGCGGACGCCCCGCTGTGGTTCTTCTGGACCCTTCAGCGGCTCGAAGCGCAGATCGGCGCGAAGAAGATCTGGAAACACTACGGCGAGGCCATGAAACAGGTGCTCGAATCGTACAAACGGGGCGTCGCGGGCCGTGTCGCGCTCAACGACAACGGGCTGGTGTGGGCCTCGTCCGACGAGGTTCCCCTCACGTGGATGAACTCCGTGATCGACGGCCGTTCCGTCACCCCGCGCAACGGCTATCAGGTGGAGGTCAACGCCTTGTGGTACAACGCCGTCCGCTACGCTCTCCGGCTGGCCGGCGAGGCGGGCGACACGAAGTTCGTGAAGGCGTGGGAGAAACTGCCCGAACGCACCGCGGCGTCGTTCAACGAACTCTTCCGCCTGCCCGAAGGCTACCTGGCCGACTGCGTGGGCTGCGACGGCGCCAACACGGACATCCGCCCGAACATGATCGTCGCCTGCGGGCTGCCCTACAAGATGCTCGACGAGCAGACCCAGCTGGAGGTGATCCGCACGGTGCGGCAGCACCTCCTCACGCCGAAGGGCCTGCGCTCGCTCTCGCCCCGCAACCCGCTTTACAAGGGTTCGCAGGAGGGTACGCCCGCCGAACGCGACTTCGCGGGCAAGAACGGGTCGGTATGGCCGTGGCTGCTGTCGTTCTACGTCAGCGCCTGCTTCGACATCGACGGCGACGCCTTTCTGCCGCAGGCCGAGGAGATTCTCGCCGGATTCGAGGAGGACATCCAGACCTACGGCATCGGTTCGATCGGCGAACTGTTCGACGCCGATCCTCCGTTCGCGCCGCGCGGAGCCATTTCGCAGGCGTGGAGCGTCGCGGCCGTGCTGGACATCTACGGCATGATCCTCGCACGCAAACCGGAAGAGACGCCCGGAAAGTCGGAAAAACCCACAAAAAAAGCGAATCCGAAGACTGCGAAGGCCGCAAAAAACGTTGGTAAGGAAGAGGTTGCCGTGAAGGCCGCGAAGGCCGTGAAACCCGCGGCAAAGGCCGCCGCGAAGAGGACGGCCGCCAAAAAGACAACGGAGAAGAAAACGACGGAAAAAACGAAATAACGAATACGGCCCGGGCGCACAATGTGAAAGAGAGTTGTGCCGGATGGCGAGACTCCTTCCGAGGGGAGGGATTCGAAGCGGAATCTGACTTACGGACACGGCCGGGCGCCGTGAAGGGATGCGGAGAGGAAGCGCACAGGCGGCAAAATGAAACAACAAAAAGATAAGGTATGAGAGTTTTAATGTTCGGATGGGAGTTTCCGCCCCACATTGCAGGCGGGCTGGGAACGGCCTGCTACGGAATGACCCGCGGACTGGCGCGCAACGGCGTAGACGTCACTTTCATCGTCCCGCACGCCTACGGCGACGAGGACCAGCGTTTCACGCACGTCGTGAACGCCAGCGACGTGGAGGCCTTGTACGGTTCGACGGGCAGCGGCGCGGACGACATTCTGGAGAAGATGTCGTTCATCCACATCGACTCGAACATGGTCCCCTATATCTCCCCCGAGGAGTACGAGTCCTACCACGAGCAGTACGTCAAGTCGGGGCGGAAGACCTGGTCGACGACCGATGCCTGGAAACAGCGCTACACCTTCTCGGGCAAGTACGGCGCCAACCTCATGGAGGAGGTGGCGCGCTACGCCGTGGTCGCCGCGCAGGTGGCCAGGGACCTCGAAGGACAGTTCGACGTGATCCACGCCCACGACTGGCTGACCTACTACGCGGGCATCGCCGCCAAACGCGTCTCCGGGAAGCCGCTGGTGGTGCACATGCACGCCACGGAGTACGACCGCTCGGGCGAGAACGTCAACACGCAGGTCTACGCCATCGAACGTGCAGGCATGCATGCCGCAGACCGGGTGATCGCCGTTTCGAACCTCACGCGCAACATCGTCATCAACCGCTACGGCGTTCCCGCCGAAAAGATCGTCACGGTGCACAACGCCGTGCGCTTCGCCCAGAACAGCGGCAAGGTTCCCGAGCGGGGCGTCACCGACAAGGTCGTGACCTTCCTGGGACGCATCACCTACCAGAAAGGCCCCGACTACTTCGTCGAGGCGGCCGCCAAGGTCCTCAAGCGGGTTCCCGACGTGCGGTTCGTGATGGCCGGCTCGGGCGACATGATGAACCACGTCATCCGCCGCGTGGCGCGGCTCGGCATCGCCGACCGTTTCCACTTCACGGGGTTCCTCCGCGGGGAGGACGTGCACAAGATGTTCCAGCTGTCGGACGTCTACGTGATGCCCTCCGTCTCGGAGCCTTTCGGCATCTCGCCGCTGGAGGCGATGCGCTCGAACGTCCCGGTGATCATCTCCAAGCAGAGCGGCGTGGCCGAAGTGCTGGACTACGCCGTGAAGGTGGACTACTGGGACGTGGACGCCCTGGCCGACGCCATCTACGGACTGATCAAATACCCCGCCCTGTCGGGCATGTTCGCCTCGAAGGGTCTCGAAGAGGTGACCAACCTCAAGTGGAACGACGCCGCGGCGAAGATCAAATCGGTGTACGAAGCCGTGATCGAAGAGAATAAGAAACAATTAAAATAGCAACCCGCATGAAAACCGTCTGTCTTTATTTTCAGGTGCATCAGCCCTGGCGTCTGAAGAAATACCGCTTCTTCAACATGGGCAAGGACCACAACTACCTGGACGACCTCATGAACCGTTCGATCATGCAGAAGGTCGCCCGCCAGTGCTACCTGCCGATGAACGCCCTGCTGCTCAAGCTCATCAGGGAGAACAAGGGCAAGTTCCGCTGTTCGTTCTCGATCACGGGCATCGCCATCGAACAGTTCCGCGCCTTCGCCCCCGAAGTGCTCGACTCGTTCAAGGAGCTTGCCGCGACGGGCTGCGTGGAGTTCCTCGCCGAGACCTACTCCCACTCGCTGGCATCGCTGGCATCGAAGGAGGATTTCACGGAGCAGGTCAAACTGCACACGAACCTTATCAAAAAGGAGTTCGGGGTGAAACCCACCGCTTTCCGCAACACGGAGCTGATCTATTCGGACGAGATCGGCGCGATGGTCGCCGGCATGGGCTTCCGCACGATGCTGGCCGAAGGAGCCAAGCACGTGCTGGGGTGGAAATCGCCCAACTACGTCTACGCCAACGCCATCGACCAGAAACTGCGCCTGCTGCTGCGCAACTACAAACTCTCGGACGACATCGCTTTCCGCTTCTCGAACAAGAGTTGGGACCAGTGGCCCCTGACAGCCGACAAGTACGTGCAGTGGCTCGCCTCGGACGAGACGCCGGGCGAGGTCATCAACCTGTTCATGGATTACGAGACCTTCGGCGAGCATCAGAACGCCGACACGGGCATCTTCGAATTCATGCGCGCGCTGCCCAAGGCGATCCTCGCCAGGAAGAACGGCCTGGAGTTCGCCACGGTGACCGAGGCCGCGAAGAAGCACCAGCCCGTCGCCGTGCTCCACTGTCCGCACGTGATGTCGTGGGCCGACGAGGAGCGCGACGTGACGGCCTGGCTGGGCAACGAATTGCAGAACGAGGCTTTCTCGAAGCTCTATGCCCAGAAGGAGAAGGTCGCGGCGCTGAAAAATCCCGATTTCGATTATGTCTGGAGTTTCATGCAGACCTCCGACCATTTCTACTACATGGCCACCAAGTGGCTGTCGGACGGCGACGTGCACTCCTACTTCAACCCCTACGATTCGGCCTACGACGCCTTCATCAACTACATGAACGTCCTCTCGGACTTCATCATCGAGCTGGACAAGGCGGTGGCTGCCAAGGCGGCGAAAAAACGGGCCTGACGCCCCGACGGACAACCAGAAAACGGGTCTCTGCGGAGGCCCGTTTTTTTATTTCGCAAAACGGCGCGCGGCATGTACAACGGATGCTTTATTTGCTTACATTTGGCGCATCGAAAACACACATGCATGAATAGCGTCTTCATCCTGCTGAACAGCCTCAACGACTGGAAACCCTACTGCGAAACCGATTCGCTGATGACCGTCACCGACTACCTCGAACACCGTTACGGGGAGCGGACGCCCAAGCTGGTCATCAACCTGAGCGACGAATACGGCTACAACTCCGAAGGCTACTACTGCTCGCTGCTGGCCCAGGCCCGGGGACACCGGGTGCTGCCGGGCGTCGAGACGCTCAACAAGCTCGAATCGGGCGCCGGAATCCGCATGAACCGCAACCTGCAACAGCTCTGCCAACAGTGGATCGAACGCAACCGCATCACCGACGAAACCTGGCAGCTGAACATCTACTTCGGAACCTGCCGCGAGAAGGGTCTGGAGAAGATCGCGCGGTTCATCTTCGACCACTACCCCTGCCCGATCCTGCGCGTGACGATGAACAACCACGCCCGCAACCAGATCGAGTCGGTGCAGGCCCTTTCGCTGCGCCAGCTCTCGGAGAGCGGGCAGGACGATTTCGCCAATGCGCTCGACTGCTTCAACAAGAAGGTATGGCGCTCGCCGCGCTCGGCCAAGCCCGCACGCTACAACCTCGCCATCCTCTACGACCCGGACGAAAAATTCCCGCCCAGCGACAAGGACGCCCTCAACAAGTTCCTCGAAGTGGCCCGGAAAATGAACATCCACGCGGAGCTGATCACCGAGGAGGAAGCCACGCGGCTGATGGAGTTCGACGCGCTGTTCATCCGCGCCACCACAGCGCTCAACCACTACACCTTCCGCCTCGCGCAGCGTGCCGCGATGAACGACATCGCCGTGATCGACGATCCCGAGTCGATCATCCGCTGCACGAACAAGGTCTACCTCTGCGAGCTTTTCGAAAAGGCCCGCATCCCGGCCCCGGCCTCGCAGCTGCTGTTCCGCAGCAACGAATACTCCTTTGGCGAGATCAGCGAACGCCTCGGCGCGCCTTTCATCCTCAAGATTCCCGACGGATCGTTCTCGGTGGGCATGCACAAGGTGGCCAGCGACGAAGAGCTGCGCGCGACGCTCGACGAGATGTTCCGCCACTCGTCCGTGCTGCTGGCCCAAGAGTTCATCCCCACGGAGTTCGACTGGCGGATCGGCCTCCTGGACGGCGAACCGTTGTTCGCCTGCAAATACTACATGGCCAAGGGCCACTGGCAGATCTACAACCACGCCCACGACGACACGGGCCGCAACCTGTGCGGCGCATGGGAGACCGTACCCATCTACAAGGCGCCGCAGAAAGTGCTCGACACCGCCGTAAAGGCCGCGGCGCTGATCGGCAAGGGATTGTACGGCGTGGACCTGAAACTCATCAACGGCAGGGCCGTGGTGATCGAGATCAACGACAACCCGTCGATCGACCACGAAGTCGAGGACGCCGTGCTGGGCGACGAACTTTACTACCGCATCCTCAACCACTTCGTCCACTGCCTCAACCGCCTCCACGCGCAATGAACCCCGCAGTCGGAATACGTCCCGCGACGGCCGGGGACCTCGACGCCGTGGAGTGCATCGAGCGGCGTTCATTCCCGGAAGGGGAGGCCTTCACGCGGCGGCAGCTGCGCTACCTGCTGACGCATACGCAGGGAGCGTCCTACGCCGCCACCCGCGACGGTGCGGTCGTCGGCTACATTTCATTGCTGATGCGGCGCACGGCGCAAAACCTCCGCATCTACTCCGTGGCGGTGGACCCCGCGGCGCGCGGCTGCGGAGCCGGACAGGCGTTGCTGGACGCCGCTATCGCGCTGGCCCGGCGGCTCGGACTGCGTGAAGTGACGCTCGAAGTGCGCACCGATAACGACTCTGCCATAAGGCTTTACGCCCGCAACGGCTTCCGCCCCGGAAAACTGCTACGCGGCTACTACCCCGACGGCACGGACGCCCGGCGGATGTCGTTCAAGAGCTCCTGCGGCCGTCCAGAATAGCCTCCTTGTTCGCCTCGGCCCATTCCACCAGTCCGAAAATATGCGGCAGGAGACTCCCGCCCCGCTCCGTAAGACGGTATTCCACCCGCGGCGGAACCTCGGCGTAGACTTCGCGGCGAATCATTCCGTCGGTTTCGAGCATCCGCAGCGTGACGGTCAGCATGCGGTGCGAAATGTCGCCCAGCGTGCGGTGGATCTCGCTGAAACGCATCACGCCGTTGGCATTCAACGTCAGCAACACCAGCATCGACCACTTGTCCCCCAGGCGGCACAGCACGTCCCGGACCGGGCAGGAACCCGTGGGCGTGAAATTTTTCAATTTTTTCTCCGGCTCCATCCGTTTGGTATCCAGCAATGGTTACGCGCATGTAACCATCTCATTTTTAAGTGCGTTATTGTTTTTACGGGCTGTTTGCCCTATCTTTGTACGCAAAGATAACGAACTTACCGAAAATAACCATTGTACCACTAAAAGAATTGCAATCATGGCAAAAAAAGCAGCTGTCGTGGCCGTGAATCCCGTGAACGGGATGGGCCTGTTCCAGTATCTGGAAACGTTTTTCGAAAACAAGATTCCCTGCACCGTGTTCGCCGTGGCCGAAAGCCGCGAGATCCGCACCAACTCGGGCGTCGGCCTGACGGCCGACGACGTGATCGCCAACCTCAAGGGTCACGAAGAGGAGTACGACGCTCTGGTGTTCGCCTGCGGCGACGCCGTGCCGGTCTTTGCGCAGCATGCCGGCGAGCCTTGGAACAGGGACCTGATGGAGGTGCTGAAAACCTTCGAGAAGACGGGCAAACCGATGATCGGCCACTGCGCCGCAGGGATGATGTTCGGATTCGCAGGCGTCGCCGCCGGACGGCGCGTCGCCGTGCACCCGACGGCCAAGGCCGCCGTGACGGGCCCCGTGGCGACGGACGCCCCGTTCGAAATCGACGGCAATTTCTTCACCGCGCAGGAGGAGCACGCCATCCCGGCGATGATCGGCCGCGTGGTCGAAGCGCTGAAATAGCGGCGTGTCATAGCGGACACCCGCGAGCCGCCACCTGAAAAACAAGGTTCGGTTTTTTGATTTTAGAAGAGCGGATTTTATCCTGACACAGTTCGACCCGGACGGGACATACAAACGTATTTTCCGTTCGGGCCGGACAAGGCAGGGCGGAAGAGGCCCTGTAAAATCGAAAACTATCCTTTCCGCTTGTAACGCGAGGGCGAGGTTCCGGTGTGCTGTTTGAAATACTTGCCGAAGAAGGACTGCGTCGAGAAATTGAGGTGGTAGGCGATCTCCTGAATGCTCATTCCGGAATACTTGAGCAGGGCCTTGGCTTCGAGGATCACCGACTCGTCGATCCACCGCGCGGCGGTCTTGCCGCTCACCTCCTTCACCACGGACGAGAGGTATTTGGGCGTGATATTGAGCTGCTTGGCGTAGAAGCTCACGTTGCGCTCCCTCTTGTTGTACTGTTGCAGCAGCGACATGAACTCGTCGAACAGCACCTCGCAGCGCCCCTGCTTCATCTCGCCGGGCTGCTCGCGCTGGTTGATCTCGGTGATGATGTAGAACGCCGTGGTGAAGAGCGTGCGGATGATCTCGTGGCGGTAACGCTCCTTGTCGCTGCGCAGCATGGTCTTGATCAGCTGGAACAGCTGGCGGATTTCGTCCACGTCCTGCGGCGTGACCTCCAGCACGGGGGCCTTGCCGAAGCGCATGTAGACCGGCAGCGAGGTCGAGAGGTCGATCTGGATCTCGTTGACGAACGATTTCGAGAAGGCCAGCAGGTAGGCCGCGGCGTTCGACGAACACTTGATTGTGCGGATGATCGAATCGGGGTTGAAAAAGACGATCGTGTTGGGCTTGATGCTGTAATTCTGCATGTCGATCGACACGGTGGCCTCGCCCGTCATCATAATGATGGCCGTAAAGCCGTCGATCGAGGTCGGATAATCGGCCGTGGTGTTCTTGTCGGCCGTGAGTGCGGAAATCACCAGATCGTCCGAAAGGTAAAAGACGTCGCTCATCTCCTTCTTGATCCGGGAGATGGAGACCTTGCGCAAACTTTCGCGTCCTCCGCTGCGCGCCGTTTTGCCGTTATCCGCCATATCGTCGTAATTTTTCCGGCAAAAGTATGAATTTTCGCAGAATCAAACAAGCCGGACCGTAAAAATCAGGAATTGCCCGAGGCCTGTTTGGCGCACATCACGCGCAGGCCGCCCGCCAGACACTCGATGTGCAGCGGGAATTCGGCGCCCTTCTGCCCGTCGACGTCCGTGGGTTCGTTGACCGACGAACGGATGTCGATCCGCCGCGCCCGGAGGTGGCGGACGATCTTCGGGCTGCCGCCCGCCAGATAGCGGCACATGGCCAGCGTCGAACGAAAGAAATTCTTCTTCTCCAGCAGGATGCAGTCGAACAGCCCGTCCTTGATCGACGACCGCCGCGCCAGGTGGAAACCGCCCGCCGTCTCGCCGTTGAAGATCAGCACCATCAGCGACCGCAGGTCGAACCGCTCGCCGTCGGCCTCGATCTCCAGCGGCACGGCGTGCATCGTGCGGAACTCCTTGACCCCCTCGATGATATAGGCCAGCTTGCCGATCTTGTGCTTGCGTTCGTCGGGCGTGCGCTGCGAGGTGGTCGTGAAGATGCCGAACGAAAAGATATTGACGAAATACAGGTCGTTCACCCGCCCGCAGTCGACCCGCTCGACGCTGCCCGAAGCGATCTGCCGCGCCGCTTCGAGCGGCTCGCGCGACATGCCGACCGCCCCGGCGAAATCATTGGCCGTACCGGCCGGAATCACGCCGATGGGAATGTCCAGCCCCTTGCGTTTCATGGCGTTGACCGCATAGTTCACCGTGCCGTCGCCGCCGGCGACGACCATCAGGTCGATGGTCTCGTTGCCGTCGAACGGATTGGCCGTAAAGTCGATCCGCTGCGGCGTGACGTCGTAGCCGTAGGCCTGAAAAATCGTACTGATGCACCCGACGTTGCGGGCGATTTTGCCCTTGCCCGATTCGGGATTGTAGAGGAATACCGCTGTTTTCATTTATCTCGCTATTTCAGAATCAACGCTTCCATGGCCGGCGAGACGTACTCCTCGTACTCTCCGCCGTCACCCGCCAGGATGAAGTACGCCTTCACGCCGGGCATCCGTTCCACGGCCGCCAGCGCATCGTCGGCGCCCATCGCCAGAAACATGGTCCCCAGCGCGTCGGCCTCGGCGCAGGTCGGAGCCGCGACGGTCACCGACAGCAGGCGCGACAGGGCGCTGCGCCCCGTGCGGGGGTCGATGGTGTGGGCGACCTTGTTGCCCTCCCCGTCGAGGTAGAAACGGCGGTAGTTGCCCGAGGTGGCCAGCCCGCCGCCGGTCATCTGAATCCGTTTCTGGAGGTATTCACCGTCCGACATGTTGCCGTCGAAAGGCGTTTCGACGCCGATGCGCCACGCCCGGCCCTGCCGGTTGAGTCCCCGGCAGCGGACCTCGCCGCCGATGTCGACGATGTAGTTTTCAGCCCCGTATTTCTCGACCAGTCCGGCCAGCAGATCGACCGTATAGCCTTTCGCCACGGAGTTGAAGTCCAGCTGCACGCGCGGATCGTCCTTCACCAGCCGCCCTCCCTCGACACGGACCTTTTCGCGGCCCACGAATTCGAGGATCGAATCGACGTTCGGGTTCTCCTGCGCCTCTTTCCCGGCGAAGCCCCACGCCTCGACGAGCGGTTTGACGGTCACGTCGTAACGGCCGTCGCTCAGCGAGCTGATGCTGTCGGCCAGGCGGAGGTTGAAGGCGATATGGCGGTCGACGCTGTCGGTCTGGTTGCGGTTCAGGCGGCTCAGCAGCGACGCCGGGTCGAAGATCGACATCGAGGCCTTGGCCTCCCGGTCGAGCGCCATGACGGCGGCGTAGAGCTCCTGCGGCGAAGTGCCCTGCACGTCGGCCACCACGTGCAGCGTCGTGCCGAGCATCGTCCCGTCGACGGTGACGAAATCCGGCTCGCTCCCGCAGCCGCACAACACCGCGGCGACAAGCGCGGCGAAAGTTCCGCGCACACCCGTTTTCCCCATAATTTTCACTTGTTTAGCCGCAAAAATACGATTTTCTCGATTAATTTGTTATTTTTAGACGCCAAATTGAAAATAATTGTGAATTATGAATTATGAATTATGAATTATTTCGTACCTTTGCGGAACGCTCTGGCGTTATCCACGGTAAGGGGGATGCGTCGTAGAGTGGAACGTAAAATAAATTTACACAATGGCTTATTTAACAGCTGAGAAAAAGCAGGAGCTTTTCGGCCAGTACGGCAAGTCTAACACCGACACGGGTTCGCCCGAAAGTCAGATCGCGTTGTTTTCCTACCGTATCAGCCACCTTACGGAACACCTCAAAAGCAACAAGCACGACTTCGGAACCCAGCGCGCACTGCTGCGCCTGGTCGGCAAGCGCCGCGCGTTGCTGGAATACCTGAAGGAGGTCGACATCGAGCGCTACCGCGCAATCGTGAAGACGCTGAATCTCCGCAAGTAGTCCCGAGGAAGAAATGGAGGCAATTCCCGAGAGGGGTTGCCTTCATTTTCGTTGCGAAAAACAATTCGAAAACATTATAGGTTTAAAATTTTTATGGAAGAAAAGAAGCTGTACAACGCAGTCCGCAAGATCATCACGCTGGCCGACGGTCGCCAGATCGAGATCGAGACGGGCAAACTGGCCAAGCAGGCCGACGGCTCGGTCGTCGTCAAGATGGGCGACACGATGCTGCTCGGAACCGTCGTGGCCGCAAAGGATGCAAAACCCGACACCGATTTCATGCCCCTCCAGGTGGAGTACAAAGAGAAGTACGCCGCCTGCGGACGCTACCCCGGAGGCTTCATGAAGCGCGAAGGCAAGGCCAACGACAGCGAAGTGCTCGTCGCGCGCCTGATCGACCGAGCCCTCCGCCCCCTGTTCCCCGCAGATTACCACGCCGAGGTTTACGTAACGGTGAACCTCATCTCGGCGGATAAGGATATCCAGCCCGACGCCCTGGCGGGCCTGGCGGCTTCGGCCGCCCTCGCCGTTTCGGACATCCCCTTCGGCGGCCCCATTTCGGAGGTTCGCGTGGCTCGCATCGACGGCAACTACGTCATCAACCCCAACTATTCGGAGATGGGCAAGGTCGACCTCGACATCATGGTCGGCGGTACGATCGACAACATCCTGATGGTCGAGGGCGAGATGAAGGAGGTTTCGGAAGAAGTGATGCTCGGCGCCATCAAGTTCGCGCACGAGGAGATCAAGAAGCACTGCGCCGTACAGATCGAGCTGTCGAAGGAGTTGGGCAAGGACGTGAAACGCACCTACTGCCACGAGGTCAACGACGAAGAACTGCGCCAGACGATCATCAGAGAGCTTTACGACAAGGCCTACGCCATCGCCACGAGCGGCACGATGAAGCACGAGCGCGAGGAAAAGTTCAACGCCCTCGAGGCCGAGTTCGCAGCGCGTTACAGCGAGGAGGAACTGGCGGAGAAAGCCCCGCTGATCCACAAATATTTCCACGACGACGTGCAGAAGAAGGCCATGCGCAACATGATCCTCGACGAAGGCGTCCGTCTCGACGGCCGCAAGACCGACGAGATCCGCCCGATCTGGTGCGAGGTGGGCTACCTGCCCGCAGCCCACGGCTCGGCGATCTTCACCCGCGGCGAAACGCAGTCGCTGACGACCGTTACGCTCGGCACGAAACTCGACGAAAAGGTCAAGGACGAGGTGCTCGTGCAGGGCACCGAGCAGTTCGTGCTCCACTATAACTTCCCGCCCTTCTCGACGGGCGAGGCCAAGGCCGCACGCGGCCTGAGCCGCCGCGAGATCGGCCACGGCCACCTGGCATGGCGTGCCCTGAAACCGATGGTTCCGCTGGGTGAGGAGAACCCCTACGCCGTGCGTATCGTATCGGACATCCTCGAGTCGAACGGTTCGTCGTCGATGGCTACCGTCTGCGCCGGCACGCTGGCCCTGATGGACGCCGGTGTGAAACTCAAAAAGCCCGTCTCGGGTATCGCCATGGGGCTGATTTCCGATTCGCAGAGCGGCAAGTGGGCCGTGCTGTCGGACATCCTGGGCGACGAAGACCACCTGGGCGACATGGACTTCAAGGTGACGGGTACCAAGGACGGTATCACCGCCACGCAGATGGATATCAAGGTCGACGGCCTCTCGTACGAGGTGCTGGCCGCAGCGCTGGAGCAGGCCCGCAAGGGACGCCTGCACATCCTCGACAAGATCACCGAGTGCATCGCCGAACCGCGCGAGGACTACAAGCCTTTCGTACCGCGCATCGTACAGATCACTATCCCGCAGGATATGATTGGTGCCGTGATCGGCCCCGGCGGCAAGGTCATCCAGGACATCCAGAAGACCACGGGTACGACCATCACGATCACCGAGGTCGACAATAAGGGTATCGTGGACATCTTCGGCCAGGACAAGACCGCACTCGACGGCGCGCTGAACCGCATCAAGGCCATCGTTGCGATCCCGGAGATCGGCGAGACGTACCACGGCAAGATCCGTTCGATCGTCACCTTCGGTGCGTTCGTCGAGATCATGCCCGGCAAGGACGCCCTGCTCCACATCTCGGAAATCGACTACAAGCGCTTCGAGACCATGGAGGAGACCGGCCTGAAAGAGGGCGATGAGATCGACGTGAAGCTGATCGGTATGGATCCGAAGACCAACAAGCTCAAATTGTCGCGCAAGGTGCTGCTGCCCAAGCCCGAGGGTTATGTGGAGCGGGAGCGTCGTCCGCGTGGCGAGCGTCCCGAGCGCGGCGAACGCCACGAACGCCACGGACGTCCTGAACGCAAAGAAGAGTAAAACGACTGCTAATGTGATATTTTCGGGCGGGAAAGTACTGAAATTCCGCCTGAAATATTGCACAATTACCAAGAGTTTTCTATATTTGCGTTGTTCTGGCTGGGGAGTTGGAAGATGCAATACCGCGAATTCCGTACGAACAGGGCCGAAAGACAGATAAAAAGGCAAACATTTAAATAAACACATTAAATTAACCGATTATGAAAAATCTAATGAAATTGAGCGTTGTGCTCGTAGCTGCCGCACTGGTATTCTCGAGCTGTAATTGCTTCAAGAAGATGGCCAAGAACCGGGATGACATCAACCTGACGGTTACCCCCGAGATTCTGACGCTGAACAACGGTATCGTTGCCGCTGACATCAATGTTACGTTCCCGGTTAAGTATTTCAACGCGAAAGCCGTTATCAAAGTAACTCCCGTGATCGTATTCGACGGTGGCGAGGTTGCCGGTGCCGCCAAATATCTCCAGGGTTCGAAAGTCGACGAGAACTACACGGTCATCGACAAGAAGAACGGAGGCAATTTCACGCAGCACGTAGAGTTCCCCTACGATCCCCGTATGGACAAGTGCGCCCTGCAGCTCCGCGCCGAGATCAAGTGCCCGGGCGGCAAGTGCAAGGAATTCACGCTCGTGAACCTGAACACCGGCGCCATCCCCACCAAGGAGCAGGCTGCCGTGCTGGCCGGGCACGACGAGGCTGGC
>OGOK01001715.1_pt1 | contig 14296 bp, 17 predicted proteins | sample 1552661 | NCBI WGS metagenome assembly OGOK01 (sample SAMEA2580172, study PRJEB22360) | human gut metagenome | biome: human gut; feature: human-associated habitat; material: faeces | place: Denmark | collected 2008/2010
CGCTCTTGGTTCTACGTTGCCCGCGTTGAACAGAAACTGATGGATAGGAATAGCAGACAGCGGTCTAGTAAGCTCCCTGATCTCAGGAAGCAGGAAATCGTCGATATTCCGGCTTGCGATCACCATCTGCATCCTGTAAAATCTATCTTATCCTTCACTTTATTCCCTCCACAAAAACTTCCTGCGCAAATAATCTGCATGCTCGGAAGTAATAAATCCATCATTGATTTCAGCTATGTTGATACTGCCGTAAAGCTCACCCCACAAGCAGTCAAGAATATCGGAACCGTTTTGCAGAGCCTGTTTGTATTCGTCCAGATCGTGCTGTAAATATTCAGGCAGTCCATATTCATACGACGCTTCACGTTCTTTCTGCAGCTTATCCATATCAGCCGTCATAATCACCTCTGTATGCTTTTATAATAGTATACCATACAAATAATAATAATTCAACTATCTACCTCCCGCATTGCCGAACAGCCTTTCTTTATACTCCGGCGCGTGAACCTGAAGCAGATACCTCTCGTTGCCGCAGCGATAAAGGTACAGACCCTGCTGGGGATATTTTACGAGCGAAACTCCGACATTTCTAATTGAAGCATATCGGTATACGCTCTTGGTTCTACGTTGCCCGCGTTGAACAGAAACTGATGGATAGGAATAGCAAACAGCGGTCTAGTAAGCTCCCTGATCTCGGGCAGCAGGAAATCGTCGATATTCTGGCTTGCGATCACCATTGCAGATTCCTTTTTCCGCACTCTTTTCATGGCGTTTCTGATGTACTCGATGGCTGTCAGATTTGAAAGGAATAAATAAAGCTCGTCTATTGCCGCGGCGGTGTTCCCTTCGCCTAAAAGCTGATTTGACATGTAGCTCAGAATATTGAACAAAAGAGCGTCTTTAAGCCTTTTGTTTGTGTCCATAAGACCTTTTACTCCGAAGCACAGAAACTTTGAATCCTTAACGTTAGTATGCCCGTTGAAATACTTTGCTTCAGCTCCTCTGCACATAGAATGCAGTCCCAGACAGATGTTCTGCAGTATCTCCTCTGTGTACAAACGCTTCTTTTCCTCGTCGAAAATCATGAATTCCTTTTCCGTCAGTTCATAAAGATCGGTCATTGTAGGATAATCCTCCGGCTTCAGCCTGTTGAAATCAGTGAGGTCGTCAATACCGAATCTTGCATACAATTTCATTAACATAATTTCTATCGTATCTATCTCGCTGTCAGAAAAGTCTTTGTATGCTCTGAAAAAGTCCTTTAAATATGATATGTGCTGACTTAGCCTTGTTACCCTTCTGAACGCTTCCGGAGACTGTCCGTCACGCTCAGCTTCTCCGAAGGTTTTGGGTTCAAGGGGATTTATCATATATTCTCCCGACATGAAATCGAGATAGGTTCCTCCCAGATTTTCCGTCAGCTCCTTGTACTCCTGTTCAGCGTCTAAAATTATTATGCTTTTTCCGCTCTCCCTCATATTGGTAAGCAAAAGCTTCATAAGGTACGACTTTCCCTGACCGCTGTTTCCTAAAATGAGAACGTTTGCGTTTGTCTTGTCGTCGCTCCGCTTATCAAAGTCCGCCAAAATGTTTGTTCCGAACTTATCTTTTCCGATATAGAAGCCCTTTTCATCGGTTTTTCCGCTGTAATTCAGCGGATAGAGATTTGCGACCGAGCTTGCCGGAAGAACGCGTTCATACAGACTGCCGAACACATTGTATCCGAACGGCAAAGCTGAGAGCATTCCTTCTTTCTGACGGAGGATCAGTCTGTCGACAGTTATTTTTGAGCGCGTAAGCTCCATTAGTATATCCGACTGAAGCTCCTTAAGCTTGTCCTCGCTTACCGCTTTCAGTTCGATAAACACGGCGCAGTGCAGCAGCGGTTCCTTGTTTCGGCGCATATCGGCAATAAGCTGAACAACGTCCTGTAAATTGCTTTCCGCGGCAATCGATTCCGTTACGTCGTTTACAGTCGACATAAGCTTGTTTCTTCTTGCGGCGTGCTGAATTATCTGCCTTTGCTCGGCGCTGTCCACAAGGCGGTTATATATTCTTAAAGTAACCGAGCTTCTGTCGGCAAGATGGGCGAGGATAGCCTGTTCTTCGGTGGTAGGCGGCCATTCTCTGACCGCCCACACGCATTTATACGAATTGCCGCAGATAAAATGGTCGGTAAAAAAACGGACCGTGCCGGGAACGACGCGGTCAAAAAACTCCTGTATTCTGATTTCTTCCGCCTGTTCCGGAGTCATCGCTCTTTTTTTAAACGGCATACGGCTTCTCCTTATCCTGTATCGGCTCAATATATTTTTCTCCCTCCGCGTCCTCGATTTTATCTCCGTTCATAGAGACGTCAAAGTAAATAGCCAGCATTCTCTTTATATCCTCCTTATTCATTCTTCTGACGTCAAAGCCATGCTCCGATATTATTTTGGAAGCGCGGTTTATCTGCTGAAATATCTGCGATTCCTTTTTGTCCTTTGTTCTTACGCAGAACATAAACTGTCTTGCGGTAGACATTTCAAGCTGAATGTCGTCTAAAAACTTCATGTCCTGTTCCAGCAGCTTTATGACAGCGGGATTTTCTTCGCAGTCTATCCTGTTTCTGATATTGATCTTGTTGCCGTCGAAGCATTCGCAGCTGTCAAGACAGATTATTTCAAGCTCCGGTATCATGCTCAGCAGCGTCATAAGGCGGCGTATCTTCGTATCAATATTTTCATTTGACAATACGGATATATTGGTTGGCTGAACGCTGAAAAAGGACAGCTCGCCTTTTTCCGTTTTCAGTCCGTATCTGCCGAAGCCTTTCAGTCCGAACAGGCTTTGCGTTGATTTTTTGTTTTTCATTTTTTCTTCCTTTCAAAATAACAAACGCCTGATTTATGCAAATCAGACGTTACATTTAAAGTATATTATTCTGTATTCCTAATTCCTGAGCTTGTTCCTCAGTTTCTTCCTCATGAATTTCCTGAACCATTGAAATCAGTTTCTCAAGCCGTTGTGTTTCAAGTGAAAATATCATATCTGAAAACGGCGAGAGATTTCGGTTTACGGCGTATTCCTCAAGCGCTTCATAATATTCCAGACGATTTCTTTTATCAATTGAAACAGGAAGATATCCGTTTTTCATCAGCTGATAATTCATAATAAGTCTTGCCGTTCTTCCGTTTCCGTCTGTGAAAGGATGTATCCTTACAAATTCCGCATGAGTCCATGCCGCAAGCTCTATGTCGTTTAAATCCTTCCTGTTTTTCAGATCGCAGTAAAACATTTTGATTTGATTGTACATTTCATTGGGAGACGGGGGAGTATGCTCTGCGCCGGATATATACACGTCAACGCTTCTGTATATACCTCCGGTCATTATATTTTCCATTGTAACGGCATGAATATCCTTGACTATGCTTTCACTGAGCTCCTTGTTCTCCGATATGCATTTACATACATAGTTAAAAGCTTTTTCATGATTTACTACCTCATAGATTTCTCTGAGGGTTTTTCCTCCCACAGACAAGCCGTCCTCAAGAATGGCTTTCGTTTCGATCATAGTAAGCGTATTGCCTTCGATTGCCGTTGAGTTATGAGTATATTCTATCGAAAAAGCTCTTGAATAGCTTTCAAGCGTTTCCTTTGCTATATGACGCTTTCTTTCATGATATATCGCTTTTAATTCTTTAATTCCTTCATATTCCACTGCGCTCACCGTCCTCGCTTTTATTATACCATGTATTACGGCAATAAGCAATAAAAAAATTTACTTCCACAGAAATATCTGCTGCGCCGTTACAAAAAAGCGGAAGGCGCAGACTATATAGTCCATGACCGTGGTTTCTTCAAGTCTTATTGATAAAAACGCAAACACAGCCGTTACCGCAAAGGGCAGAAAGGTCCAGAGCTGAGTCAGCAAAACCACGGACAGTATCAGTCCGAGACATATGATAAGGAAATCCCTTATACTCCACAGCCACAGCCTTGATCCGGCTTTCATGTTCTGGGGATAGATATATGTTTTTTTCATACTTTCTCCTTTCTTTGTCACGCAAGCTTTTTCGCTACGAACTGACCCGACCTTACGGCGGTATTCACAGTGTGGGAAACGCTCGTCATATTGACTCTTACGCTTGTATCCAGTCCGAAATGCTGAGCGATCCTCGGAACCTCGTTTGCCGAAAGCATTATGCCAAGTCCTAAAAGCCTGTTGGTCTGCCATGTAAGAAGTCCTAAAAACAGCAGGATGGTCTGTAAAAACGCAGTCAGACACAAAGCGAAAATCTGCTTGCACCAGCTGCTGAAGCCGTCCGCGTATCCTCTGGGAACGGAAAACATATACAGACTTCCCACGGCGATCTGACACAGCAGTATTCCGCCTCTTTTTATATTGGCAAAAAACAGCTTTAGAACGCAGTAGCAAGGGCGATAACCGTCAGTATTCCAAGCAGTCCTGATAAACCTATCGTAGAGTGCAGTACTATTGTCGCCGTAGCTCCGAGATCGCCCTTGTTCGCCCCTATAAACGAGCCGAGAAGATCGCCTGAGAATGTGCTCTGAAGCGTTATGCAGAATTTATACAGCTCCACAGGAAGCTGAGTAAACAGCATTACAGCCATAAATCCTTTAAGAACGTTAAGGCACGTTCCCTGAATATTCGCCCGTCCCGTCTGATATTCGATCGCCGTATCAAACACAGCGACAACAAGCCCTACTGCAAACAGCGCCCAGCCGAACAGGGAAAAAAGCTTAAGGAAGGCTTCCACCCATGCAAGCGAAAAGATTCCCGCGCCCATTCCGTTTATCATTCCGAACAGATCGGCAACCGCTCCGTATATAGTATCGTACATCCATTCAAGCATAACGTCCCAGACAGCCGAGGAGATCGCCGAACCTACCGATTCCACCACCCCGAACAGCTTTTCTCCTACCCATTCCACAGCGTCGCCTATCCATTCAAACATTGCCGTTTTCCTTTCCGATCAAACTGATCTGTTCGTATTTTTTCCTCTGATGATTTTTTTAAACAGTAAAAGCGGCGCCGTCTGCGTATCCGTATCAGCGAATACCTTTTAGATATCCTGTATATTCCGCGCCGTTTTCTCTTTGCATTCATTTTCACCCTCCGTATATATGAAAATACCGCTGATTTGCAGTCAGCGGTATGTACCTAATATATTTTATTCTAATCTTTTTCCGAAGCACGAATCAATAATCTCCAAAATTTCATCAGCTGAATGCCAATGTCCTTGAGGATTAAGCATTGTATCAGGATATAGCTGACCACTTTCATCAACAATCAGTCCAATTGCGGAAAGGGCTGCATAAATATAAAAGCTGTCATTATTTCTGCGACACTTCGGATTCTGCATTTTATTGTGCTGATAGTTTATAATTCTTTCAATGCATAATATAATGTTTTCATCAACGCCAAGGAATTCCGGCACCGATGCCTTTCCTTTTATCCATTCGATATTTCCGGAACCTATGGAATATTTCGGAGTAATTTCAATCAAAATTCCGGGAGAATGATTTTTGCCAAGGTAAACAGTATCATATAAAATAACTTCCGCAGAGCTGTACTGAAATATTTTTCCGCCAAGCACCTCAGAAGCATATATGGGCATAAACGGAAAGCTTTTGTTTCTGCCGGTATCGTAAAGCCCGATATTCCAGCAAAATTCCGCAGCCGAACGACAGGCTTTCAGTGACGCTCCGCTGACTTTGCAGGAAATTGAAATCAGAATTATAAATCCGATGAAGATAAGAACTCCGCCTGCTTTGCTGAAGCTAAGCGCTACAAAGCCGGCAATTATTACAATCACAGCGGCTATTAAATACTTCAGCCATTTTATTTTTTTAGGTTTATTCTTATCAAACCATTCTGTCCATATCTGTTGAATTATGATTTCGAACATGGCATATTCTCCTATTTTTATTCTTCCGCTTTATCCATAAAGCTTTGTATAACGTTCATAATTTCGTTCAGTCTGCTTTCTCCTATGCCCTTTATCCGTCCTATAGCGGCTTTCAGCTCGTCATAATCGACAGCCTTTGATTCCTCGTCCCTTTTGCCCGATACATATATGCTCGTCAGAAGCTTCTGAAGCTGTTCTCTGTCCATTTTCTTTACAGAGCGGTAGGTTTCACGGTCAAGGGTATATTCGTCCGGCATTTTAATTCTCCTTTGTACAATTTCTCAAGCCATATTATTTTACATTATACCATAATAAAATCCGGTTTTCAACTTTTAATAAGATAAAGGTTCGAGCTTCTTCCGCCGCTTGTCCTGTACCTTTCCCTGCGTTCTATGAGCCCTGCTTTTTCCAAGTCGTTCAGCGCCCTGAATACCGTTGACTTTGAAACGCTCAGATCCTCCGATATAGTTTTAACGGAGGGAAAACACTTCTTTTTTCTTCCCGCGCGGTTGGAGAGGTACATATACACAGCCACCGCCCTGTGAGGCAGATCGTATTCGTATATCTCTCTTGAAAACCTCAAGCGTTATGCGCCTCCCGTCTTTGGCAGCTTTTTTCTCAGCATATCCTCATAGCTTACCGCCTGATCCTCCGGAGCCTCGATTTTCTTTTTGGCGTATTTAAGCTCCGCCGCCCGCGTCAAAGTCTCCTTTTTCATATATGTGACCGTTCTTGAGCCTTTATCCTCAAGGCTGTACGGTTCTTCAAAGCTGATACCCCACTTGAAAAACAGCTTCAGGGGAGATATCATGGGGTGAGTTCCTGTTTTCATAACAATGAACTGTCCTTTGGGCATACTTTTAAGCTCGTCCGTTGTCATTAACGGTCTGCCGATCATCTGCAGCGACTGGCTTTTATCTCTGCCGTGCGAAACAGAACCGCTTAATACCGTCTGTTCTCCCAATGATTTGGACAGAATTTCCGCAGACTGTGAATTGGGGGCAAAGCCTCCAAATATAGTTAATTGCGTGTTGTCGGTTATGATCTCCTGTCCCTCTCTGCCGTAATTCTTATTGAGCTGCGCAAAGGACTGAATAATCGCAACAATGCTTATCCGTCTTGAACGGCTTGCGGAGAACATCGCTTCAGCTCCCTCTATCTTAGGGAAAGTTCCGAACTCATCGCAGTAGAACATAACGCGGTTTTTAAGCTTGCCTCCGTTTTCATCGGCAATCACAAGAATTTCCCTGTAAAGCTGTTGGATCAGCAATGAAACCATGAAATATTTCGACTGATCCTCTTCCGGCAGTATAATGAATATCGCCGATTTCTCGGAGCAAAAACGTTCCGCGTCGATCGCCGTGCCGAAGCACAGAATCTGCTCCATTTCCGAGTCGATAAAGCTGTTGAGTCTTGACAGCGCCGTGGACATGATCGACATCATCGCCTGATCCGCGGAATGAAGGGCGGAGCCTGCAAGCCATTTTGCCTTGTGCTCGTCAGGCAGCTTTTCCATCAATACCTTGAAGCCGTTTTTCGGCTTTTGTTTTCCGCCGCTCTCTATAGGCTTTAACAGGTCCTGAATAAGCTTGAACACGGAAACGATATGCCTTTCGTTTTTCTCTCCGAATTCCGCGATCAGTAAAATAAGCGAAGCAAGCAGCCCTTCCGCCGCGTCGTAGAAAAACGCGTTCTGACCCATTGCGGAGGAATCGGCGCCGCCTATGCTGATAATGGTTTTTGCTGTGATCTTTGCGTATTTTTCAGCCTTTGCCTTTGCGGACAGATCATTTTTGTCCTTTAGATAAACGTCCATGTATTTGTTGACAAGGTGCAGCATATTGTTCTCGTTACTTCGTGTTGGATTTCTTAAATCAAGCACGGAAACGTTGTAGCCGTAGTACTTTGAAGCGATAGTTCCGTAATTTCGAACAACGTCTGCTTTTGTGTCTGTGCTGACAAAAGACATACCGCTTGCGCAGGCTAGCTCTATATTCGGATACAAAAAGTACGCTGTCTGTAGGATAGGAACTCAACGCCTTACTGCGTTACCGCAGCAGGTTTTCAAGAACCCTCCTCCGAACCGTACGTACACCTCTCAGTGTATACGGCTCTCCATTTGTCTGTAAGTTTAATCTAATCTTCCTGCATGTAAATTGTCATGGCATTCTTTGCGAAGCGCCATTGTTTTTCTTCGTCTGCTTATCATAAACCTTTCCCACCAGCTTTTGCCTTTTAAGTCTTTCAGTTTTCTGACATGGTGGATTTCAATGGGAACGTTTTCTTTTCCGCATATTTCACATTTCCCTGCCTTTATTCGCTCAACAAGACTTGTTTTGCTGTTTGCAGAGTAATCAATCGGAACAATATCCACACTTGACTGTAAAATTGCAGTTTTATTCTTTTTAAAACCCTCGTCATAAAAATACATAATATTTTCACCGCCGCTTTTCGTCTGATATTTTACTCCGAATCGTTGGTGACCGTATTTATTGCGTATTTTACCGATATTGGTTTTGTACTTTGCCGCAAAAGTTTTTAGCATACTGAATTTCATCACATAGTAAAAATTATTCAGCACGCTTGCGTTATCGGCAATTCTGTAGTAATTGTACATTCCTCTGATTTCGGTATTGTACTTTTTAACGATTTCAATATCATCGCAGTTTATCAGCTTTGTTCGGTGAACAGGCTCGAATACTTCTTTGTAATTCTGACCTTTATGATATTTCAGCTTTAAAGCTCCAAGTTCAATCAGCTTATTCTGCCACTTTTCCCTCGGAACATATATCATCAGATTTTTGTAGTGTACTCTCTGCGTAAACCCTCTTGCTGTTTTTTGAACGGCAGTATCATTTGAAACAAACACCTCGTATCCGAGAAACTTTGCTTTTTTCTGACCGTTGGTTATAAGCGTTTTTTCTTCCGACAGAGACAACTTAAGATTTTCCAGTAAATATTCTTTGATATCCGCCTTTATCTTTTCAGCGTCGCTCTTGCTTCCGATTACTCCGCACAACCAATCGTCAGCGTATCTGACATAAAACAGACGTTTGTAATTATCGTCCATTAAATCAGACTGCGGTATTTTCAGCATTGCGTTTCTCGTTTTTCTGTAATCCTTTAACATAGCTGTTTTGTCGGGCTTGCTCATGGATTTCCATTCATCCTCTGATTTTTTCTTTACCTGATGTCTTACCGCTTTATTTCGGTATCTGATATATTCGGGATTCGTTTTACGGCGTTTTCCTTGTCTGAATTCGGACATATATTTTTCCATATACTTATCAAATTCGTTCAGATAAATATTCGCCAATATCGGACTTATGATAGACCCCTGCGGAGTACCGCTGAATGTCTGCACATATTTCCAGTCCTCTATATATCCCGCTTTCAGAAATTTCCATATCAGAGAGATAAAGTATTCGTCATGAATACGTTTACGCAAAATGTTTATCAGCGTGTGATGATCTATATTATCGAAAAATCCTTTTATGTCTCCCTCGATAAACCATGTCACGCCTGTAAAGTTTGCTTTTATCTGAATCATTGCTGTATGACAGCTTCTGTTCGGTCTGAATCCATGTGAAAATTTTGAAAATGTCGGCTCATTCTGACAACCTCCTGCACCAGCTTATCATCTGCGGACGGTATTCCAAGAGGTCGCTTTTTATCGCTGTTTTTCTTCCTGATATATTCTCGCCTTGCAGGCTTTGGCTGATATGAATGATTTTTCAGACTTTCAATAATCTTCTGAATTCGTCCCGTTCCCATTCCGTCTATTGTCTTTCCGTCTGTTCCTGCGGTCATATTTCCCTCTTTGGCGTATATATTCTGATATGCTTTCAGAAAAAATTCCGCATTATACAGATTTCTGTACAAACGTTTGTATTTGTAATTTTCTTTACACGCATTTGACTGTAAACTCTTTAATACGTCATTTGGATTTCTCAAATGCCTCACGCACCTTTCTTCACTTGTATTAAAAAGACAAACTGTTCTCCTTCGCCATGTGAACGCAATTAACGTCTCAAACTACTATGAGAACTCCGTTGCCATGTCCGATATTCAACGGGCTGTCCCGTATAGCCTTTTTTCAGGCATTCGGATTTAGGCAATCTTCGCTTAGATAAACAAAAACATAGCTTGTCAGACCGTCGGAGTACGACTTTCGTCCTTTTCTGCTTATTGCGGACGGCTGATACAGAGTGTCATGAACTCCCACACTTGGCAACTGTGCGGTTTCCTGTATCAACAAACGTAACAGATACCCTTTGGATTTCTCCCTTGCGTTTGTATTCCGGTTATAATACCTCAGACTATCGTTCATGTAATCAAACATTTACCCTCATATCTGACCTTTCATCACGCCCTCAGTCGCAGTCATGGTATCTTGACTGACTCAGGCTCATCAACATGCTACACTCCCTGTCCGGTTTCCCTTTCAGATAAGTTGAACGATGACAGTTTTTACACCAATTTCTTGGTTATAGACACTTTTTACTGCTGTCTTGCCAAAGACAGAATTTTTGTTTATCCGCGAGCATTTATTATGCTCTTACGAACGCACTGCCCACTCCGGCAGCGCCTATCATCATGGTATGAACGTCGCCCTCGTCCACAAGCGCGACAGTCTTTTTTCCTTTTGTTCTGCAGCCGACTACTGTTCCTTGAACAACATCTCCGTTGGAGCCGTGCGGTAAACTCTCGCCCTTACGCCATTTCTCAGGCTCAAATGGGACTTTGGTATATGCCTTTTTTACCTCTGCTTTTGTTGCAAATCTCGCTGTGCCGTACTGACCGTTTCCTACAGTTTTATTCTTTATTCCATTGAGGGAATAATTGTTGGAACAGTAAGCTAAAATCATCATGACTGCGAACACCGCAAGCATGACTATAATTCCGATTATCTGAGTCTGATTCATATAGCCCTCCTATCCGAACCCGAAGCTTATCGCCTCGGATATTTCTTCCTGCGCTTCTTCCTGCGAGATCACAGGAGCGGACATTTCCTGTTCCGTTTCACAGCGTACCGCGCAGTCCGCAAGCTGAAACAGCAGCTTTGAGGTCTGTATGATCTCCTCCTTGGTACGGGATTGATTATACCGCAGATCACGAGTTACCGCCTTATATGCGTTTTTCAGATCATCCTGCTTGGAAGTCGTTTTACCCTTGTCGGAATATGCCCGGTATTCATTAAACAGCTTGCTTTTGAGCCTGTCAAACATGGCGTTTTCGTTCTTTCCGCCGATAAAGAACGCCGAGGCCGCAAGCGCGTACTCGGCTAAATACCGATACTGTCCGTTTCGGAGCGTCTTAGAAAGCCTGTCGATAATACGGTCCGGACTGCACCTGAAATACCGCAGCTCTGACAAAGTTTCATAATAGATTTCTTTTCTTCTGTGAGGAACAGCCGCAAGAGCTTCAACGCCGTTTTCAGCTTTAAGACATTCGTTCCAGTCTTTAAACTCCGGCAATTTCCTTGATATATCCGTATAACCCTTTTCCTTTAATATATCCGTAAGCCTTTCCGCCGCGTCGATCCCGCCCTCGTCGTTGTCGGTGCAGATAATAATCTCAGATATATGCTTATGAGTTTCCAGAGCGGTAATAACCGCGTTTTCATATACGCCGTTCATGGCGATATACGAGTGTTTCTGCCAGTTCTGAGGATTCAGCGTGAGATACGATAAAAGGTCTATGGGCGCCTCAAACGCAAACAGCTTTTCCGATTCGCCGAAGTGTGCAAAGCTGTACCGAGTATCCGAACCCCCGCAGGTTATTCTGAAAGTTTTTCCGAAAGAATTAGTTGAACGCTTGCTTGCCTGTCGCGGTACCCCGTTTTCATCAATTCCTACAAAAACGGCGTTGTGATGCTCCTTATCCTCATAAAGCGTATGCCGTTTTGCAAAGTACGAGATAATGTCAGGAGCAATAAACCGCTGTTTTATGAGGTAGGCGAACACTCTGCGCATATTGCCGTTTGCTTCGGGCAATTTGAATTCTTTCGGTTTTTCCTCCCGCACAGCCGCTTTAGGCGGACTGTGGGACAGGGGAGTAACCGTGCGACCTAACAGCTCCTGAACCGCGGTCTGAAAATCCATACCGTAAAAATACCGCATGAACCTTACGGCTCCGCCGCCCACCTGATTTTTATGGTCGAACCATCTTGATCCGTTTATAGTAATACTGTCGTGCTTGCCGCTGCCGTCGTAGTAAACGAGCTTGTGTTCCCGCCCCGCCGATTCCAGCTTTTCTCCTCTCAGCCTCAGAAAATCAGCTAAATCTACGCTGTTTGCGGCAATTTTTTGTTCTTCTGTAAATGGGATATACGGCATTTTCCACCTCCTGAAAAAGAAAAGCAGCCCTGCGGCTGCCTTTCCTTATTTTTTGATTTTCTTTACACGCGTTCATCTCAGCAGAGAGACTATAAGCTTTGCTCCGAGCTTCATTGCAGATATTCCGATATTTTTTGCTACGACTGTTCCAAACTCTCCGATCAACTCGTCTAATTTCTGAGAGCCTTCCTTATCAGCGTACTTATCAAACAGCTTATTGAATCTGTCTATGACGTCGCCGTACTCGGAGCTTAAGTACAGCGACCGGTCCAGTTCCTGTGTAAATTTATCGTACAGCTCGTCTGATATATCCACCCCTTTCACCTCCGATCGTCAATCCTTTAGCAGCGTAATTATCAACTGCGCTCCGAGCTTTATTCCGGCCTCGGACGATACAGACGATACCGCTTCGCTTAACTCCTGCACTCCGTCCTCCAGCTTTTTAGCCAGCTCCTTGTCGGATACCTGTTTTATCAGCCTGGACAGCTCATTATATTTAAGGTTATATTCGCTGCTGTCCCGCAGCGGTATGTCCAGGTCCTCGGCAAAGCTCTCATATATTTTTCTGATCTCCATTTTTCACCTCCGACACTACAATACCACACTATCCGCCAAATAGCTATATCATAACCCAACAATCTTCCGCGGCATTTTTTCCCGCTTTTATTGCATACCGGCTATATCTTTTCCCTTCATTTTTACATTCCGACGATAGACCAGACGTAAAGCGGAGCGGTCAGTGAAAACAGCAGACAGCCGAAAATTATTGCCGGAGCCGTCCATTCGAACTGACCGTGCTTGCGGTAGTCCATGTACGCCAAAGAAAGCTTGGCAAAGAGCAGAATTGCCAGAACTACGTCTATCACAGGGAATACGACGTTGTTAACGATCGATTTTATCTGACTTTTTGCAGAGTACCATGTACTCTGCACAGCGCCTGCGACATCTCCGTCGGCGTATGCCGTTATACAGCAGAATACAGTCAGCAGGCATACGGAAATTAAAAGCGCGGTTATTTTCTTCTTTTTCATTTTTCCTCCATTCAGAACATTGAAATCATACCTCTGTAAGCTTTCCCGTCAGCACAGTTCTGGAGGCTCCCTCCGCTCCGGTACAGGTGGACAGTGAAATAAACTTATCTTTTTCAGATACGCCGATATTTTTCCAAATAAAAGAGTTTTCTTTCAGACCGTCAAGCCAGACGGATATATCTTTTGTCACGTCGTAAAAGCCGCCGTAGCATTCCGGCTGTGAAAGAGAGAAAAAGTCAATTCGGTACACGCTGTTCGAAACAGTCAGCCAGCCGACGGCGCGAGCTTCAAAATAGCTCTCGTCCGTAAAATTAATTACATCTGCAAACATAGATCCGTTACGCATATTGTGACCGTAGAGAATATTTATTCCGTCTGAAAACTCCCGCGCGCATCTGCCGTCAAGAAAAACGGACCCCGAATACAAATAGCCGCCGTCATACGACCTGTGAAGGTAATAATCGTTATCTCCCGAATACATAACGGGATAGTTTATGCTCGTATCAGGAATATAAAGCCAGCCTATGGAACCGTCAAAATTGCAGCAAACCTCACGAACCTGTTCTGTCAGCTCCCGCTTTTTATCCTCCGGCAAACGCGCGGAATTGTCAGGCTCGTCAGTTATTTCCGCACGATCGGGCATACGCTCGTCAAACACGGCAACGTCGGGCATAAAGGGCTTAAGCCTTCTGTAATTCAGCTTCTGGGCAAGATCGTTGCGAAACATTAAATATACGCCTCCCGAAATTAAAACGGCAGCTGCATAAACTAAATAAAAGCGGCGTTTGAAATGCCACCCGCCGTTCTCATTATTTTAGTTTTCTTCATAAAGCTCAGTCCTTGTCAATAAAGTCGGGACACTCCGACGCTTTCCTTATTTCTTCCGTCCTTATTCTCTCAAGCTCTTTTCTTTTTCGTATTTTACAGCTTACGAGCAGAGCGCAAAGACTTAACAGTCCTCCGGCTATCATAAGCCATGCGGCGGTATTGCTTCGGCTGTCGCCAGTATGAGGAG
>OGOK01001717.1_pt1 | contig 14285 bp, 10 predicted proteins | sample 1552661 | NCBI WGS metagenome assembly OGOK01 (sample SAMEA2580172, study PRJEB22360) | human gut metagenome | biome: human gut; feature: human-associated habitat; material: faeces | place: Denmark | collected 2008/2010
GCATATGAACACGGATGTGAATTTGCGCCGATTGCCAGACAAAAAATTATCCTGCCGAAATTCTTAGTGCCCCTTGCAGGCTTTATCCGCATCCGTACCCGACGGACAGTACTGCGATTGTGTCAAAGCAACGGAAAGACAGCCTGACAGCAAGAAAAACATGTACCTAAGAACTGCTGGCATTTTACACCAGATAAACCCAGAATGCACTTTGAATCCCTGAAATCTTTACAAGTTACAAATATGCTTTTGCAATCACCAGACAACAACTTCTGAAAGGAGCTCTTATGGCAATTAACTCAATATGGAACAACAACTCCCCAATGGACTACCTCGGTTTCCTGTCCACTGACCCGGATAACAATACTGAGGATAACGAATGGCTGACTCATTTTCAACAGCTTGTGCAGGAAAAGCTTTCTGAAATGAATGAGGATGAGGATTCTGCAGCTACGGTAAATCCGGCTGAAGAAATTGCAAAATGGAAAGAAAATATTTATAACAAAATGAAAAATGGTGAAACCGAAGAGAGCTTTCAAATCGGTGGTCAGTCTTTCAGCATGAAGGAATGGGACAAGCTGTTAGACTCCTTTGATAAAGCGGAAGAAGCTTTACAGGAAGCTATTGAAGAGGAAGAAGAAGTTAAGGATAAGGAAATGGCAGAGACAGCAAAGAAAAGCATTGTAAATGATACACCAGCCCAGCCTCTTATCGATATGCTTTTATCCGATACCCTTAAGGTTACGTTTCCGACAGATGCCACAAATGAATCTGATGAAGATGCGGAAGATGTATTTTATATGGTTGCCATGGATGAAAAAGGTATCCGCTGCATCAAAAATGGGTCTGATACTTACGAATGGGAAATTGAATTTGAAGACGATTCCCAGTATGAGGCTGCCCGTGATTTCTTAGGCTGGGCTTCTCCACGAATGGACAATCTTTTATTTGCAGCCCATGACAATTTCTGGATGGATTATCTGAACGGTGACCTTGATGTAGATGCTTTTAAAGACTTCTTAGTGGGCACCAATAACGGCATTCCAAACTATGGCATTGGTGATGAGGAAAATATGTACATTGACGAGGCGAAGATTCAGTGGACAAAATATATGAATCCTCTGGGTGCCCACTTTGGTACCCCGGAAGAATTATTTCCAATCCCGGAATTATAGATTAAATACAATAAAACAGGCACTTTTTTCTGTCAAAACGGGCATGTCCAAAGGAAAATGAAATTGGTAAAATAAAATCGTAAACCTTGATTTTGTCGGTTTGAATCTTACTAAAAATCATTAAAGGGAAAGGACGAATTATGGGAAAAAGAAAAAAGTTACTAGGTTTGGTTTTGGTAGTCTGTATGTTGTTTACACTGACACCGATAACTTCCCGGGCAGATGTTACAACAGAGAAATGGACAGATTTTACGGCAGCTGACTTTGCTGGCGGCAGCGGTACAAAGGATGATCCATATCAGATTGCTACGGCAGGACAGCTTGCAAAGCTGGCATCAGAAGTAAATTCTGGAGTACCTGAGCAAACACATTTGGGGGAATATTTTAAGTTGACCGCTCCAATTGATTTGAGCGGAAAGAGATGGATTCCTATCGGTTATGGAAATGCAAGTTCCAAAGCTTTTTCAGGATATTTCGATGGAAATAATCAGGTCATTACAGGCTTATATGTGGATGAACGAGGAAATAACGTCTGTGCCGGCTTGTTTGGTGTCGTAGTAGCTGTATCTGATGAAACAGTACTGAAAAATTTCTGTATTAAAAATGCTACCATCTATGCCGGAAATTCCACGAATGCAAATGCCAGTCCTGATATTTACGGTGCCGGAGTGCTGGTAGGTTCGCTTACAACGATGGGGGGTTCCAGAGCTACCTTTGTTGGAGTAGAAAACTGTCAGGGAACCGGACAGGTAGACTCCAAGATGTATGCCGGAGGGCTGATTGGTGATGCAAGCCGTGCCCATGTTTCGGATTGTTCCGCAGATGTTACTGTGACAGGAAGGTGTATCAGTGGTGGATTCATCGGAAATGTTTTCCTGGGTTCCTACAAAAACTGTACCGCCAAAGGCAATGTATCCGGAGGATGGTCAACTGGCGGGTTTGCCGGATGTGTATTTGAGTCCGACGCCAGTGTGGAAATAGAGCATTGTGCATCTTATGGCAATGTTGAGGCAAATGACTGGAATACCGGTGGTTTTGTCGGATATCTGGAAAAAGGAAAGATTCGTAACAGTGTTTCCTATGGTAATGTAAAGAGTACGGTGGCAGGCTGTGAGCCGAAAACCGGTGGATTTTCCGGTACAAATACCGAAGGAAATATTCAGAACTGTAATGCTGCAGGTACTGTAACAGGTTCTCATCCAACAATTGCACCGGGTGGATTCATTGGATATGATAATAATGGCACCACTGCTGGCTGTGCTTTTGATAAAAAGAAGAACCCTTCACTCAATGATGTAGGTGCAGATAGTGGAACACCTGGTTCCAACCAGATTAAGGCAGCAGACACAACCTCCCTGCTCTCAAATATCTGCGGCAGTTATCTTGGCGGACATACACTGTCTAAGGTTGGCAGAAAAGAAGCAACCCATCTGACAGAGGGAAATATACAATATTGGGTCTGTGCAAACTGCGGTGGTTATTTCAGTGATGCAAATGGAGCAAATATGATTACTTCTTTGGATGTTGTAATCGCAAAAACAGCAGGGCATACAGCAGACCGTACCGGATGGCATTCCGATGCGGATAATCATTGGAATACCTGTGAATGTGGTGAAAAAATAAATCAATCCGGACATAGCTTTACCTGGGTAATCGACAAGGAAGCTACGTCTACGGAAAAAGGTTCTAAGCATGAGCAGTGTACAGTTTGTAATTATGCTAAAACTGCAGTCGAAATCCCGCCGGTAAAAACCGAAACTGAAGAAGCCAAAACTTCTTATAAAATTATAGAAGGAACTGAAAGCAGCTATGTCCTGCAGAGTGGCAACAGCCTTACCATCCGGGTGGATGCAGAGTTCTCTAAATTTGCCGGAATCAAAGTAGATGGTGTTCAGATTGGAAAAGATAATTATGATGTGAAGTCCGGTTCAACCATTGTTACTTTGAAGTCCTCTTACCTGAATACACTGACTGCCGGAACACATAACCTGGAAATGTTGTGGACAGATGGTTCTGCAAGTACTACGTTTACCATCCAGGCAAGCGTAAACCAGAATCCAGACAATAAAAATCAGGAAACGGCTACAGCCTCAAATACCCAGCCTGCAACTCAAACTAATACAAAGCAGACTACGGATAAGTCTCCGAAAACAGGGGATTATAATAATCCTTTGGTATGGGCGGCATGGCTGATTGTTTCAGAAATTATTATTGCTGGTACCGTTTATTATCGTAAAAAGAAACATTTGTAAATAAATATTACCCCATAAAAATGCTCTCTATGTAACAAACTGTATCATTTTACAGGAAACGTTATATAGAGAGCATCTTTCATTCCGTCAAAAATGCTCCAATATGGAACCATTGTATTACCAGAAAATGATGGTCATGTTATCAAAAAAGGAGTACCGGGATTGTAGTGTTCATGATTGTGGTGTCAGGAAGAAAAAATGTGCTATATGCCCCACTTGTGATATACTTAAATATATCTGGAATCATTAAAGCAATCAAAAATTTGGATAGGAAAATTTTTCATTGAAAGGAACGGGGATACGATGATATTATCGGACAGAGATTGTTTGCAATCAGCCTTCTGGCACATGAAACTTATTTAAGGCAGGAATATGCCCGGGCAAAGGGGCTTGTCCAGGGAGCTTTTTTGATGGCAGATACGACGTATCCCATACCCATAATATATCTGAACTGTGTGCAGGCAATGTGTCAGATTAATCTGAAAGAACAAAAAGAGGCCATACACTCAGTAAATTCTGCATGGGAAATGGCCAGACCGGATAGATTTTGGGAGCCATTTATTGAGTATCATGGGCTGTTACAGGGATTATTGGAGGTCTGTGTCCGAAAAAAAGAACCAGAGATTTATAAGCAGTTGGCAGGCGGGATAATCTCATTTAGTCGTAACTGGATGAAAATCCACAATCCTAAGATGCAAAAAACAGTGACGGATCTCCTGTCTCCATTGGAGTTTTCCATTGCAATGCTGGCATGCCGGAACTGGACCAATCAGGAAATTGCAGAATATTTAGGATTTTCAGTGAACACAGTTAAGCATTATATATCAGGAATTCCGGAAAAGTTAGGTATCGATAAACGGGATAAAACAAAAAATTTTGTAAATCAATGATATACGAAGGAGAAGGTTTATGATTGTAAAAAGATATGTGAAAAAGAGTACCATCTACATTATTGCTGCCGTTATGGCGGTCTTAACTGCAGGAGCCCTGTATCTTGGAGTGGTTCATCGTTTTACTTATGGGGCAAAGTATAAGAACTACACCACCTGGTCTGCACAGGTTCTCTCTCTGAAGGAATACAAACATGAGGACAGCGATGATAATGTTTATTACCACTACTCGGCTTTTTTAAGCTATAACGTAAACGGAACGGTTTATACTCCGGTTACCGATGAGGTCTTTACGGAAGAGGATGTTCCGATGGAAGGCGAAAAGATTCCGATTTTCTACAACAACAATGACCCCGGTGATTATGTGCTTGTCAAATATGACTGGTTGACGAAGTCCTATATTCCTCTCAGTGACAAAGGCGATGTCTGGCTTTTTACCGCATTTCTTCTGCTGGGATTTGTTCTGCTTCTGATTCCGATGAATCTGGAAAACGACCAGGTGCAGGGCGTCATGATTGGAAGCGGACTTCTGCTCTTTGGTCTTGATGGTATCGTAATGGGTACTATTATGCACAAATTTCAAATGTTCTTCCTGGCTATCTTTGGTATCTTCGGTGGCATTATCCTGTTCCGCTACCTCTTTATTCCAAAGGAGAAACGCCAGCGGGCGGATGCGGTATCTGCATCCCTGCGGCTGTTCAAGGTTATTGATATTTATGTAAATCCACAGACCGGTGTGAAAACCGTGGTATTTTCCATGCCGGAAAATAACGGTGCGACCTATGAACTGTTTTCCCTTGACGATATTTATAATCAGTATAACTACGGGGATATGTATCAGATTGACAAGACGGTTCTCTTAGGATTTGGTCTGGGACGACAGATTAACGGCTCTTATACCATTGACATCAACGGTCTGAACCCTTCCCATATACAGCCTTTGAACCCCCTTCTTAAGAAAATGTTTTCACGGGTATAAAAACTGCGAGGGACACGTAAATCGTGTCCCTCATTTTTTGTTTATTTCTGGTTTGCCGGTTCCATATTAACGGCTTTTCCCTTTATCTTCGCATGCTTCATGGCATTTAAGACTTCTTTTCCATATTCTCTTGGCACTTCCACAAAGGTATATTTATCAAACATATCAATGGCTCCCACCAGTCTGCCCGGCATACCGGACTCTCCGGCGATGGCGCCAAGAATATCTCCCGGCTTAATCTTATCTTTCTTTCCAATGTTGATAAACAGTCTTACCATTCCCTCTTCTGCACCGGTATTGGCAAAGTCATATTCTTCTTTTTCAGAAGAACTCTCCCCTGCTCCCATTGCCTGATAGAGGAAGGCTGCTGCAATATCCATGGCAGTATAATCAGCTTCATTTACCTGCTTCTCAATCAGCTCTATCATATCAGAAAGATTCTCTTCCTCAATGATAGTTCCAATCTGTTCCATGATATTTTCAGCCTTTATCTGTGCCACATCATCGGTAGATGGAATCGGCTGTGCTAAAATCTTTGTCTTGCAGTAACGCTGGATATCTTTTAATTTATAGACTTCCTTGCCTTTTACAAAAGAAAATGCCTTACCACAACGGCCTGCACGTCCGGTTCTTCCGATTCGATGTACATAATATTCATCATCCTGCGGCAGGTCATAATTAAATACCGCTTCTACATCATCTACGTCAATTCCTCTTGCTGCCACATCCGTTGCAATAAGAATATCCGTCTTTCCTTTCCGGAAATTATTCATGACCCGGTCTCTCTGGGACTGCTTCATATCTCCATGAAGTCCCTCTGCACTATAGCCTCTGCCGGATAATTCCGTTGCCAGCTCATCTACCATTTTCTTGGTATTACAGAATACCAATGAAAGCTTCGGATTATAATAATCCAAAAGTCTCGTAAGGACATCCACTTTATCCTTGCGCTTTACATCATAGTAGTACTGGTCAATGTTGGCTACGGTGAGTTCCTTTTTTACAACCTTGATATTGACTGCATCATGCTGGTATTTTCTTGTAATGTCAAGAATCGGTTTTGGCATGGTGGCAGAAAACAGTACGGTCTGATGCTCTCCCGGAATATATTCTAATACAGTTTCTATGTCCTCACGGAATCCCATATTTAACATTTCATCCGCTTCATCTAAGACGATGGTATGGACAAAATCCGGGCGGATGGTTTTTCTGCGAAGATGGTCCAGCAATCGTCCCGGTGTTCCGATAATAATCTGTACGCCACCCTTTAGGGCTTTAATCTGGCGGGAAATGTCCTGTCCACCATACACTGGCAGCACTTTTACACCGTGCATATATTTTGCCAGCTTACGGATTTCGTCTGCCACCTGAATGGCAAGCTCTCTGGTGGGAGATAAAATCAAAACCTGCGTTTTCCGTAAAGACGGGTCTACTTTCTGTAAAATCGGAATTCCAAAAGCTGCTGTCTTGCCGGTTCCGGTCTGAGCCTGTCCGATAACGTCCACACCTGATAAAACCACCGGGATTGCCTGACTCTGAATCGGTGTTGCCTCTTCAAATCCCATGTCCGCAATTCCTCTTAAAATCTGCGGATTTAAATCTAATTCATCAAATCTGATTGTATTCATTCTTTTCCTTCCTGTTGCGGGAACTTTTTCCCATCTGTCAGTAACCTGTTCTCCAGTCACTTTATAAAAAGCCACCGCGGCTAATCATAACAGACTGTTTTTTGCTTGTCAATTTACTGCAACAGATTTTTCTTCGACAAAATCAGCGCATCCTTCTGCTTTCTGGTCAGCTTTTTATAGGCTGCTTCCTTCTGCATGGCCTCCTCCTTCGTCCCGGATTCCTCTAAATACCGCAGCTCCACCGGTCCCCGGTTTCTGGTATACTTTGCTCCTTTTCCACTGTTATGTGCTTCAATCCGCTTGTCAATATCAGTCGTCCAGCCGGTATAGAGGCTCCCATCCCGGCAGAGCACCATATAAGTGTAATTATGTTTCTCTTTCATGTAATCCTTCCTATGTAGACCGGGCACCGCCCAGTCTTATCTCTATATAAAGCAATCGACCAAAAAAGTATCTTACTCATATTCCATAAACTGGTAAAAAAGTATCGATTGCGGATTTTTGGCCGTTACATTTTATCTTATGCAGTTTTCTTATGTATGTTCCATTTACCGACAGCTTCCAATACAGATTCCTCCCCGGTTTTCTTCTTTGACCTGATAGAGTAAATCATCGGCTTTCTGCAAAAAGTTCTTCATCGTTCTGTCCGCATCCGGTATATCATAACAGATTCCCTGGGAAATGGATACATAGCGCTGTGCCTCTGAAAAAGCGTGCTCCATATTAAGGTCACGGATGCTTCGCTTTAATTTTTCTGTAAGAATGACTACGGCTTCTCTGGAATATCCCTCATAAATTAGAATGAATTCATCCCCTCCATACCGTGCACAGAAAATATCATCCTTTTCCGCTAACTTCTGAATTTCCTTTGCTACACGGCAGATACATAAATCACCCTTCTGATGCCCATAGTTATCATTATATTGTTTAAAATAATCGATATCCAGTATTTCCACTGCCACTGGAATTTTCTCTGCTATGGCATGTTCGAATACCTTCTGCGCATGCTGTTCTAACCGATAGCGGTTCGGGATTCCGGTCAGTGCATCGGTCTGGGACTGCTCTAAGAGAATCCTGTTTTCTTTTTCCATCTTCTTTCTGCTGTGGTTCGTCTCTTCCAATGTATAACGCATATCTAAGATGCAGGTCATGATATATTTATTTTCTTTTTCCAGTATCTCGGACAATTCAAAAAACAAACCGCATGCCTGCAGATATTCACGATTCTTTTCCTGCCGCTTATAATAACGGATTTTTAAAGTCAGAATCCGCTTCTGCATATAAATAATCTTAGCTTCCCTTGCCATCTTCTCTAAAAGTTCTACTAATTTCCAGAATTTCTCTTCCTTTCTGGTATCTAACAGCATCTCACAATAAGCATAAAGATCATCAAAAATATCAAGAATCGGCATTCTGGTATCTGATACCTTCTGCACAATTGCTATATTCCGGTCACATTCTTCTTTCTTTCCCATGGCATTACAGAGTCTTGCTTCAAAGCAGGCAAAGGCAATCTGCTCTAACTCTTCCAGATGTCCACTGCACACCTCTTTTGCCCGCAGTGCATATTCCTGTGCCTGCATATACTCTTCCTGATAAAAGCAGCTGTTTCCCAGTCCTATATAGATATTCAGAAGATAACTGTAATATTCCGGTATTTCCTTATTCTTCTGCAATAAATCATATGCCTGCTCTAAATATTTTTCTGCCTGCCGGTATTCCCCAAAATTATTATAAAGCATACCGATATTAATATTGATAATAATGCCAATATCATATAATTTATATTTTTCACAATACATTCTGGCATTCAGATAATAATCCATGGCAAAAGGAGCATTTCCACGATTCATGGACGTAATGGCAAGAATATTATAGGCTCTTGCCAATAAACCATGCTGTCTGGAATGCTCCAGGTATGGCAGGGAACAGGAAAGATTGCAAAACAGTTTATCCACATCATTCAGAAGATAATATGTCTCGCCACTGTAATAATAGGCATAGCCTAACAGTTTCTCATCATCCTGCTCTCTGGCATAATCTCTTATATTTTTACATAGCATCAATGTTTTTTCAGCATCTGTTCCCCGATTCTTCCGGACACCCTCTAACCATTCCAACACTTCGCTGCTGTAAGCATTAAAATCCATCTTTTTGCGCACCCTTTTTCGTATTTTTTAATGTCTTTTATTATATAGGTATGCGGCTCTTTTTTCAAGTATGGCTCTTTTACTCAAAGAAGCTTACCGGGTCTACCGGTTCGCCATCTTTTTGCAAGGCAAAATAAAGATTACTTCCTTCCACGGAATAATATTTCGTCGGTTCCGCAATATAACCTACCAGTTTTCCTTTGCCGACAATGTCGCCTACTTCATACGGCACTTCCTTAAGCTGCCCGTAAATAGCGCTATAACCATCTCCTAAATCCATAGTCACGGTACATCCTGTGACCGCACTGTTGGAAATATCAGTTATCTTTCCTTCTGCGGCTGCGGATACCCTGTCATTTACTTCTCCGGCAATAATCACTGCCGGATTATATTTATACTGATCCAGCGTTGCAAAATACACGGTCTGATCCATGCTGTAATTTAAGACTACATTACCCTGTAATGGCCAGTTTAATCCATCCTCTTCCGCCAAATGCAGTGTTTTTGTGGTGGCTGCTGCCGCCTTTGTCTCAGGTTCATTTTCTGCCTCAGCCGCTGCATTTGTTGCATTTTCTTTTTCCGTCTGCCCGCTGTCGGACTGTGCCTGTCCATCCGAATCCTTTGAAGCAACTACGTTATCAGAAGGTTTTATGATACTGTCTGTCTCTGCCAGTTTCTCCGATGTTTCTTCCTCTGTCTTTGGAAGCGTTGCCACAAAATCATCCGAAGCTCCATCTTCTTTTTTATTGCCTTTATCTTTTCCTGCATCCTTATCTGCAACATTTTCCTGCTGCTTTTTTTCTTTTTCATGTGCCAGCAGTTCCTGTACCGATTTATGTGCAATCCGGAATTCTTTTTCAAAATAAGCATTGATCTCTGCACCGTATAACAGAAGATTCATACAGATATACAACCATACCATGACCATGATGATCGTCGCGCCGACAAGGCCGAGCTCCTCGCAGATGATGGCGAAAATAAAGTCGTTGTGCTCTTCGGGCAGGAACAGAAACTTCTGCCGGCTCTTGCCGAGTCCCAAGCCGAACAGTCCGCCCGAACCGATGGAGAGCAAGCTCTGCCGGATCTGATAGCCCTTATCGCGCATCCACTCTTCGTTGAACGGGTCGAGCCAGATGTCAATTCGGCTCGAGTTGTAGGTGATGATGCCGGTCGCAAAGGCGTAGATCACCAGCAGCACCAGCGCAAAGCCGAGACCGACCCAGTAGTTGCGGATACCGCCGACGTACATCATCACCGCGCCGACGCCGAGCAGCAGCACCATACCGGAAAAGTGCGGCTCCTTCGCCATCAGCGCCGCAATCACGCCGAGGATAGCGGCATACGGTACGATACCTTCACGAAATGTGGCCATTTTGTCTTTTTTCTTTGAAATGCTATCGGCAAAATAGAGGATAATGCCGACCTTGGCAATCTCGGAGGGCTGGAACTGGAACGAGCCGATGCGGATCCAGCGCTGCGCGCCGTGCGTCAGTCGACCCGTGCCGATGCCCGGGATCAGAACGAGCACCAGCAGGATGATGGAAAAGATCAGCAGCATCTTCGCCACCGCGCGATAGCGCTCGTAATTGATCTTGCCGACAATAAACATCGCCGTGATACCGAGGATCGCAAAAATGCCCTGACGGATGAGGTAATACGCGGGGTTACCCTCTTCATAGTAGGCCGAGGGGAAACTGGCGGAAAACAGCATGATCAGGCCCGCGCCCACGAGCGTAAGCACCAGCAGAAGATACGGAAGATCCAGCGGTCCGCGGCCCGCTTCGCGCGCCGCCGCCTCGATGGCCTTCGCCCGCTCGCGCTGCTCCTGCCGCAGCAAGCGTTCTTCCTTGGTCATGCAGTCTTCCCCCTTTCATACTGATTGCAAACTCGCGCTCTGCGCGAGTTTGCCTCCATTTTGCAACCAAGCGTCGCAGACTTTCGCGCCCGCAGGCGCGAAATATTTTTAATCATTTTTCGCCGCGACCGGTGCGTGGCGAAAAATACTTCTCGCAGAGCGAGTGTCGAGCCGCCAAGGGCGGCGAGGCACAGAGCGCCGCGCATCCCCTCTCATTTTTGAGAAACGGCTTGCCGTTTCTCAAAAATGAAATCTGTTGAGTACTCCGAACAGCGCCGCCAGACAGCACAGCGCGCTCACGCTGGTGAACACGGCGACAAGCTTCACCTCGCTCCAGCCGCAGAGCTCGAAGTGGTGGTGCAGCGGCGCCATTTTGAAAAGGCGCTTGCCGTGCGTGGCTTTGAAGTAGATGACCTGCAAAATGTCGGACAGCGTCTCGCAGATGTAGACAAAGCCGACAGGGATCAGCACAAGCGGCATATCGTAGGCAAAGGCCAGCGCCGCCACCGTGCCGCCGAGAAACAGCGAGCCTGTGTCGCCCATGAAGACCTTGGCGGGGTGGAAATTATAGATGAGGAAGCCGAGAATTCCCCCGACGAGCGCCGCAGCATAAATGCCGAGCTGCTCATAGCCCTGCCACCAGATGGCGAGCACGGTGAAAAACAGGCCGACCGGCACCGTCACGCTGCCGGCCAAGCCGTCGATGCCGTCCGTGATGTTGACGGCGTTGACCGTGCCGACGATGACAAACGCCGCAAACACCATGTACACCCACCAGCTCATGACGATCTGCGTGTTGAAAAACGGCACGTAGAGGTTCGGCGTCAGCATGCCCTCAAAGCGCATCAGGCAGAGGAACGCGACCGCCGCGGCGAGCTGGAGCAGGAACTTCTGGATGGCCGTGAGGCCGAGGTTCTGCTTGTGCTTCACCTTTTCAAAGTCGTCTAAAAAGCCGATGCCGCCGAAGATCAGCGCAAAAAAGAAGATGTAGAGGTGCTCAAAGTCCCCCGCCATCATGCCCTTCCAGCCGCAGATCAGGATAGAGACGAAGATGCCGAGGATGAACATTAAGCCGCCCATCGTCGGCGTGCCGGCCTTTCCGGCGTGCCAGGTGGGGCCGTCCTCGCGGATGCTCTGTCCGGCCTTGAGCTTTCTCAGCTCAGGGACCAGAAATTTTCCCGTGATCGCGGAGACCGCGAAGCTCAGTATGCAGGCAATGATGATCTTCATGTTCGTTTTCCTTCGCCGCGTCGGCGGCGTCCTTCCTTTGTACTTGCGCGAACCTCTCGCGCACGACCTCTCTCTCGTCGAGGTGGTATTTTATCGTTCCGATCTCCTGATAGGTCTCGTGCCCCTTGCCGCAGAGGACGACGACGTCGCGCGCTTTCGCCTCGCGCAGAGCAAAGCCGATGGCCTCGCGCCGGTTCTCGATGACGGCGAACGGCGTTCTGCTCTCCAAAAGTGCGGGGAGCACATCGCGCAGGATGGCGTAAGGGTCTTCGGTGCGGGGATTGTCGCTCGTGAGGACAACGAAGTCCGAGAGCGCCGCAGCGATGCGGCCCATGCGGGGTCGCTTTGTCTTATCGCGGTCGCCCCCGCAGCCAAAGAGCGCGATGACGCGCCCATCGGCAAAGCCGCAGACCGTGGAGAGAATATTTTTGAGCCCGTCGGGCGTGTGCGCATAGTCAATGATGACGGTGAACGGTGCATCAAGCGGTACGACCTCGCACCGCCCCTTAACGCCGACACATTCCGTCAGCGCTTTTGCCGCGTCGGAAAGCGGCACACCGAGCGCCTGCACAGCGCAGAGCGCCGCGAGCGCGTTATAGAGCGAAAAGCCGCCGGGGATGCCGATTTTCGTCTCCTCGTGGTCGAGGTCGGTGCAGGCGGTAAAGCGCACACAGTCGTTTTCGTAGCGGGCACGCCAGCCGACAAGGTCATTCGTCATGCCCTGCCCGAATGTGATCCGCTCGCTCGTAAAGCGGGCGAGCAAGCGCTCCGTCCACGCATCGTCACCGTTGACGCAGGCGATGTCACACTGGTCGAAAAGCCTCGACTTCGCGTCGCAGTAGGCCTCCATCGTGCCGTGGTAGTCGAGGTGATCCTGCGTCAGGTTCGTGAAAACACCGACGTGGAATCGGATTCCTTCTACCCTGCTCTGCATCAGCGCGTGGGACGAGACCTCCATCACGGCATAGGTGCAGCCCGCATCGACCATCTGGGCGAGCAGGCGCTGCACGGTCAGCGCGTCGGGCGTTGTGCGGTCGGTCGGGATGGTCTTGTCACTGATCAAATTCTGATTTGTGCCGATCAGGCCGACCTTTGCGCCCTTCGTGCGCTCCAAAAGCTGTTTGATAAGATACGTCGTGGTCGTTTTGCCGTTTGTGCCGGTCACGCCGACCACGGTGAGTTTTCCCGCCGGAGTACCATACCATACCGCCGCGCAAAGCGCAAGCGCTTTGTGCGCATCCGGCACTAAGATATAGGGAATTTCCGTCTCCGGCGGATGCTCACACACGGCGCAGGCCGCGCCGCGCGCTTTGGCTTCGGCGATAAACTCGCCGCCGTCCTCCTTCTCCCCCGGCAGGGCGAAGAAGAGGAATCCCTCTTCTACCTTGCGCGAATCGAGCGCAAGGCCTCTGACTATCAGGTCAGGCGGCGCATGCACCGTTTTGTCTTCTAATGCGGAAATAAGCTCAGATAACTGCGTTTGAAAAATTCCTTTCGGAATTGGGTCTTGCTGTCTTTAGTCGCGCACCGAGCTGTCGCTGAACTGGACGCGCACGACCGTACCGGCCTCGACCTCCGTGCCCGCGGCGATGCTCTGCGAGATGGCGCGCACCGTGGACGAGCTTGCGTTCGTCGCGCCGGAAACGCCCATGATGAGCCCCGCGTTCACGATCTTCTGGTTCGCGGTCGCGGCGCTGTCGCCCACGACGTTCGGGACGATGCACTTGTCAGTCGACTTCTCCGCGCCGAGGTAGAGGATGATCTCCGCGCTGTTCGGTACGATCGCGCCGCCTGCGGGCGTCTGGTCGGTGACGGTATCGCCGCTGCCGACGGTGCGGAAGCTGAAGCCGTTCGCGCTCAGGCGCTCGGCCGCCGCGTCCTTGCTGAGGCCGACGACGTTCGGCACAGTCTTATCCGCGCCGACGAGCTCTTCAGCGGTGTAGCTCGGCTCAATGCCGAGATACGGCAGGATCTCGCCCATGACGGAACTCGCCACGGGGGCGACCATGTTACCGCCGGAAACGTAGGTACCGGTCCACTTGCTCGGCTCGTCGAGCGTCAGGAGCATCATCACCTGCGGGTCATCCGCGGGGGCGAAGCACACGAACGAGACGATGACGCCGCCG
>OGOK01001743.1_pt1 | contig 14112 bp, 10 predicted proteins | sample 1552661 | NCBI WGS metagenome assembly OGOK01 (sample SAMEA2580172, study PRJEB22360) | human gut metagenome | biome: human gut; feature: human-associated habitat; material: faeces | place: Denmark | collected 2008/2010
GATCGTCGTGATCGGCGGCGTTGTTAATGATGCAATATTGACATCATCGAAACCCACGATCTTCATCTGCGACGGCACATCAATGTTCAAATTATGGCACACCTGAAGAAGCTGCGCTGCGATCAGATCACTGCTGGCAAAAATTCCGTCTGTATCCGGGTTTTCCTTTAGCAGTTTTTCGAGAATCTGATGGTATTCGAGATGATTATATTCAAAGGCCGTGGTATCTGCGATCTGGTAAGAAACCTTCTGTTTTTCACAGACTGCACGGAAACCAACTGCACGCGCATCCGCAGGCATGGCAGTTTCATGGACACCGCTGATGTGGATCAGATGTTTACATCCGCAGTCGATCAGATGCTGCGCTGCAAGACGTCCGCCCTGCTCATTGTCACACTCCACCTCCGCTGTTCCATTTTCAAGATAACGCTCAATCGTGATCAGCGGCACATTTAATCCGGTAAACTTTTCCACGCCGACCGTTCCACTGCAGAGAATGACTCCCGCCACGCGGTTGCTCGTGCACATTTCCATGTATTCCCATTCTTTTTCATTTTTCTCCTGGGAGTTAAACAGTAAAATCTTATGATCATAATGATACGCCTGACTCTCCAAATTACTGATCAGCTCCGCAAAATACGGATGTCTGATGTGCGGCACGATCACACCGATCGTGTTCGTCGTCTGTTTGGAAAGCGAACGCGCTACTTCGTTCGGGCGGTAATTGAGCTTCTTCATCGCCTCGTATACTTTTTTTCTCGTTTCTTCGCTGATATATCCACGGTTATTCAGCACACGGGAAACAGTGCTTACGGTAAGCCCTGTCTCCTTTGCCACATCCTTTAAGGTTGCCATACTTCCTCCCCGAAAACCAGTATCTTCTCTATGCTGCCCTTTTCCATGCAAAATTTTTCTGCAATTTCAGGCAGTTCAAATATACCTGTGATTGTACCACAATCTGCAGTCACTTCAAGAATCACATCATCAAAAAGCAGAGAAAAATCACGGATTCCGGCACCTGTTACAAATGTTTCTTCACCGATTTTTAACTCTCCGGTTTTTGCATTGTATACAAAGTCAGTCTTCTGGTTGATGCAGGCACTTAAAATATCCTCTGACTGTGCACGGGTAATCTGAATTTCTGTTGCAGTATCCTGCACAAATTTCCACTGAAATAAATCCTTTGCTGACACATGTTCATCTGCAACTTTTGCTGCGGTGTCTGCCATCAGTGCCTCATTTTCAGTATCCTGCTGCCGGACATTTTTCATTGTACTGTCATACACAGGTTTCCTGCTGTCATCATACTCCCTGACCGGTTTCTGTCTGAGCACTTTTTCACCGTTCTTATATGCAACGGAAAACTCCCTCGGCAGTCCCATCGCCCCGGTATAATTTCTTCCGCGGTTTGGAAATCTGAGCCACGGAACTGAGATCACACGATTTCCTGTATTGCTGTAAGTCTGCGCCGCATAAGCTATCTTATTAATGTATGCCGCATGACGCACACCATCGGTCTGAAATTGATATCCATCAAACTCTCCCCAGAAGTAAAAACCGTCTGCGCTCCAGAACATCCAGGTCTCATTTCCTTTTTCATCTTTCAGGCATACCAGATCCGGACATTCCCACGCCTCTTTGAATGTCAGGCGGTCGGTCTGTTCCCATTTTAGCAGATCGGTGCTGTATGCAATGCGCTGGGTAAACTGTTTCCCTGCGCTCCATTTATTATTATTTCCGGCTGCCGTATAGAAAAATACCAGCGCATCTTCCGGCAGTCCGAGCATCTTACGATCATTTACAATACCGCTTCCGGAAAACATCGTACCGGTCTCATCCGGGAAAAGTACATCATCCTTCTGCTCCCAGTGCAGTAAATCCCTGCTTACCGCGTGTCCCCAGCTCATATTTTCCCACTGCACATCAAACGGGTTATGCTGGAAATACAAATGATACACGCCCTCTGCATACACAAGGCCATTCGGATCATTCATCCATCCGGTCTGCGGTGTAAAATGAATCGAAGGGCGGTGGAAAGCCTCACCCTGCGTAGCACGGAGAGATTTTTCTTCCGTTTCAGGTACGTCCTCATTTCTGATTCCGTCAAAGAAAGCTTTCCTAAGATCCCCTCTTAGAATTAGTGTTTTATCGGTAAATTGCTTTACCGGAAAACGGGCATAATAACTGACAGGGTATGTTTCATCCTCTGCCTCTCCCGCCGGGATCTGAAACTCAAACAGCTTTGTTTCGCTGTTATCCTCCCGGCAGAAGATCTCAAGCATACGGTTGTTTTTTTTGCCGCCAAACGGCAGTTCGCCATACGTGGCACAGACCGGAATAAACAGCCACCCTTTTTTAATGCATATTTCTTTTTCCATGTCCTACAACCTCCTACGGATATTTTTCCTTTTAAAATAGTACTTCAAAATCTTTAAAACGTGTGAACTTCTCCGTCCTCTGTATAAGTGATCTCAAACTTCTTCGCCTTAAAGTCAGCGGAAAGTTTTGCCCACGCATCACCGTTTCTTCGCACGATCACAAGCTTATCATCGTCACTGGTTTCGAGTTCAAACGTTCCATCGAATGCCGGGTGAGCATTACGGAATTCCATCATGCGCAGAAGTTCTGCCACGACCGGACGTTTTACTTCCGCATCGATCTCTTCTTTTGTATAGTAATGACGGTTGATGTTCCGTCCCACTTTCGTCTCTTCCAAAAGTTTTAAGTCATTCTTTCCTGCCAGCAGTCCGACATAGTAAACCTGCGGGATACCCGGTGCAAAGAACTGAACCGCTCTCGCTAACAGATACGCATCATCCTCATCGCCAAGTGCGGAATAATAAGAACAGTTGACCTGATAAATGTCAAGGTTATTGTACGCTGCGGTATTATAGATTTTCTTGACATTTGCACCAAACTTAAAGATATCTTCCTTGGTGCGCCCGATCTCCTCATCCGGCAGCAGATCTTTAACATCTACCACACCGATTCCGTCATGCGTATCAAGTGTCGTGAACTGTTTGTGCGGGCAGATCTCAAACCAGTGTTTTAAATACTGTGTCTGTCCATAGTATAATGCATTAATGAGCAGCATTGGAAGTGCAAAATCGTATACATAGTAATCTTCTTTTGCGATCTTCTCCTGCATCGTGTAATGCTCATGAATTTCCGGTAAAAGTGTAACTCCGTAAGGTTTTACGATATCCTCACACTCTTTTAAGAACTCCCATACATCCGGCTCAATGAAAAAGCAGCTTGTTCCGGCTTTTTTTGTTGCATAGGCAAATGCGTCGAGACGGATCATTGCAGCACCATGCTCACACAATGTTGTTAAGTTGTCGCGGATAAAACGCTTTGCCGTCTCAGATTTACAGTTGATATCGATCTGCTCTTCATCAAACGTGCACCATACTTTTTCAGATGTTCCGTCTGCAAAATGTGCCTCCACATACGGTGCACGCGGCTTTCTTTTGTAGATTGCATCCACCTGCTCCTCGGTCGGCTCCCCGTTTTCCCAGAAATCTTTGTAGCGGATGAACAGGTCATGATACTCAGATGCATCTTTTTTCTCCAGAAAGTCTTTGTAATACGGGCTCTGTGCCGAAATATGATTGATCATATAATCAAACATCAGGTAATACTTTTCTGCCAGATGTTCCACGTCGTTCCAGTCACCAAATGCCGGATCGACTTTGTGGTAATCCATCGGTGCAAATCCCCTGTCTCCCGAAGAAGGGAAGAACGGAAGGATATGGATCCCTCCCACTGCTTTTTTAAAATATTTATCTAAAATCTCGTTTAAATCTGCCAGATTATGTCCCATCGAATCCGAATAAGTAATCAGCATACATTTGTTTTCCAACTTTTTCATATCAATCTCCATTTCTGCATAAAATCCTGTTTTTATGCTCACCACCATTTCACTGCTGTCACTTCACAGGAATAATACTCTTTTATGATTTCACCGCGCCGGCTACCACGCCATCGATGATCTCTTTCTGCAGGAACAAATATAATACCAGAATCGGGGCAACGGTAAGTACCAGTGCTGCCATGATCACACCGTAATCGGATGAGTAAGTTCCGTAGAAAGAATAAGTCGATAACGGAAGTGTATATAAGTTTTTCTTTCCAAGTACCAGTGACGGAAGCAGATAGTCGTTCCAGAATGCCAGTACGTTTAAGATCACAAGGGTTGCCGTGGTCGGTTTCAACAGCGGAAATACGACCTTGAAAAATGTCTGTACATTGGTACATCCATCCAGATAAGCTGCCTCTTCGAGTGAGATTGGGATACCGCTCTTGATAAATCCCTGATAAATGAATACTGACATACTCAACGCAAAACCTGTATGCATAAAGATCAGTGTCAGTCTGTGGTTTAACAAATGAAGCCCGGAACCATAAATGGAAACTAACGGGATCATGATCGCCTGGAATGGAATGATCATGGATGCTGCCATCAGTGCAAAGAATACTCTGGAAAATGTATTTTTTGCACGGGTAAAATAATATGCCACCATGGATGCAAAAATGATGACGAGCAATGTGCTTAACCCAGTGATAAACAGGGAGTTTCCAAACGCTTTTATGAATTCCATTTTCTCAAATGCTTTTGTGTAGTTTGCAAGTGTATATCCCTTTTCTGTGATAAGGGAAAATGGATTCTTGATGATATCACGTTTCTGTTTAAAGGAGTTTAACAGCACCAGAATGAACGGTACCATATAAAGCAGGAATAAAACAATGATCGCTGTAAATCCAACAACATCCAATACACGGCGTTTTGTTCCGCCTACTTTTGAATTTCTGCTCATTATGCCTCTACCTCCTTCTTCTTTCCGATATAGATCTGCGCACCGCTGATACATGCAACAATAATAAATAAGATCAGTGCTTCAGCCTGGCCTACACCATAATTTCTGGACGTGAATGCCTTTTCATAGACATGCATCGCAACCAGTCTGGTGGAACCGTAAGGCTCACCGCCTGTCAATGTAAGGTTTACATCATAAACCATGAACGCTCTTGATAAGGTAAGGAACAGACAGATAACAAACGACGGCACCATCAGCGGTAAGATAATGCTCTTCATTTTCTGGAGACCAGTTGCCCCATCTATGCTGGCTGCCTCAAGCACATCTGTGGACAGCCCTGTGAAACCGGCGATGTAGATTAACATCATATAACCGGATAATTGCCAAACTGTAACGATCACCATGGACCAGAATGCTTTATTCGGATCCGCTAACCAGGAAGTGGAAAATAATCCCCAGCCTGTGCTCTTTCCCATGTTTACAAGCACTCTTGAAAATACGAACTGCCAGATAAATCCAAGTACGACACCACCGATCAAATTCGGTGTAAAGAAACCGGCACGGAAAAATTTCTGGCCTTTGATTCCGTTTGTCAGTGCATATGCTAAAAGGAATGCTACTGCATTGACTAAGATTACCGATAAAACTACATATTTTAAAGTAAGTCCCATAGAGGACCAGAATGCCGTATCTTTAAATACGGAAATATAATTCTGCACGCCGATAATATTTTTTACTTTGCTGACTCCATCCCAATCGGTCAGTGTCAGGTAAAAACCATACAGGAAAGGCAGTATGACAACTGCACAGAAAATTAGACATCCCGGCAGTGCAAAGATACATAGATTTTTAATTTTTTCTCCCGTTTTTCTACCCATAACCCTAATTCCTTTCTGATATCCCCACGGAAACTGCCATCATGCTTTTTCAGATGGCATTCCCGCAGAGATGATATATGGCTGTGATCCGTACGGTCACGCTCAGATATTTTTGTTTTTTCTTTAGATACGATTAATTCTGTGATGTCCAGTAGTTGTCGATGTCTGCTGCAAGATCATCTCTTGTACACTGTCCGCCAAGGTATTTCTGCATGGAAGCTCCAAGTACGCTCCAGTGGTCAGAAGGTGCGATATAGCTGGATGAATAGGTGTTTCCTGCTGCCATTTTTGCCTGAATGTCTTTTCCAAGCGGATCTAATACTTCATAAGTATTGTTTTTACATGCCGGGATCACTGCTGCGTCTTCTACTAACATTTTCTGTCCGTTGTCAGAGTATACCAGCCAGTTGACAAATGCCTTTGCCGCCTCCTGCTGCTCCGGTGTGGACTGCTCTGCATCGATCATTAACTGTTTAATTGCGCTTGCCTGAATACCGTTGTTTGCAAAATCAGAAGTATCATTTCCTAAAACATATGGAATGAATCCATACTCATCACTGTCAGAAGCGCCTGCCTCTTTTAAGTTTGGCCAAGCCCAGCATCCATTGATCCAGAGAGCGGCATCGCCGTCAGCTAAGAAGATCGGATCCTGATCGTAAAGAGCGCCTAAAGGATCCTCTCCGTTGATGTTGTACTGGCTTAATAAATCAAAAGTATCCATGAACTCGTTGAATCTGTCATAATCTTCTGCCTTTAATGTACCTGCTTTTAACTCATCTATCACTTTGGCACTTCCCTCTGTGGTTCCGTCGTAGGAATCATAGATAAATCCAAGCTGATGTGCGCCTAAAGACCAGTCTTCTTTGGAGATAACAACCGGATTCTCCATGCCGCCTGCACGAAGGTTTTCAAGCAGTTCCTTTAATGCATCGTAGGAATTGATGGTGGATGGATCAAACTCTTCTCCTAAAGTATCCTCGATCGCTGTTTTATTGTAAATGATTCCACGTCCCTCAACACAGAGTGGGAAGCTGTATATCTTTCCGTCAACCTGTGTGGTCTGGTTTACACACTCTTTTACCCACTCTTCATCGGAGAGATCAACTGCATACTGGGAAGCAAGTGCAACAACGTCTGTGGCATCTATGATCGCCATTGTCGGTGCTGTTCCTGAGTTGTATGCGCTTGTAATTCTTGTATACGGAGACTCACCGGTTCCACATGCCTGAACCTCAAGCTCGATTCCTGTATCTTCTTTAAACGCCTCTGCCATATCTTCAAGTGCTGTCTGGATCTCAGCTTTACTGTTTAACATGGTGATCTGTGTTCCTGCCAGATCTGATGTATCAGTGCTTCCGGCACTCTCTGTTCCTGCTGCATCTGTGCTCTCACCGGCATCACTTTTGCTCTCTGCGCTATTGCTGCCTGCATTTGCTGTACCTGTACTGTTGTTGCTTCCGCAGCCTGCTAACATCCCCATTGTCATTGCTGCTGTCATGAATACTGCTACCACTTTTTTTGCTTTCATTGTTTTTCCTCCACTCTTTCATGATCTAAAATATGATTGGTTCCCGTTCCCATTTTACTAATTCTTTTTGGCTGTCCGTCATCGCTGTCCTTACTGTGCCCTTACTTTAACACTACTTTTTGTATATATCAACCGGTTGACATGCGATTTGTTAGTTATAATCAAATAATCACTTCTGTTTTTGTACATATTCACAATAAATTTTTTGCATTTCTAATCATTTCTAGGTATTTAGAACTATTATAGCGTGCTATTTTATGCCAATCGGTTGACATTTCAAATTTTATCAATTCCGATTCCTGTTTATGGTACTGGAAAAACACACACCTATCATGCAAAGCAAAAAGAGGACTTCACAACTTAGTTGCAAAATCCTCTTTCCGGTGTGCCACACATTTTACTGTATGACGGGTATATTAAATTTATTTGGGAACTACTTACTGATCTTTACCTTCTTTGCACCGCTGAAACTTCCATAAACTTTTGCTCCTGTGGAATCTTTCTTATAAGCACGCACTTTTACATAATATGTCTTGCCTTTTGCCAATTTTCCAAGTGTTTTTGATGTGCCTGATATTGTTACTTTCTTTACATTCTTTTTGAATTGCTTATCCGTAGAATAAACAATCTGATATCCGGCTGCACCTTCCACTTTCTGGACTGTAACTTTTGCTTCCCGAAACAGCTTTCATTTTCTTAATTGCAGATTTCTTTACGGTCACTTTCTGCCATTTCGCATATAAAGTAAGATTCTTTTTGCTGCTCTTTGAGATTGTTTTAATTCTCTTTGTATACTTGCTGTCTGTATACCAGCCATTAAAGACATATCCCTTTTTGGAAGCAGATTTTAAATTTACCTTTTCATTGTAATAATATTCCGGGTTTTTGCTGCTGTTTTTACCTTTTCCTAACTTATAGGTAATTTTATAACCTACCGTGATCTTACAGGACGCACTTACTCTGCTTCCATCTTTTGCCGTTGCCGTGATCGTGGTCACACCATTTTTCAATGCTTTTACTTTTCCATGCTTATCAACAGTCGCAGCTTTTTTGTTGGAAGATGTCCACTTAACGTCTTTAATATCTGCATCAGATGGTGAAACAACAGCCTTTAATGTAAGCGTTGCACCTTTTTTCATTCCGGCTTTTGTTTTATTTAACGTGATTTTTTTAACTTTTACTTCTTTCTTCTCTGTTTCCGGTTTCTTTTCTGTATCTTTCTCCGGAGCATTTTTAATTTCTCCGAGTTTTACAGTACCAAATACTTCCGGTTTAGACCATCCCATTCCTGTTTCATCGTTCCAGCTTAATGTACCAATTCTTTTGCCGCTTGCATCAGCATCATTGATCTGAAATTCAAGTCCGATCTCATCTCCGGCTTTTGGTGTGATATCCGTCCATTTAAATGACGCTTCAACAACATATCCGTCAGAAGTTATTTTTGCCACAGACTTCATATTCTCTTCAAGGCACTTTTTGCCATTAAATGAGTGATCATTTACATAACTGATCCTGTACTGCTTGTCATCGTCTTCATAAGAGTTGGATTTTCCATTATTTTCGTCGATAAATACTTCTAAGGAATCCTGTTCCCATGCATCACCGTTGGTATTATTAAGGACAGGATCTTTGATCTCGGCATATACATAAAGATTGTCTTTATCCCAGAGTAACTTCGCATTTGCAGAAACATTGGAGCCGAGATTGATCGTAATCGGAATGGTTCCGGCATTATCCCATGCCGCATCTTTATCCCCGTCTACGGTAACTGTACCATAGGCAGCTTCCTCTACCCCCGGTTTCATTGTTACTTTCGCATAATATTTACTGCTTGTGCCCTGTTTTCCTGTCAAATCATTAAATGCGGCTGTTTTATCCCCATTTGTGACCACAACATCCATTCCGATCACTTTTGCAACGGAAAGTCCTGCTAACGGTACCTTTACGGTTGCCTGATAACCATTTTCTACTTCTGCTGCCTCGCTTCTTTTTACTGTTACGGTCACTGGTGTGATGTCATCTTTTCCGGAATTTGCAGTATCCACATAAACAGTAACTGCATCATTATCATCTTTTACGGCATCTTCTACCGTAACCTGCACGGTAAGACCATCTTTATCCCACATCGGAATAAAGGAAGCTGTGATATCATTCTGCATGATACTGTATGTCTTTCCTGTCACTGCATCACCTTTTTTCTCTGCAGCAACTACATCCTGAATTGACGGCTGGAGTCTGGATGCATCTACATACGCCCAGTACGCAGGTTTTGCTTTATAATTTCCATCAAAAAGCAATGGGCATTGCGCAGAGCCGTCTGCACCACCACCAACACCGGACTGTTCATGTAACCATGAATTTGGCTCGATGACACCCCATACGGTCAATCCGGAAACGTTCGAACCATCTGCTTTTAAGCCTTTGATCGCATCGAATAACTGTTTATGGCAATATGCAATTTTGGTATATTCGCTCTCTTTTGTTGCCATACCTGATGTATAAGATGCACTTGATTTAAAATCAATCTCTGTGAGCTGCACTTTTCCTGCAGCTTTTGCATATTTTTCAGCCACTGTTTTAAACTGCATGGCAGAAAAACTATCCACACTGTAATGTGCCTGCATGCCAAATGCATCCAGTCTGGTTCCATCGGCAGCCTTTACATCATTGATGAGTTTTACGATACCCTCACATTTTGTATTATCCGTCTCACCAAAATCGTTGTAATAAAGCTCTACATTTTTCGGTGCATACTGGTTTGCATATCTGAATGCATTGATGATAAATTCGTTGCTCTTATATACATGCCACCAGCTTGAATTATTTCCATGACGGATCTCATCGAGACTTTCTGCTGCACTCACGGTATCTGTACGGTAAGAGTTTCCAATGACAGCCTCATTTACAACATCCCAGCCATAAAATAATCCGTCATATTTTCCATTTGCAGCTTCCCCGAAGTAATGTTCAAAAACGCTTGAAATAAACCACTCAAGACGGCGGTTCATGGTCTCTTTGTCCACATAAGGTTTGGTTTTATCATAATTTTCATGGAAAAACCATTCCTGTGTCTGGGAATGCCATACAAGGACATGACCACGGATACGGATTTTGTTATCCGGATTTTCATTATTCCACTCACAGATTTTATTTATTAATTTATCTGCACGTGAAAAGTCCAAGCTGTCACCGGCTTCATTTACGACCGGGACTTCAAGATCCTGTCCTTTAAATTGGATCGTCTTTGTGTTGACTTTATCCTCTAACTGATAGTTGAACAATGCATCCGGTTTTAATTCGTTTCCAAGTGTAACCACATTAAAGTGTTTTTCCACCAGTTCCATCAGCGTATCATCATTGATCTCATCACCGGTCACTGCTGTGCCGGCAACTACATCATTGCCTAAAGCAGCTTTCACACTTTCTTTCCAGTCCGGGATGTCCTTCTCAATAGATGGCTTTTCTCTTTCAATCTTATTCATGGACACACCGGTCACATAGTAAGTCCCTTTTACGCAATCGCCCTGTCCATAGTTGGTTCCCTGTTCTATAATACGGATGACCACCTGATCTGCAGCTTTCGGTATTTTGAAAGTTCCCTCATATTTTGTCCATTCTCCAGCTTTTAATGTCTTTGTACAGTCTCCTGACAAAATACCTGCTGAATAACTTCCAAGATATGTTGCCTCACCACCGGAAACATAGAATGGTGCAAACTCCACATTTCTCTGCTCTTCCGGAGCATCTTTGTAATCATCGGACAATTTCGCCCAGAATGAGAATTTGTATGTTTCCCCTTTTTCAACCGCATCCGTGATATCCTGCGAAAAACAATCCCCAGGGGTGGCAGTTTCCTGATTACGTGTAAGTACACCGTATGTTTTAAGACCGGAATCTGCGATTTCTTCTTCCTCTGCTGCAACTGAAACAACCGATTCTCCGGCTGCACTGTTCCATGACTCCGCCGCTTCGGACGCTGCAAAATCACCGTTTTTTATAATATTATCCCCCAGTTTTGCATCGCCTGCTCCTGCTTTCAGTTCAAAGGTCACGCTCACAAGACTTACCGTTGCATTTTCCGGTTTATCTTCCGTTATCATGATTCCGACTGCATCAATAGCGCCATCCCCCGATGGATTTATCGTATACTCCGTCTGTCCGCTTAATCCGTACTGTGTATTAGCTGCTGTTGCATCATCTCCACCGTTGTATACTTTCAGACTGATCGGTACTTTCTGATCCACCACCTGAAATGTAACAGCATTCACCTGTGACATTTCGATACTCTCCGGCAACGTCCATTTCACCTGATTATACTGTTTTGCAAAAGACAATTTCCACTGTCCATCTGCGAGTTCATAATCCGCGTCTCCCCATGCCACTTTCAGATGATCTGCAGTAAAAACTTTTTTTACCCCTGAATTTTCGTTTTCATCTGCATAGACAACTGCATTTTCAAGATATGGTGTCAGCACCGGTCCTATCCCGGTAAAGACCATAGCACTGCACAAGGCTGCGCATACCCCTGCTTTCCAATTTCGTTTCAAACCCCGTTCTCCTCCTTTTATATATTTTCTACCGTTACAAATTTATGTTAGCAGAAGAAAATATTAAAAATAGAGGAATTTTTATAGAAAAAAACCGGACAGATAATAGAATACACTCTCTGCAGACATCCATTATCATGAGTTAAAAAAGTGGAGAATCCTGCAAAAAACAAAATTCTCCACTTTCTATCATGTTTTTACCACATGACATATATTATAAATTTACTTTTTGGGCTACTTACTGATCTTTACCTTCTTCACACTGCTGAAACTTCCATAAACTTTTGCGCCTGTGGAATCTTTCTTATAAGCACGCACTTTGACATAATAAGTCTTGCCTTTTGAAAGTTTGCTTAAGGTTTTTGATGTTCCTGTCACTGTCTCTTTCTTTACATTTTTCTTGAATTTCTTATCTGTAGAGTAAACAATCTCGTATCCATCTGCGCTGGAAACTTTCTGAAGAGTTACTTTTGCTTTCTTTCCGGAAAGCGCTGTCACTTTCTTTACAGCTCCCTTTTTCACAACGACTTTTTCCCATTTTGCATATACAGTAATGTTCTTTTTACTGTTCTTTGCGATCGTTGTGATTTTCTTTGTGTACTTGCTGTCTGTATACCAGCCTTTAAATGCATAACCTTTCTTTGAAGCTGCCTTTAAGTTGATTTTCTGGTTGTAATAATACTCCGGATTCTGGTCATTATTTTTTCCTTTACCCAGTTTATAAGTGATCTTATAACCTACTGTGATCTTACAGGAAGCACTCACACCACTGCCGTCTTTTGCTGTCGCTTTGATCGTGGCAGTTCCGTTTTGCAGTGCTTTTACTTTTCCGTTTTTGTCAACGGCAGCAATTTTTGTATTGGATGAGGACCACTTGATACCTTTATTTGTTGCTTTTTCCGGTGCGACAACAGCCTTCAATGTAAGGGTTTCACCTTTTTTCATTCCAGCCTGTGTCTTGTTTAATGTAATTTTATGGCTGTATCCTTCCCACTACCAGGGCGGATTAGGAACTTTCATCCATTAGTGACGTGCGCCGCAAGCGCACCAAAAAACACCGTGCCAGCGTTTCAAACGTCTGCACGGTGTTTTATTCATCACATATTGTTATTCACTATGAGTTTACTCGCTGCGAATTTATTCGCATACGTACGGCATTAATGCAACGTGACGAGCTCTCTTGATAGCTACTGTAAGAGCTCTCTGATGTTTTGCACAGTTGCCTGTGATACGACGAGGAAGGATTTTTCCTCTCTCAGAGATGTATCTCTTTAATTTGTTTGTATCTTTGTAATCGATTACGTTATCTTTTCCACAGAAAACGCAAACTTTTTTTCTTCTATGCATTGGGCGTCTCTTCATTGGTGCGCCATCTTTGTCTGCTGCTTTATTGAAAGCCATGATAATTACCTCCTGTTGTTATCGTAAACCGCTATGTGAACCCACATCACGATTTCCATTAGTTAAATGGTAACTCTTCATCAATTCCATCCGGAATATTCATGAAGCCATCACCTGCTGCACTGCTCGGTGACGGTCTGTCGGAAGGGTTAAAACCGGAGTTATCTCCACCGCCGCTGGCATTCTTGCTTTCTGCAAACTCTACGTTCTCAGCAACAACGTCCGTCGTGTAAACACGCTGTCCGTCTTTGTTGGTGTAGCTGCCAGTCTGAATACGGCCTTCCAGAACGAATTTTGTTCCCTTACGTCCGAATCTCTCCAAAAACTCTGCTGTTCTGCCAAATGCAACACAGTTGATAAAATCTGTATTCTGATCATCTCCGTCACGACGGAAACGACGATCTACTGCAAGTGAAAATCTTGCAATCGCAGTGGCACTCTCGCCCTGGGAATAACGGATCTCTGCGTCCCTGGTCAATCTTCCCATAAGAATAACTTTGTTCATATACGATTCCTCTCTTCTATCAAACAAACCGTTGTCAGTTCAAAGAATCTTATTTCTCGTCTTTTCTTACTACTAAGAAACGAAGAACATTGTCCATGATGCGGACATCGCGCTCAACTTCTGCCGGAACAGTAGATGCAGCGTCGAACTGGATGAAATAATAGAAAGCTTCTGACATCTTCTGGATCTCATATGCTAATTTCTTCTTACCAGCCTCTTCTACTTCTGTTACGTTACCACCGGCACGGGTGATGTACTCTTTTGCCTTCTCTACGGTAGCTGTTCTCGCATCGTCTTCGATCTTTGCACTAACAACAAGCGCTAATTCATACTTATTCATGCGAATTTTCCTCCTTTTGGTCTCTGGCCCGCTCTCATATGAGTGAGCAAGGAATTTAATAATATATCACGAAAATATATTTTATCATAGGAATCA